>JAEIGA010014840.1_pt1 | contig 11860 bp, 9 predicted proteins | sample 9270691 | NCBI WGS metagenome assembly JAEIGA01 (sample SAMN17057246, study PRJNA624740) | gut metagenome | biome: biome; isolation source: fecal sample | host: Bos grunniens | place: China: Xizang | collected 2019
GGTTCTGGACTCCCAAAAACCTTAAAAAACATATATTTCAAAACGCTTTTTTAAATATATTTTTGAAGGTTCTTGAGGGGGTTCGGGGGAACTTCTTGCAAGAAGTTCCCCCGGCGTTCTCCCAGATAAACCCCAATTTACCGTGCAGCCAAATCATTGCTCAACGATTTCGGCGCGGGGGCGACCTTATGGTCGCCCCGCGCCGTTTGCCTTGCACAAACAACGCATGGGAATACCTATATTTTTATGCACTTCGCCAAAACGCTTTAGTGCGTTACAATGATGTATTGACAAAGCAACGGTATTGTGCTATACTATCTGCGTCATCCGATTTCTGCCCTCAGGCGAGACGGAAAATTTTATTACATTCGAGGTATAAAACAATGAAAAAGCTGCTTTGTCTGGCTCTCGCCACCCTGATGTGCGTGTTCGCACTGGCTTCCTGCGACAAGGAAGCAGCAAGCAATCTCAACTTCGGTAAAGAGCTGCTCGCCGTCAGCTCCCAGCTCGACGCCCTCAACGGTCTGGTTAAGGGTGACGCCGACGTCGCCGTCATTGACTCGGTCATGGCAGGCTACTACATGAACGGCGTTGACACCTTCAAGGACTACCAGATTCTCGACGGCGTGGTGCTCGCCGAGGAGCAGTACGGCATCGCCGCCAAGCGTGGCAACGAGGCCCTCATGAGCAAGATCAACGAGGCGCTGATCGCACTGGCCGACACCGACTACAAGACCATCGCCAACACCTACGGCCTCACCTCCGAGCTGCTGGTCAAGGCTGACACCGTCAACCCCTACGCATCCGCTACCGACGGCTCTTGGGACAAGGTTGCCGAGTCCAAGAAGCTCGTCGTCGGCTACACCCTCTTCGCTCCCATCGCCTACAACGAGGGCGACGGCGCGGACGCTCAGTTCAAGGGCTTTGATATTGATCTTGCCCGCTACGTTGTCCACTACCTGAACAACACCTATAACACCGAGATCGTTCTGGAATTCCAAAAGATCGAATGGAGCGAGAAGGAGGCTATGCTGGAGAACGGCACCCTTGACCTCGTCTGGAACGGCATGACCATCACCGAGGAGAGATCCGCCGCCATGACCATCTCGGTTCCCTATCTTGCCAACAAGCAGGTGGCCGTTGTCAAGAAGGCTGACGCCAAGAAGTACGCCGCTACCGACTACGACACCTTCGTTAAGAAGGTGAAGGATGCCATCATCATCGTTGAGAAAGGCTCGGCCGGTGAGGCTCTGGCCGCCAACATCGAGTAAGAAAGGCATTTTCCATCCAATATGAATACCTGGTCAATTCTGTATGACCTGTGCATGGGCTTCGGCGTTACGCTGAAGCTCTTTGCACTCACGCTGGTCATTGCGCTCCCCCTCGGGCTGGGCTTTGCCCTGCTTTCCATGTCCAAGCTCAAGCCGCTCGCCTACCTGATGAAGACCTTTATCTGGATCATCCGCGGCACGCCCCTGCTCCTGCAATGCGTGGTGGTAACCTTTATCCCCTCGGTGCTGCTCAAGATCCCGAACAAGGATTTCGCAGCGGCCATCGGAACCTCCATCACCGATCTGCAATTCTACTTCGTGCTGTTTGCCTTCGCCCTCAACTACGCCTGCTACTTCGCCGTCATCTACGAGGGCGGCATCAAGGCCATCCCCCGCGGGCAGTACGAGGCGGGACAAGTCCTGGGCATGACCAAGACACAGATCTTCTTCCGCGTGGTGCTGATGCAAATGGTTCGCCGCATCGTTTCCCCCATGAGCAACGAGGTCATCACGCTGGTCAAGGACACCGCGCTGGCACGCGCCCTCAGCGTCATTGAGATCATCGCTATCGCCTACGAGAAGGTCAACAAGTACGCCGTACTGACTCCCCTGCTCTACGCGGCACTGTTCTACCTCGCGTTCAGCGGCCTGCTCACACTGGCCTTCCACTTCATCGACAAGAAGCTGAGCTATTACTCGGTCTGAGAGGTGACGTATGGATCAACAAAATTACTTATCCGTCCGAGGCATCCGCAAGTCCTTCGGCTCGACCGAGGTACTGCGCGGCATCGACCTCTCGCTCGACCGCGGCGACGTGCTGGCCATCATAGGCTCGTCGGGCAGCGGCAAGACCACCCTGCTCCGCTGTCTGAATTTCCTTGAAAGACCCGACGAGGGTACCATTTCGGTGGGCGGCAAGCTCCTTTTGGACGCCGCCGACCACACCACCCTGAGCGAAGCGCAGATTCGCCGCAACCGCCTGCATTTCGGGCTGGTGTTCCAGTCCTTCAATCTGTTCCCCCAGTACACCGTCCTGCAAAATATCACCCTCGCGCCCACGCTGGCGCTGGGCGAGGAGCAAAAGCGCATCCGCCGCGCCCAAGGCGCGCTGGCGGCGCAAAAGTGGCACCGTGAGCAGGTCGCCGAGATTGGCGAGAGGGCGCACGCCCTGCTGGCCCGCGTAGGCCTTGCCGACAAGGCGGCCTCCTACCCCTGCCGGCTCTCGGGCGGCCAGCAGCAGCGCGTCGCCATCGCGCGGGCGCTGTGTATGTCTCCCGACATCCTCTGCTTTGACGAGCCCACCTCGGCGCTCGACCCCGAGCTGACGGGCGAGGTGCTCTCGGTCATCCGAGGCCTCAAGTCCCACGACAGCACCATGATCGTGGTCACCCACGAGATGGAGTTCGCCCGCAGCGTGGCCGACCGCGTCATCTTCATGGCGAACGGCATCATTGAGGAGGAGGGCACGCCCGACGAGGTGTTCGGCAACCCCAAATCCCCCATCCTGCAAGGATTCTTGCACAAGGCCACCGATATGCGTTGAAGAAAAAACGAATCCCCTCCGCCGCGGCGGAGGGGATTTTCTCGTTATTTTGCGAATCTCAAGAAGGACGGCGGATGTTCAGAATACCGTCATCGCCAATCGTGGCAACGGCCGTTCCCGCGCCCTTATCGTCCTTCCAGACCGATTCAATGGCAGGAACCTGATTCGGGTCGATACCCTCGGCCTGGATGCCCTCGGTAATCACGGTAACCGCGAACGTATAGCCCTCCGGGGCCGTGTCAGCACCGACCGTCACGGGATCCTTAACCACGATCTTGGCACCGATATCGCTGCCCGCGGCAACGGGCGCAGGGTAGTAGAAATACCCGTCAATGCCGGGAGCCCAATCGTCATCCTCGCCGTTGAGCGGTCCCTCCCCATGCAAATAATCGGGAAAGCCCATATTCGGTTTCTCATAGTACACCGTGCCGTCTGCGGCCACCCAGTTGAACACAACGGCCACGCGGACGTAGGCACTGATGTTGTCCTTGTTGCGGACGGTAAACACGTAATCGCCGTTTTCCTTGACCGAGGTCACCGAAATCTCCACCTTAGCGGGGACGAAGGTGTCCTGCACCTGCTTCGGCGTTTCGGGATCACTCCCATCAATGATCACGTAAGCGAACACCGACGAGGCACCTACCACCAAAAGGAAAACGGCGCAGAGAAGGCTGATCCACGCGGTGCGGGACATGGAGCCTGATTTGATCTTGTTCATCATGAGGCAGCCTCCTTTCTTAAGGCGTTGCATGGCCGTAGCCGTAGCCGTTGATCAAATAGGGGTTGGTTATATCCAGCGACCCTAAAGTTCTGGTCGCGTTTTTGCCCGCGGCCTTGGTGCTGTTGCCGTTTGCATCCGTGGTGATAGCACCTGCTCCGTAAAGGGTCCTGGTACCAGACCTCAGTCCGTCGGCGCCCACATAACGCCAGCCCCAATCGCCCAGCATCTCCACCCGATAGGTTCCGTCAGGCAGGCACACCGTCACCGAGCGGTCGCTCGCGCCGTCGCTCACGCCCGAAACCAGCAGGGGTGTAAAGGTGTACGCAGCAGAATCCGTCGCGGTTCCCGTGATGCGGTAAAGACACGCCTCGTCGGTCGCGCCTGACGGCGGCGTAATGGTCAGAAGTCCCGTGGACAGCCGCCATTGCGCCACCATCGTGACCTCCAGCGTGTAGTCCGACAGGGTCAGAATGTTGTCGGGCAGGTACTCGGTTCTCGACGTTTTTTGGGTATATATGCTTGAACTGATGGATATATCAAATTTTCCATCGGTCATGGGAATTTCCACAAGCGTGCCGCTCGCGTTCTTATAGTACGCCTTCCAGCCCACGAAATCGTAGTGATCGCGCAGAAGCTGCATATCCGCCAGCTTAGCGGCGGTCAGCGTCATGGAAAACGCTGCATTTGCGGTTTGGCTGCCCCAGGTCTGGGTGTTCTTGACGGGGGTGACGCTTTGGAAGTCCGAGGTGCCGCTCACGTTGTTCTCGGTCGAGATGTTGATCTGATAGGTGTCCGAGCTCTTGTTTGTAACGCCCTCGTAGGCCTCGGCCTGGGTGGATACCAGCTTGATCTCGTTGATGTAAACGTAGGAGTTAACCTTAGCGATGTGCGAGTCGAACAGGTCAACGCGCATGCCTCTCAATCGCTCGTACAATTTATCTTGTCCGATGAGCTGATCGGTCAGCTCCAGCGCGCAGGTGATCCACACGTCGTAGCCATCGCTGGTTATTTTTTGCCAGATACGGAAGTTTTCATGCTCGCGGACCGATCCGTCAGGCCACGGCACACACGGGTGGAAGCCCAGCGGAATCGCGCCTTGGTTCGACACCTTTCCGTTTTCCACTTCGTTAAAACACGCTGGGGTTATTTCGTTATTAGGGTCACACGTTTGGCAGTTGTGCGCGGGACAAAGCCCATTAAACGCATTTGCGGTGGCGGTGGGTATCTGGTAGGTTACAACCAGATACTGATAGTCCTTCGTGGCAATTCGGCCGCCGTCCTGGAACAGTAGCTTCACAGAGGGGTCAACCACAACGTCCTGCGTGGTCTTACGAGTCTGACTGTATTCATGTTTCAAATGACCGCATGACAGTCCCTGACCCTCTTTGCCTACGGGAGCCGTTGCACTCTCCGGATGATAGGGGAGGTTGCAGTTTGCCTTACATTGGAATTTAACCGCATTATCTGCCTTTGTCACGCTGATGTTGTGCGGGGCGTCAAGATCGCCGTACAGCGTGGAGCCCTTCACCAGGTAGGCAGTAGCGCGCCCCATAGCCTCCGCTTCCTCTCGGGTTTTAAAAAAGCCGATGGAGTCAATGAAGCTGCTCACCTCCAGTGCTAAATTCGTAAAGTCTATGCGAATGCCGTATATTTTATCAACATTTCCCACAATACTGCTGAGATCAAACACAAAGGTACGATATTCGTCGGTAGGCGTGTCTCCCGGCGTGATCTTGACCGACATCGCCTCGGATAGACTCCCTCCCCCCCTCGCCGTATGCAAGAACACCTGCATGGTTCCAAGGTTTATCGTGGGTTGGGATTCATCCGATGGATTGTAGAACCTGGCCGAAATGGCCACGTACTTGTAGCTCGTCGGGAGGGAGCGGTCGTATTGGTTCTTACCGCCGGTTCCGTCTATGGAAAACATGAAGTTCGGGTCACGGTACCCATCGCCGGCCGGCTTGTAGAAGCCGAACGCCCGCTCCTCTCTGCCGTAGATCGGGCCAAACGTGATTTGGGAGGAGATCGAGTGAATGTAGCCGTTCAGCGAGCGGGAAACCGCCGTGAAGATATTGCGATCGTTGTAGTCATCTTCGTATCCGCGGATGGGGCCGTTGCGAACCCAATCGCGCTCCCTCGTGTGGTATTCCACCTCGTCCATAGTCTTGAAAAAGCCGAAGGAGTCCACGAACATGACCATGCTGCCGTATGTCCCCGAATCATTCTTGTCGAAATAATCAAAACGGAATCCTCGGATAACCCCCGTCCATTTTGCCGCCTCCGTCAGATCGAAAACGGCGGTGTAGTAGATTCTTTGTCCGTTCGTGGTATTACCTGCTCTCGTGGTAACGGACGTCGTTACGCGCCAATCCAGGGCATTATGGCTGGAGGTAATCGGGTATATACTCATCTGCAGGCCGGCTCTGTTGGCATCATTCGACGAGGGGCAATGCACGGAGTAGGTAATGGTGATGTATTTATACTCGTCCGCCGACAAGCTATATCCGTCCGTACCGCCCACGACTCGGCCCCACGGCACACACGGATAGAAAAACACGTAGGGGTCTACGGCCGAGCCGTCAGTGGGTTCCTGATTTCGGAAAACAAACGCATTCTCCGTGGCATGGTAAAATCTCTCGGTGTCGGTCTTTTTATTCGTCTGTTTGTAATTGCCGAATAGGTGGTCATTATCTCCGCCGTATGCCGTAATGTAATCCTGCCATTGCGGAGCGTAAAAAACGGTGGAGTGATCCAGGGAGGTGGAGGTCGGCTGCGCAAAAGCCCCCGCAGCATTGCCGCCCGCTGCCGCCGCCACCTCGGTGGTAAAGACGATGGGTAACACGGCAAGCGCCGTCACAACGGTGGCAACCGCCAGTACAGCCGATATGAGTCGTTTCCTTGCAGTCCCGGTTCTTGCGAAATTGAAGCGTTTCATAAAATCTCCATTCTGCCGCAGGGTGAGCTCCGCGCAGGCTACGCACGGGCTCCACTCTGTATATGGCTTCCGCACAAAGGCGGTACAATACGGTGTGAATTTTGGCTGTCCCCCGGCGGCAATCATGCGCCACCGACAGCCGGTCAAAAAGTTATATCTATACATAATAATTTTACCACAAAACGCCCCAAAATGCAACCGCTTCTTCCGCTCAAATCGTAGAAATATTCGGCTTGATTTTAGCCCATTTGCACAAAACGCCACACCCCTCCCGATATCGGGAGGGGGTGTGGCGTTTTTGCGAGGTAACGTAACGGGCTTTACTGAGTCACGTAGTCCACGTACACGTAACCCGACACCGAGTGATCACCGTTGGCCACCGTGTAGGCGATGCGGTATGTGGTATAGGCCGGCACGGTTTCCTCGCCCAGCGCCGTGTAGCTGCCGTCCTCGCCAAGAACCTCCACCACGTCAGAGGGTGTGCCGTACTCAAACGCCAGCTCGCGCAGGGCGGTCTTGAATTTGGCGCAGTCCATAGCGGGATCGGCTACCATAGCCACCGCCACGTCAACGGTTTCGGTATAGGTCAGGGTGAGAGCGTCGGCCTCTCCCTTGGCGGCAGACACGGTCACGTTTCCTGCGCCCACGGGCATACCCGCAATCTCACCGACCGCCACGGGGGTGTACGCCGAGGAGCGCACGCCGTCCGAGGTGGCGATGTACGCCACCAGCGTATAGGTGCCGGGGGCGAGCATCGGAATCGAGAATGTCACGGCCGAGGCGGTCACGGTAAAGGATTTCTCATCGGCGTAGGGGGTGGTTGCGGCATTTTCCGTGTCAGGCGCATCCAGGTGAACGAGTCCGCCCTTGGCATCCGCCAGCGCGAACGCCACCTTGTAGGGCTCATCCTTGACGTACAGGAGGGTGTCAGTCACGGTCAGTGAGCCGCCGCCCACCGTGAGCGTGGTGCCGTCCAGCACAACGCCCTCAAAGCGGCTGTCGGTAATAGCGGCAAAACGGATGTTCAGCTCCATCCGCTCGGTGTCGTTTATGTCAATCACCTCAGCGTCCTTGACCTCGGTATAGTGGGCAAGCATGGTGGCAAAGCGGGCCATCTCCTTTTCCCTCGCGGCCGCAATACCTTCATCGTTGGCAAGACAGATACCGTTCCACTTGTAGTACTTCGCCGTGATGGCGGCATCCACGAACGCCGCCTCCATGCCCGCGATCACGCCATCCAGATCGCGGCGGCAGGTCAGACCGACCTCCCCGAGGAACTGACGGAATGCTGCCATCTGCTCGGCGCGGCCCTCGCCCTGAATCATCATCATCATCTCGCCGGTATAGCCGCTTGCGCCGAACATTACGTGAACGTTACCGATATTCACCTTGCCGTCCGCAAAGGTGTCGCCAAACTTGGCGGTCTTTCCGCTCGTGAAACAGACGGTGGCACGCTCGCCGTTCGGAATATTTGCGTATCCGTAATCCTGGTTATAATCCACCTCGTCTCCCGAGGCCACTACGTAGTCGATGCCGTCAAAGCCCGAGAATTTCAGAGTCAAGTGCAGTTGGCCCCTCCCATCCTCGTAGTTCGACACCCGGAACAGGTCGGTCGCCCGATCGGCACTCATGACCTGAACGAGGGAAACCTTCTGATCGAGCAACGAATAGAACGCGCCGTAGCACAGATCGTCCTTCATCACGAAGTAGGATACGTTGCTGTGTTCGGGCCGGATACCCAGCACGCAGTTCTCCCAGTAGCCCTTGGCGTTGTCTGCCACAAAGCATTCCACGCTCTCGCCGTCCCGGTTGTTCTTCATGGAAAGCTCATAGCGCTCGCCGGGGATGTAGGTCATACGCTGCTCGTACTGCTCGGTGGCCGAGGTGCGGTACAGCTCGTAGACGTCCTTGCCCTCGGCGTTTCGGTAGCGGACACAAACGTCCATGATGTCCAGCGCATTGACACCGTCGGTGCCCGTGTAATGCTCAATGAGCATCTCGGAGTTCTCGTCCACGTGCAGGTAGTAGCGGCTGTCACCCGCCCGGACCCACTTGTCCACCACGCGCACGTTCTTTTTGACATTGTCAATCAGCTCGGCAGCGATCTCGGCGGTGAACACGATGTTCGTCGTAAGGTTTTCAAAATATGCGTAGGAGTTGTTGTCCTCCTCGAACTCGCTGAAGTAGAAGGTGTCGCCCTCCTTCTCCAGCTTGCCCGCATCGTTTCCGCCGTTGGGCTCAATGACCTCACGCGCAAGGGGGGTCATCGTGAGTTTCTTTTCGGTGGCGCGCGCGCTGAGGTAGGTAACGCCCAGATTCTCGGTCGCGCGTGCAGCGAGGGTGTTCATTACGTCCACGCCGTTGTCAAAAATACTGCCCTCGTTATGGAGCAGGTCAGCGTCGAGGCGCTCGCCCGCCAGCAGGAGTCGGACGGCGTCCTTGCCGCTCATGCCGTCGGGGAGCTCGGTAAGGAAACCGCCGCCGTCTCCGCCATTTCCGCCAACGCCTCCGTTGCCGCCGCTGCAGGCCGCGAGGACGGAGATCAGCAGAGCCGCCAATAATACCGTTGATAGGATCTTTTTCATAGATAGGTCCTCCTTGGTGCAGGTTCGAGAGAGGGATGTCGGCAAGGGCAAGCCGCCCGCCCCGCGTCCTCCTCTCTTTCAGTATACCATAAAAAGGAAATTTTGTAAAGAGGACAAAAAATCAAAAAAAATTTGCAAATCCTCTTGACAGACGCGAAAGAATATGCTATAATACCACCGTTGCGGAGGCATAGCTCAGCTGGTTAGAGCGCATGCTTGACATGCATGAGGTCATTGGTTCGATCCCAACTGTCTCCACCAAAGCAAAAAGGACTGCTCGCGCAGTCCTTTTTGCTTTGGTGAGGACACACTTGGCTGAGAACATGCGGCCGAAAGCCGCAGTGCAAGCTGCCAACAACCGCCGAGGCTTAATAAATCATTTACAAATTGGGGTTTGTAGGGGGGCGAGGAGAACGGCGAGAGAAACTTCTTGCAAGAAGTTTCCCTCGCACTCCCTTCAAGAACCTTCAAAAAAATATTTTCAAAATATATTGTGAAATATATATTTTTCCAAGTTTCTTGAAGCCCAGAAACTTTTTTTCAAAAAAGTTTCTGGTGGGGTGCAGGGGTGAAACCCCTGCGTGCCCGCTCCCCGACAAATCCAAATTTGCGGAACACAACCCAAAGGTTACCCCGCAAAAATTCCACCGCTTCACATACAAACCTTAATTTCACGATATGACCCCAGGAAGGCAACACCCATGAAAACCAACTACCATACCCATACCCCCCGATGCAACCACGCCATTCACGACGAGCGTGCCTATGTGGAAACCGCGCTGGCCGCGGGCTTCAAGATCCTCGGCTTTGCCGACCACGTCCCCTACCCCTATGAGGACGGCTACGTCTCTCCCATGCGCATGCGCCCCGACGAGACGGCGGACTACGTGGACACCCTGAACGCGCTCAAGCACGAGTACCGCGGCGAGATCGACATTCACGTCGGCTTTGAGGCCGAGTACTTCCCCGCCCTCTTTGACCGTCTGCTGGAGCATCTTGAGCCCTACGACTACGAGTATCTCATCCTCGGTCAGCACTACAACACCGACGAGCGCACGGGGAGCTATAACGGCGTCCCCACCGCCGACCGTGCCGCACTGGACACCTACGTGGACGAATGCTGCCGAGCACTCAACACGGGCGCGTTCACCTACTTCGCCCACCCCGACCTTCTGCGCTTTACGGGCGACGAGTCCATCTACCGCGCCGCAGTCCGCGCCCTGTGCCGCGAGGCAAAATCCTGCGGCGTACCGCTGGAATACAACCTACTCGGCCTACACACGGGCCGCCATTACCCCCAGCGCGCCTTCTGGGAGGAAGCCGCCGCCGTGGGCAACAAGGTCATCATGGGCTGGGATGCCCACCAGACCGAGGGGCTGACCATCCCCGACACCGAGGCGCGCGCCGAGACCACCCTCTGCGAACTGGGGCTGACACGCATCAAAACCCCGACCCTGATCCGCCCCCGCCGCTGATCGCCATTACGTATAAAAAGGAGAACCGCCATGCGTCAACCCGTAGAGATCGGCATCATCGGTGCCATGAGTATTGAGATCGACGCCCTGCGCGCCGCCATGACCGACACCGCCACCGAGGAGATCGGGGGCATCACCTTCGTTATCGGCGACCTGCGCGGACACCGCGTGGTGACCGCCAAGTGCGGCATCGGCAAGGTCTTTGCCGCCATGTGTACCCAGACCATGATTTTGCGCTACGCCCCCGCCGCCATCGTCAACTCGGGCGTGGCGGGCACGCTGTCCGAGCACCTGTCCATCGGGCAGGTCGCCATCGCCGAGCAGGTCGTCCAGCACGATATGGACACCTCCCCCATCGGCGACCCCGTGGGACTCATTTCGGGCATCAACGAGGTCTTTTTGCCCACCGACCGCCGCGTGACCGACCGTCTCGCCGCCTGCGTAGCCGAGATGGGCATCCCCCACCGCCGCGGCACCATTGCCTCGGGTGACCAGTTCATCTGCCGCACCGCCGACAAGGATCGCATTCGTTCGAACTTCACCACCCCCGAGCGTGAGGTGATCGCCTGCGAGATGGAGGGTGCCTCCATCGGGCAGGTCTGCTACGTCAACAAGACGCCCTACGGCATCCTCCGCGCCATTTCCGACGGCGGAGACGAGCAGGCGTTCGCCGATTACCCCACCTTCCTCGCCGCCGCCGCCAAGGCCGCCACCGAGGTCATGCTTCGATTCGTGGAGACGTGGGAAAAGGATTGATACACAACGAACCCCGCGTATGGCATGAGCCATACGCGGGGTTTTATGATTACTTAAACTTACGTTTCAAAAGAGCCGCGCAGATCAGATCACTCGGAATGCGCGCGATGAAAAGATCGGAAAGCCCGGTTGCGATCAACCAAGCGATGCCCCAAACCATGTTGCCCCGAACCAAGGCCGCAGGATAGAGCCAAATGAGAACGCTAAGCAAGGTAGCCATCATAACCCACAGGATATCGTGTATCCATATCAATACCCGAAGAAACTTCTCATCCGCCCCAAGAGCCGCAGACAGGTCTTCCGCCTCGAATTGTATGGGCTTGAAAAAGGTGATGTTCTTGAAACAGAAACGAAACCATTGCCCGAATGTAGGCTTGTTCATGATTGCCTCCTTTTCGTTGGTTGGGGAGATGCGGTTGTGAAACGGGAGAATTGGGGTTTTGCGGCGAGTTTGTAGTTTGAATACACCTTCCCCAAGGGGGTCATCCTGAGCGACACCGCAAAGCGGTGGAGTCGAAGGATCACGCTTGGGGAAAGAGATTCTTCGACTTCGGGCTTCGCCCTCCGCTCA
>JAEIGA010014841.1_pt1 | contig 11860 bp, 7 predicted proteins | sample 9270691 | NCBI WGS metagenome assembly JAEIGA01 (sample SAMN17057246, study PRJNA624740) | gut metagenome | biome: biome; isolation source: fecal sample | host: Bos grunniens | place: China: Xizang | collected 2019
ATGCCAGTCGTATGTTGTGCTGTAATCTGAACCAGTTGAGAGCTCTACATTCATGTCGGAGAACTTAAACCCCTTGTCCAGCGTAAGATTTTCAAACTTGATGAAGATGTTGTTTATTACATCTTTCATCTCAACTCCGACAGGAACGTCAGTGAATCTCAACATAAGATGTCCTTTGCGATGTCTCTGCATCAGCTTCACATTCATAGAAATACTGATCTGACTCTGACTGTTTACATAGATGCCATAGCTTCCGTAATCATCATATGAATTTACACTTGACATATATATGTGTGGATTTTCTGTCGTTATGAATGTTTCATTTATATCGATGAATGGATCATAATATGAAACGCTTTTATATACGTTGTTTATCATTTCCTCCGGCATGATTGCGAAGAAGACGTATCCGTTCGTCGTAACAGGAATCTGGTAGCTATACGTAGTTCCATTGATTTCTGACTGCTTGAACGGACCGGTCCATTCCCATTTGTCTGCATCCCAGAACATGCACCAGATATCGCTTGTGCCAATCTCTGCACTCTTTACATCAATCCCTAATTCATATTCCGGTGTCAATGTAAGGGTTCGGGTCTGAGGCTGCTGCTCATTGTTGATATCAACCCCCTGCTTTTCGCATGCTGCAACTCCGGTCAGCAATGCGATTGATACCATAATATATAAAAACTTCTTCATAATCTTTAATTCAAGTCAATTTCAATATCCTCTTCAATGATGTCTTCCACATTGAATTCAAATCCTCTTTCATTTCTCTTCACCACAAGATCGAACTTATAGTGCTTGTTTGACTCAAACGGATAATCGAGATCCTTGGTCATCACGGTCTCTTTTCCGGATTTGTTTACAATGATGAGTTCCAGTCTGCTGTTCATACCCTCGGCTGTAGGCAGTGTAGCCATCTCAGTGGCAAGGTTGTATGTTGTTGCATCTGAGCTCAGTTCAGAGACTGCAGAACTCATTTCAACGCTTGCATTCATTTCTGAATGATAGCTGAGAACAGGCTGATATCTGCTGCCGTTCAATCTATGATCAAATATCATTATATTGCGAAGCGGGAAGACTTCGCTGTCTGAGGTCTGAGTTCTATACCCGTTTTCATCTTCATGGCTGAATATGAATTGTGCATCAGTGCCGAGCAGTGATGTGTTGATCTCCACTTGCCATGCCGCATATTGGACACCATTTCCGATAAGGTCATCATAGTATCCGGAAAATGTAAGTCCTGGCCACGCTCCACATATTGTACCTTGTGTATTCCACATATAAAGTTCAGTGTATCCGTATTCAAGCGGCATGCATATGGAGATTGTTGTGGTCCCTCCGGTCGTCGGATTGTCCTCAGGAACAGAGAGAAGGTAGAACTCAACGTCGTCGATATAAGTAGATTCTCCTAAAGATATGTATGCATCAACCTGGACGGTGATGTTCTCTGTGCTTGTCGCAGTCCAATCATTATATATGTATTTCCAACCATCACTTGTGATGATATTGTGAGATCCTATGCTGGCGCGGTTAATATTCAGATGTATGCTTTCTGTAGATGGACTTTGTGTCTTCACCCATGCTCCGAATCTATAAGTATTGCCTGCAGTCACATATATTTGTTCCGTATGTTGGATACCTTTCCATGATTCCGAATCACCGTTCAGTTTGATTGAACATGTGCCACTGTGTTTATCTTCAGAAACATAAATAGGATTACCCTCCCATACTTCCCATCCGGCAGGGAAGTCCCACGTTACATTTGCAGTTTCGAAATCACCGTTCAAAAGCAAGGTGTTTTCATGGATATAGGTTTCATTATCAGGTATTTCAGGCGTCTGCGGATCATCCGGATTGTCAGGATCATCCGGATTGTCAGGATCATTCGGATTGTCAGGGTCATCCGGATTGTCTGGAATTTCCGGATCGACAGGAGTGTTGAGTACTTCGCTTGAAACAGTTATGCTTCCATCAATGTTGTAGCTCACACTTTTTGCCTGATTCGGAAGCCTGAGGTATGCTGACGACATGTAGTCACTCAGATTCAAGGCGTTTCCGTCAAGATCTTCCATCTGAAGATCTGCAGTCACGAATGAATTCAAGCGGTTCAGATGGACGGTGAGGGTTCCCTCCGCGTCCACATCTTCAAGATATGCAGCGCCGGCCACGATGTCTTTATCATAAAGAGATGTGCCATCTCTTCTTTCTATGGTAAGTCCGCCTTCATTCAATTTTCCAAGCGCAAAGTCTGAGTCGCTGACCTGATTACTGAAAATGATGGACTCTGTACCTGCAGGAAGTGAGTAGGAATATACTCCGTTTTCCTTACCGGTCTGCAGGAATGCTCCGCAATTGTATGCGTCAGGATCGCCGTATGTGTAGGCATGGATATCGTCTGCCGCTACATTTACCATAGCTTTTGTCTGAGCTGCAACAGGTCTCATCTTGACCTCGATAGTCTTGCCTGGAGCAGGAGTTGTGTCAATCTGATTGTTCTGACAAGCTGATGCCAGAAGAGAGAGCATTACGAATGCTGTTATAATTCTTGTCTGTTTCATTTTCTTGTCAGTTTTTAGAACCATCCTTTATCATTTGCCAAATCTTTGACAGCTGTTGTCGCACCCGGGTTGCCGTCAATCTTGTATGTTCCGCTCTGATATGATGCGCTTCTGTCCGGAAGCGAGTTGAACATACTTGTCAGTGCAGCCTCATCCATAGAATTGCTTCTGACATCGAGCTCGAACATAAGCGGGCTTGAAGAGAAATCAAGACTCTTGATTTTTGCATTGCTCATTCTGAACTGTTCCAATGCCGGACAATCTGTGAGAGTTACCTTTTCTATGTAAGGACATCTTGTGTTAGAACTGTTCTGTCCGTCGTAGGAGTTACCTGCGTCGTCTCTGTTTACTGACTTGAGAACTGTACAGCCGCTTAAGTCAAGTTCAGTCATTGTATACATATAATATATATCAAGTTCTTCGAGTTTCTTCAGGTTCGAAAGATTCAAGCATCCCGGATAGTAATACAGGTAGCTTAGATTCAATCGCTTGAGTGATGCAGGCAATTTCAAAGACTGCATTGTCTCGGAGCCATAATCGCTGAAGTCTATATAAAGATCCTCCAATAGCGTACATTCACTCAAATCCATTCCTGTGATTTTCCTGTAAGCGTCAATGATGTAGAGCTTTGTACATTCTGTCAATGCGGTGAAGTCAAGATTAGTGTTCAGGTATTTGAATGAAACATTCTTCAATTGGGTGCCGCTGATGTTGACTGTCTGTTCAGTTGCACTGCTTGAAAAATTCATTTCAATGTCAGATAGTGCTGAACAATCAGATATATCCAGACTTGTAACTCCACTCATTACTCCAAGCGACTTGAGCTTGCCCTTGCCGGCAAAATTCACATTGGAAATCGTGACACTACTTGTAGTTACGGTCTCCAGATTGTCAGCACCTGTAGTGATGATCTTATCCAATGTGATGTTCTGCAATGTGAGATTCTTCAGAGCACTGCAATTGGTAAGATTAAGATTGCTTCCTGTTATACTATATATAGAAAGATCTTCAATGGATGTGCAGCCTGTCATGTTGATGACTTTCATGGCGCCGCAGGAGTTGACATTGAGGTACTCAAGCTTGCTGCAATTTATAAGCTGAACTCCTGTCAGCTTATTGCTGTCGTACAGGTTTACTGTCTTGATAGTCGAAGCAATCTTAGAGAAATCAATACCTGTGATTGCCTCACAGTAATACAATCCCAAGTGTTCAAGTCTTGAATTGTCAGCAAATTTGATTTCAGTCAGATTCGGATTGTTTCGGATATAAAGTCTCTTCAGACATGGCATACCCGATACATCGATCGATGGATCTCCACCTTGGATGACGAGATCTTCAAGGTATACACAGTTGTCAAATGTGTAGCCGAAACTCTTTCTGGTGTAATTTGAGTAGTAGTATCCTTGCTCTTGTGAATAATAGTCATAGGTATATCCATAGTCATCAATGGTTGTGCTGTTGTCAGTTCCTGCACATTTGAATTGGGTGATTATGTCACCTTCGATGATGATTGTTGCGCCCGTAGACAAACCATTGATCTCGAGTTTCTTGTTCTCAACCCAGCCTTCGTATTTTACTGGGGCAGCATCCTGAGGACCTTGCACGGAGATGTTTTCTCCGGTTATCGTAAATGTAGTATAAGTGCTTGTGTGCTGAGACTGCATGACAATCTTATGTCTTACACTTGTCTTCTGGTTTACTGTTATCTCCTTAGTGTGTCCTTCAGTAGTGCTCAAGACAATTGTAGCGCTGCGCACTTCATTGATGTTGTCGGTTTTGGCTGTAACCTCAAGCTTGCCGTCAACAATTGCAACGTCAAAGAATTCTCCACCAGTCACTACATCAAATGTCCAATCATACGGTACGATGGTATTTACGGTCAGAATTGTCTTGTCATTCGCTGCACCTCCTACCACTCTTCCGCCTGAAATTGAGAAGACTTCAGTTTTGTTGAAGCCGGGGTAATTGCTTACTGTCTCAACAATCGGTTCCTCAAGTTCAAATCCGATTTCTGAATTGAGCTTTTTCAGACGAAGTGTAATTGTGTAATGGTGATTTGCCTCCAGAACTTTTGGGAGTTCTTTAGTATATTCCTTTTTAGTCTCATCGGTAAAATTGATGCTGACCTGTATGGTGCGTGTGTCTGCAGTCGGGATGATGCACTTTGTGAAGATGTGACCATCTTGTTCGATACAACTGGCAAATCCAAAGTTACCACCTTTAGGTGTGACTGTCACATTGCCATCATTGTCGATTGTCACGGATTTTCCAAGTTCCGGGTATGTGATATCTACGGTACGTATGTTGTCCGTAGGAAGGGACTGCCCGTTGCTGTCAACCATCTTCAGATAGTGGGAGAGTGTTGCGGTCAATCTCTTCATCTCAACTTTGTGGCTTGCGGATTCCGCGAGATCGGAGATCTTGCCATATAAGATCTCGTCATCAAAGAGAGGGTGACCTGTAAGTGTGAAGGTCGTCTTCTGGTCTTCATCATATGAAAGAGCGATGTATTCGTTTCCACCTTTGATGTTGCTGAATATGGCTTCAGTTGCGGTTTCAGGCAGATTGTACAGGTAATATCCTTCTCCATCGATATAAGAATATCCGATGGAATTTACATTTCCGGACAATAACTCGCTTGGAATATATGCATAGAAATCCTGAGCTTCAGACTTTACTATGAGTTCCTGAGTGTTGAATCTGACTCTCAATGCATTGCCGTCTTTATCTGTTGAGATGCCTGACGGACCCTCGATGCAGGAAGTGAATGCTGCGAGGGATAGGAGTGTTGCTGTTATATATTTTTTCATCATAGCAGTTCGGTTTAGAATTCGATACGACCACCTTCGACTACCTCAACCTGGTCAACTGTAAATGTTCCGTTGAATCTGTTGATGGTAGCGTTGAACTTGATGTCATAACTATTGTTTGCTGTGATTCCTTCTGGAATTTCTGCAATGGTTTCGTATGTCTGGCCAGTGGATGATTTCAGACTTATTACAGCTGTCGGTATTTTGTCGGTTATGCTTGGCATAACATATCTGTAACCGGAAATAGCGACTACACCTGTTGGTGAAACCGTCTCTTTTATAAATAAGTAGTCCTGCTCGTCAGTGTATGCTTTTGAGTCATTCTCATCTATGGTAAATGTCTTATAGAATCCATCAAGGTCAATCCTGATTTCCTGGATGTCATCAAGGGAGCCGACACAGTTTGAGAGATCCACTGACAGATAGACTCTTGCGACAGGTCTGGTGAAATGAACTTCCTCTGTGATGTTGCTGTTGAACTCCTGCTTCTTGTTGTAGATGACAAGGTCGCAGTCCGAACCAGCAGTGTTTCCAAGAGCGATTTTCCATGTTTTGCCAATGTAACTTCTTTCAAGCGTGATTTCATAGCTTGAACGTGCAGATGTCGGTGCATACATAAGGATGTTGGCGCTGCATTCTGCCAAAGTCGCCTCCTGGGTGCTGTAGATGGTACCAGTGAATACAAGATCTTCCATTACCGCATCGCTTCCGACCTTGTACATATACGCACCGAAATTCGGATAGCTGAATGTCTCATTCTGCTTATTTTCGAAGCGTGGGTATATCGGATCCACACGATATTGATAATAATCCACTTTTATAGTGGTGAACGTCTCAGGTTCCGAAAGGAAATATCTTCCATCAGCACTGACGGCATACAGCCAGATGGTGTAATCTGTTCCTGATGTAAGATTTGTGATGGTGAATTCCTTGCCGGTGTTGAATGCCCAGTCGTTGATAGCCACCAGCTTGGTTATATCGCATGTACCATCTTGTGACAGGATATATCCGACAGTAGAGAATGTTGGATTTTCACGGAAGGACATGTATACGTACATGTTTGTGTAGCTGTCGGCTGTCTTACGTGCTTCAAGATGGAAACTGCTCAGGTAATCTGACACATAGAACTCGGTTCCCGGCATAAGCATCGAGAGGTAATTGAGCTCAGGTTTTGTTACCTCAGAGAAGTTTGCTCTCCGCAGTTTCTTCAGTTTTGTTATTTTTGTCAGGTTCAGAATCTTATTTCCAAAGATTTCAAGACCCTCAAGATCTGCAAATCGAGTGATGGTGTTCATGTCAACCGCTTCATCGCGACTGTCTGTAATCAAAAGGGCGTTCATGTTTCCGATGAACTGCTTCAGGATATTTTCGCTATGGGTTCCCTGTAATTCCAGCTTTGAGACACTCTTGTCGGTCAATGGACCAAGATCTGTAATCTGGCAGTCATGGATGCCAAGTCCTCCACCAATCTTCTTGAGGTGATTGAGAGGTGACAGGTCCGTGATATCCTCGCCGCTGATATTAAGATTACCGGTTACCTCCGTATAGATACAGTTGTTGACTTCCTCCTGACCATACAGATACAAGTCTCCTTCAAAAACGTTTCCACTTGATGAAGTGACCTCGTAGCCGGCCTGTTCAACAATGATTGTATATCCTGTTGAAACTTCATTGGCGATAAGTTTGATTTTTGCCTGTCTGCCTGATCTCTTTAAATTCGCCTCGGCCTTGTAGGTTATAGTAGTTGTTCCGTCCAGGTCGGTGCGGCTGGAATGCAGATTCAACCAGTTTTCGTCAGTTGCATTGTACTCGATCTTTCCTTCGACATTGAGACTTGATCGTACCTTAATGTCAAAAGTGACAGCCTGGTTATTGTTGCTGGCCTGAACTTTCACATTCTGCTTGGTGATCATTTCAAAGTACGGGAAAGAACCCATCATTTCCGGATCGTAAGGATGGGTGCACTGAGTGGCTGCCAATATAGTAATTGCAAATAGTATCAATATTCTTTTCATTCCGTTGCAGCTTTAGGTTATTTGAATACGGATTTCTTAGAGTTGAAGAATCTCAGTCCGAGCCCAACCTGGAACCCCATGTTCTTGCTTGGTTCATTGGTCATCACATAGCTGTAATCAAGCGCGGATGTGTATCTCAGATTCAGGAATGCGACCTTGCCCATGTTGATGGTCATTCCGGCCACAAGGCTGCCATAGTCAAACATTCCGTTGTCGTACTTCTGCTCTCCTGCCATTCCGGCATTTGTCTGTACACATGTAAGATTTCCATCCCATACGATAGCCTGTTGGTATCCCACTTCAAATGCGAAACCTCGTCCAAGCCAGAGCTGTAACACGACGGGAACCATGATGTGTTGCTGAGTTGACAACCATGTCTGTTTTCCAAATGAATTGGTCTGGTATGTCGCCACCTGATGACTGAACAAAGCTTCAGCTTCAACACCTATCACGTTGAAGAACTTCATTCCGAAGAAGGCTCCTCCGCCTCCTCCCATCTGCAGTCCTGAGACTGGGGCGATTTCTGTCTGAGGCAACGTTCCAAAACCAGCGGCCTTTACTCCGAATGAAGCCTTGACCGCCTGAGCATTGGCAGTTGTCACACTGAAAAACAGTAGTAATGCTACTAATAGTTTTTTCATATTTAAAATTGTTTAGATACTTAGGTTGTGATAATGAGGTCCAAAACGTTCAAATGCGGCTCTGTCCAGTTCTTCTCTATGGTCTGGATGAGCAATGCTGATAAGCAGTTTTGCGCGTTCCTGCATGGATTTTCCGTAGAGGTCGACTGCTCCGTATTCTGTGCATACATAGTGGACGTGCGGTCTGGTTGTTACTACTCCTCCACCTTCGATGATTGTCGGCGCAATCTTGCTGCCGCCCTTGTTTGTGGTTGATGGCATGGCTATGATTGCCTTTCCCTGAGGTGCGAGTGAGGCGCCGTAAACAAAATCCACCTGGCCGCCTACACCGGAATAGAACCTGGTTCCTATCGAATCTGCGCACACCTGACCGGTGAGGTCGATCTGAACAGCTGAATTGATTGCAGTCATTTTCGGATTGCGGGAGATGACGAATGGATCATTTGTGTATCCGACATCCATCATTGCAACCATTGGATTGTCGTCAATAAAATCATAAACTTTCTGAGAACCCATGAGGAATGTTGAAACAAGCTTGCCTTTGTCGGTAACCTTGTTTGAGCCGTTGATCACACCCTTTTCAACAAGTTCAAGAACGCCGTCGGCAAACATTTCTGTGTGCACTCCAAGGTTCTTGTGGTTTCCAAGCTGGGCGAGTACGGCATTTGGTATCGCTCCGATTCCCATCTGGAGACATGCACCGTCATCGATAAGTTCTGCGCAATGCTTTCCGATTGCAATCTCGACTGCATCAGGCTCACTGAAATGTGCCGGCTCCAGAGGCTCGTTTCCCTCAACGAAGATGTCAATCATCTCAAGAGGAATCATGGCCTGACCCCATGCGCGTGGCACGTTAGGGTTTACGACAGCGATCACAGTCTTTGCACATTCGATTGCAGCGAGAGTCGCGTCAACAGATGTTCCGAGTGAAACATATCCGTGTTTGTCAGGAGGACATACCTGAATCATGGCCACGTCGCATGGAAGTGCGCCGCAGCGGTAGAGCTTCTGGGTTTCGCTCAGGAATACCGGAATATAGTCCGAGTAGCCGGCCTGAACGCTCTTGCGGACATTGCTTCCTACAAAGAATGCCTGATGAAAGAAAATTCCGTCAAACTTGGGATCGGAATATGGAGCCGGACCTTCTGTGTGCAGATGGTGGATGCGAACATCTCTGAGTTCCCCTCGTTCACCTCTTTCACAAAGTGCATCGATAAGGATTCGTGGGGCACTTGCGACACTGCTTAAATGAATATGATCTCCGGATTTGACAACCTTGACGGCCTCTTGGGCGGTTACGAATTTTATCTCTCTTTTCATAATTGACATATTACGCACCAAAGTTAGTTATTTTTCAGATAATTACTAACTTTGCGGCACTATTTTTTACGTTGAAAAAATGCATACGATACAAGAAAAAAAACAGGCTTTTGTCAGAATTCTGGAGGTCCTTGATGAGTTGAGGGAAAAGTGCCCTTGGGACCGCAAGCAGACTAACGGATCCCTTCGCCCGCAGACGATTGAAGAAGTGTACGAATTGAGTGATGCCATCTTGAAAGGAGAGGAAAGGGAATTGTCAAAGGAGTTGGGCGATGTACTGCTTCACGTTCTTTTCTATGCCAAAATCGGAGAGGAAAAAGGTAGCTTTGATATCGTTGATGTCATAAATTTTCTGTGCGATAAACTCATATATCGTCATCCTCATGTATTCTCTTCTGCAGAGGTTGGAACAGCGGAAGATGTGGTCAAGCAATGGGAAATGCTCAAGACGAAGGAAAAGGACGGTAATATACGTGTACTCTCCGGGGTTCCTGACGGTCTGCCGCCTCTGTTGAAGGCCTATCGCATGCAGGATAAGGCACGTGGTGTGGGATTTGATTGGGAGTGCAAGGAGCAGGTTTGGGATAAGGTGAAGGAGGAGATGGGAGAGTATCAGGCAGAACTTGATGCCATGGCAGCGGCGAACAATGAAGAAGAACGTGCTGCAGCATATGACCGCGCGGAAGAAGAACTTGGCGATTTCCTCTTTGCAACTGTCAATGCAGCAAGGCTTTATGGCTTGAATCCTGATACGGCTCTTGAGCGCACCTGTGCTAAGTTTCGTCGCCGCTTTACTTATCTCGAGGAGCAGACCATCCGCAAGGGACGCAATCTCAAGGATATGACTCTCGCGGAAATGGATGCAATCTGGGATGAGGGTAAGGCTAAAGGGCTTTAGCCTTTCGGTGTCTTAACCCCCTGCGCCCCCTATTAGGGGGATTTCGGCCCTGCCCGGGCCGGTCGGCTAAGCCGACTTTTAAACCCGCAGAACAAGATGGGTGAGTGAAAGTAAAAAAGAATCCATATGATAAAAGAATGGCAGGAAAGGACAGCGATGCTGGTAGGAGAGGATATGCTGGAGCATTTCAGGAACTCCACTGTGGCAGTGATAGGAGTCGGTGGTGTAGGGGGCTATGCTGCGGAGATGATTGTAAGGGCAGGGGTGGGTCACCTGATAATCCTTGACAGTGATGACGTCTCAGTTACAAATAAGAACCGTCAGCTCCTTGCTTTGGATTCCACTGTCGGAAAACCGAAATGCGAGGTTCTGGCTGCACGACTTAAGGATATAAATCCTGAATTGGACCTGACTGTAATTTCTGAATATCTTGAGGCAGACAAGGCGGCAGAAGTGTTGGGAAGCTATAAGATAGACTTCCTTGTGGATGCCATAGATACCCTGGCTCCTAAGCTTCATCTGATCAAGTATTGTATGGATTCAGGTATTCCACTGGTGTCATCAATGGGGGCAGGGGCAAAGTACGATGCCACCAAGGTCCGCATTGCAGATGTGTCCAAGTCATTCAACTGTCCGCTTGCATACATCGTACGTAAACGCTTGAGATACATGGGAATAAAGAAAGGCTTCAAGGTCGTTTTTTCCGAGGAACTTCCGGATAAGGATTCAATCGTTCCATGCGAAGACCGTAATAAGAAATCGCAGGTCGGCACCATCTCCTACATCCCGGCTGTCTTTGGCTGTGTGTGTGCTCAAGCTGCTATCACGCATTTGATGTCGATACCTGGATTTACTCAGGAAACTATATAGATTTTTTTTATTATCTTTGCATGATTTAATATAACGATATGGCAGAAAATTCACTTTTGGAGAAGGTATTGGGCCTTCAGGAAAAATACGATGCACTTCAGGCGCAGCTCTCTGATCCTGAGGTCATCTCTGATATGAAGAGATTCGTCCAGCTCAACAAGGAATACAAGGAACTTACCCCGATCCTTGAGGCCGGTAATGAATTCAAAAAGATTCTTGAAAACTACGAGATGGCTAAGGATATCCTCGCAAATGAAAAGGATGAGGATCTGAGAGAAATGGCTAAGGAGGAGATTGCTGAAATCGAGCCTACTCTTCCTGAGTGGGAGGAGAAGATCAAGCTTCTTCTAATCCCTGCTGATCCTCAGGACAGCAAGAATGCGATTCTTGAGATTCGTGGAGGATCAGGTGGTGATGAGGCAGCCATTTTTGCAGGTGATCTCTTCCGTATGTATTCGAAATATATCGAGACCCGTGGTTGGAGAATGGAGGTTACCAATCAGGCTGAAGGTGCTGCCGGCGGTTTCAAGGAAATTGTTGTAAAGGTTTCCGGAGAGGGAGTTTATGGCGTGTTGAAGTATGAGTCAGGTGTGCATCGTGTGCAGCGTGTGCCTCAGACCGAGACACAGGGTCGTGTTCATACGTCAGCAGCTTCCGTTGCAGTCCTTCCGGAGGCTGACGAGTTCGATATCGAGCTTAATATGAACGATATCCGCAAGGATACATTCTGTTCGTCAGGTCCTGG
>JAEIGA010014842.1_pt1 | contig 11859 bp, 19 predicted proteins | sample 9270691 | NCBI WGS metagenome assembly JAEIGA01 (sample SAMN17057246, study PRJNA624740) | gut metagenome | biome: biome; isolation source: fecal sample | host: Bos grunniens | place: China: Xizang | collected 2019
AATTCGGCAAAATAGGAACTGAACCGACTTTCCTATTCCATAACACAAAACCAAGAGACTTCTTCGGAGGTCTCTTTTCATTTGAATTCAAAAGTAAAGGAGAACGACAATGAATGTTAGTTCAAGACTGAACCCGCCCTTGATGGCGGGCAGAGATTTCCCTGAGATTCAGGGTAAGGTGAGATTAGTTCTGCACAATTGCAAGAACCACACAGATGACTTCGTCTATGAAAGCCATAACACGGCTACCAATGCACTTGCAGACATCTTCGCTGCGAACTACGGCGGTCTTGTAAACTACAACAACTTTGCTGATCTCTACAAGACTTGGTTAGGCGGTGTTCTGGTCTTCAAGAATGCTCTTGACCCAACCGCAGTGAACGACTACGGCATTCCCGATCGAATCAATAACCCGATCACTGCTCATGCCGGTCAGACACCCTTGACTTCACAAGCTGATGACACCACACGCGGAAACCCTGATGATGCGGGTACAGTTATCACTGCCAACACAACTAAATTGGTATGGGAGTGGGGAACTTCTGCGGGTAATGGTCAGATTTCAGCCGTAGGACTGACACACACTGACGTTGGTTCGTATGGTGCGGGTGTAGCAAGTACGGCACAGGCAAGCCTTGACCCGTTTGCTGATGTGGGTGCGATCTCCAAGTCATATTCATATGGAGATAATGCTGATGCACCTATGGCGGTGAACGGCAACGATGCGTACACCTTCTATATGGTCGATGCGACTACTGTTAACATCTACAAAGCACCAATCAATTCAACCAAGTTTAACCTTCAGGGTGGTTCTCTTGCACCTCTGTCGGCATATGCCACCAAGACAGTCGCAACAGTGGCATCGTGTCCCTTTACGAATCACGGAGAATGCTATTATCACTTTGACTTCACTGCCGGCACACTGACACTCTGGAGAGTTCCCACCGAAGGCGGTACAACACTTCTTCAGGACGTTATCAGTCTTGCAGACGGAACTGTCACAAGTACAAGCATCACTGTCACAGGTGCATCTCTTTGGAAGTTCCGCATCTATGGTAATTCTTATGATGTACCGATCAAGGCTATCGTCTACGATGGCTATCTGTACGTCTACGGGTATTCAAGCGGTCACGCGACTACACCTGACAAGATGTATCGCATCGAGATTTCGACTCCCGGCAACATCGCAGAGGTCGACACAACAGACTTCAATCAGTTCTATTATCCTGCTTCTACATGGATAGGTGTTCAGAATGAGAGAATGACGGCTCTCGGAGGCCTGATCATTCACGATAACTTCCTGATCAACGGCAACAAGACCTTCGGATTGAATCAGAAGTACCTTCAGTATAACTACAACAAAGCATTCGGAAACTATGGCGGCATAAGTTCACCGATATTTGGCATCAACGACAGTCAGAACACAGTTTCCGTCTGCAAGATGTTCTTGGGAACTAAGTTCTTACTCGATAACCCTGTCACCAAGAATCCAAGCCAGTCGATGACGATTGAATATACCCTTACTCAGTCGTAAAGGGGAGGTGATTGGAATGGAAGAATGGGTTGGCGGTTTGCTTACTGCCCTTGCAAGTGGCCTCTGTGTAGCCATACCGACCATCGTGGCTACCATTACGACCAACAGGGCGCACGACAAGGTCTTGGACGAAAGAATGCTTCATATGTCTGAACAGATGAAGGACATATCGGTCAGACTTGAGAAGCTTCAGGACTTCAACGACCGCTTGATCATTGTGGAACAGTCTGTGAAGGCTGCACACAAGAGATTAGATGACTATCAGAAAAAGGAAAGCCAAGAGAGGTAATTATGAAACATGATGTAGTTTATATCTTGAAGAATGACTACGATTCCGAAGAATTGCGTTATTCTCTTAGATCCGTCTGTGTGAACTTTCCTTACAGAAAAATAGTTTTTGTTGGCGGTATGCCTGCTGGTATAGAACCGGACATCCGTATGGAACACCAGCAGGAAGGTCTAACCAAGTGGAAAAAAGCACGCAGCTCTCTGATCAAGGCGCTCATGAACGAAGATCTGACAGAAAACATCTGGTTATTTAATGATGACTTCTTCGTAATGGATCGCGTGAAAGCTAACGAGGACATCAATTACTTCAATGGCAGCCTGGAGAAGAGAATCCTTGAGCTGAGACGGAAAAACCCTGCCGGATCCAATTACATAAACAATCTTGATCTGCTCCGCGCTCAACTTCTCAACATGAACCGTGATACGCTGTCTTTTGCTCTCCATGTTCCTATGCTGATCAACAGACAAAAGGCTCTTGAACTGCTCAAAAGACCTTCTAATATTTCGTCAATGTTCAGATCCTACTATGGGAATTACTACAAGATAGATTGCCGGTATATGGAAGACGTAAAGGTCTATGACATGGAAACTGTTCCTGATACCGCGTTTGTATCCACAACAGACGAATCGTTTAAAAAAGGCAGGGTTGGCGAGCTGATCAGAACCGGCTTTCCGAAGCCTTGTAAATACGAGATAGTCCCAAAAGACATTATTAATACAGAGGAAGGAGAGACACAAAATGAAAGTTAGTAACAAAGTTTATGACGTGCTGAAATGGGTGGCGATGGTAGGACTTCCTGCGCTTACTGCGCTGTGGCTCACTCTGGCAAATATTTGGGGGTTCCCTTATGCGGAAGCCATCGGCGCAACGATGGCAGCGGTGACCACATTCCTGGGCGCACTGCTCGGCATCAGTTCAATTCAGTACCAGAAGAGACTCGGAGGTGAAGAAGATGGCATGTAATTCCAATGATGTAGTTAATATGGCATTGGCGCAGGTTGGTAATGTTTGCGGTAAAACGTCAGAGTATGCAAAAGAACTGGACTCGGTTAAGTTTTACAACTATCCCAAAAACGGAGCAGCAAACTCATGTTCCATATTTGTCGATGATATGGTCTATCGCTGCTGCGATCCGAAGACCGCAGATTATGCTCGTTCTGTAGTATATGAACCCAACAAGGATAACTGCGGTGCATCCTGCACTTATTCTGCTTCATATTTCAAGAGCCATAAGGCATGGATTGCTAAGAGCAAAGATTTCCAGATAGGAGATAAGATCTTTTTTCAGAAGTCAAACGGGAGCCTTTATCATACCGGAATTATTGTTGCGCTTGGTGATAAGATCACAACAGTAGAAGGCAATACTAACGGCGGAAAGGTCGCAAAAAAGACTTATTCATTCTCAGACAGCAAGATAGCAGGCGCAGGCCGCCCGGCATATTCTGTCGCAGTATCTGCACCTTCACCCGCCCCCGCTCCGACTCCTGCTCCGGCACCGAGTTCCAATATTTATCACGTTCGCGTGAATAGTGTTCTCAACGTTAGAAAAGGACCTGGCACGAATTTCCTGCGTGTTGGTCAGTTAAAGAATGGAACGGCTGTCACTGTCTACGAGACCAGCGGAAGCTGGGGACGCATCGGCGACAAGCGCTGGGTATCTATGAAATACCTTGTTAAATAAGTTCTGCATTTCTTACCATATTATCTCTTTAGAGGGCCCTCGACTTTAAGTCGGGGGCTTTTATTATTGGGCGACTTTTTAGGCGACTTTTTGTCCACAATACGCGGACAAATCAGGTGCTTAACCTCCGAAAACCCCGAAAACAAGGACATTTTGTCTATGGGTGGACATACTCATACGGGTTCGACTCCCGTCATCTCCACCATTTAGAACCGCTCAACCGCAAGGGTTGTAGCGGTTTTTGTTATTCTTGGGGCGACTTTTGGGCGACTTTTTCTGAAAAAGTGAGATCTATGATGTCAGCTGCACGGCGTTCTTCGCCTTCCAAGATATGTCCGTAGGTTCCAAACGTGTCCATGCTCACACTATGGCCGACGATGTCCTTGATCGTCTGCTCGGGAAGCACGTTCTTCATCATCGAGATGAAAGTATGTCTCAAGCAGTAGACGGTCCCGGGGAGATCACGTTCCTTCTTTAACGATAGCCAGTGATTGCGCATCGTGGATTGATTGCCCTGGCTTCCGTCGGGAGAGCAGAAGATCCAATCGGTTCGGAGGTTGTATTCCTCGTTGCGCTGGATAGTTTTGCGCAGAATCCCGCTTGCGAGAGTTCCGATCGGGATCATTCTCTTCGCATTCTCGTTCTTACCATCGGTTATATGACCTCTGGCATTGATTGCACGTCTGATCGTGATTTTGTCCTGGCTAAAATCAGAGACCTTGAGTCCCAAGGCTTCTCCCGGACGCATACCCGTCAAGAGCAGGAAGCAGAAGAGAGGATGGTACCATAAATCGGACGGTTCCAAGAGCCTTCTGACGTCTTCCTTTTGCAGAATCTCTTTTTCCTGCTTGGAATGTCCCTTCGGAATGTATAACTTGCCACGTGGCATCTCGCACTGGTAATCTTCATAGCCGAACTTGATGATTGCCATGATCATACCGCGCAAGTTCTTCAACGTCTTCTCAGACAGTTCCTTGTTACGCCCTCTGGCTTCGTTTATGACGCTCTGCCAGTCTCTGAGTGTCATTTTGCATATCTTCTTATGCTCGCAACGAGGGAGCACATAGAGGCGGATGTAGCATTCGTTCTGTTCGTATGCTGCCGAGTCAGCTCCGCATCTGGCCTTGATGTCTTCCAGATACTCGGAGGCTACACGGCCTACGGTCTTCTCACCGCTTACTTCACCAAAGTACCAGTTATCATATTTGCGCTGGCATTCCTTCCTGCCCTTTGCTCCGGGCGTGGAACTCTGGAACGAGACAAACTTTCCGTCTCGATGCGTCTGTATTCTCCACCGTCTTCCATCCCATTTAGGCGTTGGCATTATTATCTCCTTCCTGGCTATCAATCAATGCCTGGTAATAGGCAATAAGCCGTGCACGGTTTCCTGCCGTCAGCTTCTCGAACTCGATCAACGGATAGGAAACATTTTCCAGATAGGTGATACGACCATTCGATAATTCGTCAGCACTGATCCCGAGATGCTTGCAAATCTTCGTGATCGTGTTGACGTTTGTCTTGTTAACGCCTCTTGTGAAGATGGTCGCTACCGTAGAAGTGGAGAGTCCACACTCCTGCGAGAAGCGGTTAACAGAACCGGACTTCTCGATCATTATCTTCTTTAATTCTTCCTCAATAGTCATCATTAGAACTCCCTTCATTAAAGACAATAACACCGCATTATCGAAAATTCAATAATTACAGTCAGATTACAGTTATCGAAAAATCGAAAAAATATATTGACAATTGTCGAAAGTTCAATAACATTAAAGTAAGTTTTCGAAAATTCGAAAACAATTCAATGAAAGGAGATTCCCCATGTACGGAAATGTTAAAGCAGAGCTGGCGAGGAAGTCTCTTAGCGTTGTCGATCTTTCGAATAAGACGGGCATACGTTATCAGACACTCGTTGACAAAATCAACGGCAAATACCCCGTCACTCTTGAAGAAGCAAAGACGATTAAGTCTGCGCTTGAAGTAGAGATTCCGCTCGAAGAACTATTCGAGCAGACCACATGACTGCTCGGGGCGGCCTTTACCCGTCACTCGGTCGCTACTTTGAGAACTCGACAGAGCTGGCCCACGCAGGCTGCATGTCAAGGACAAGGTTAAGAGATTGTTTGGACGGAGTGAAGCAGTTCACCAGAGCAGAGAAGAAAGCGATCGCCGCTCACATTTTCATCAAGGAGATGGAGAAGCGCCCGATCAACGAGAGGGAAGTATCAGATGCACACGCAGCCTATTGCGGCAAGTTCGACGAGATCTATCGAAGAAAGGATCCCCATGACTGACAGAGCCTTCAACGCACTCGCAATAGCAACGGCTTCCGCGGTTCTGCTGATAACCGGAGTCCTCCCGTTCATTGGGGAGACACCCGAGGAAGAAAAAGGACCACAGAAGGCTCTCGTTTCACCCGTGTTGCCTTCCGTTGAAGTTCCTGATGTGAGTTTCGCATTCCAGGCTAAAGCGAAGGATGAAGCAAATGAGGTGGTAACTGAGGCGGCCTACATCATCGAGATGGCAACGTCAGTAAAACTCCCCAGATACTTTGAACCGTACAAACTCGTCTATGTTGGCAACTTCTATCTGACGATGTACGCAGCAACCGTGGAGCAGTGCGGAAACGATCTCGGCATCACTGCATCAGGCAGAAAGTGCACAGAAGACCCTACGTGCTGGACAGTGGCCGTGGATCCGTCGGTCATTCCGCTGGGAACGTATCTCAAGATCGACCTCGAAGGCTATGAAGACATCATCTTCCGCGCCGACGATACCGGTGGCGACATCAAAAATTACTGGATCGACATTTATACGGACTCGGAGCCGTTATCGAAAACGTTCAACCCGACATACGCAGACGTATGGATCGTGGACTACTTATGAGGAGGTAAATCATGGAAATCATTTTAGGCGGAATCGGCGTATTTATGGCAGGCGCACTCATAGGCTTCGGAATAGCCACAATCTACTCGAGCAATCAGATACTCACCCTCTGGGACGAGAAGAAGAGACTCAACCGCGAGCTGATCGAGGCTCTGGCAGAGAACCAGAACTTGCAGGAGAAGGTCAACGGTTTAGGCAACGCGACCATCGAGATCAACGTCAGCGATCCCACGATTGGAGAGCAGGTTAAGTTCGGAGGTTTCTGATGGACCAGATGACCATCTTTGATCTCGTTCCTGATCCGAACATCAAATATGACCCGATGCACATCAAGTACCAGGACAAACAGACCAACAGACGAGGCGTCGAAACCTTATATGTAACTGACAAGACTTGGTACGGCACGCTCAAGAAGTGGAGAGCCGATAACGAGGACAAATACTACTTTCTCGGCGTGGACTGGGACTAATCAGGAGGAATCACATGAACAAATCAATATCCCCGACCGTTCACACGGTCAACTGCATAAAGAACTTTGGCTCCTGGCTGACAGAGAAGATGAAGGAGACGAATACATCGGACGAGAAACTCGCAGAATACGTTGATCTGGACCGCAAGACGATCCTCAGATACAGACACTGCGAAAGCGTTCCGAAGCTGGACGTGGTGGCTGCGATCTTTACCTACTTTGGCGAGTCGACTATCCACATCAGCCTTTTAGATCACAACGAAAAAGTTTAATGGAGGTAAACATGGCTAACGTATACGAATTAGGACAGGGCTTCAATACGCTCTGGGACCTCATTGAAGATGAGACAGTAGAAGATGCAGTGCTTGAGGATGCTTTTGCCAACCTCACGGACGATCTCAAGGATAAGTTCGAGAACTGCTGCAAGTACATCAAGAACCTCGATTCTGACATCGCAGGCTTGAAGGAAGAGGAGAAGCGCATCAAGGCTAAGCGCCAGGCATTGGAGAACGGCAAGGAGAGACTCAAGTTCCTCATGCTCCGCGCACAGAAGGCCAGCGGTGAGAAGAAGCTCCAGTGCGGTACATTCACCACATCCTTGCAGATGAACCCTGAGAAGGTGGTCATGGATGAGCAGTACATCGAGAACATTCCCGAACAGTATCTCAAGTACAAGGATCCCGAGATAGACAAGATCAAGCTCAAGGAAGACCTCAAGGCAGGCACGGCGCCTGAAGGCATCGCTCACCTTGAGCAGGATATGGACATCCGCATCAGGTGATGCCTATGGAACAGATCAAGCACAAATACAACGTCTACCTTGTAGGCCGTGGCCACGGTTGCTACGCAGCAGAGGTCAAAAGGACTTTCATGGGCGAGACGTGGGCGGTTTCTGAGAAGAAGGCCGCATCGAATGTTCACTATCGGATCAGACAGAACGGAGAGAAGCTCCCCGAAGATTATTCCGATAGTAGTGGACAGGGTTACGTCGTCTGGACCCTTGAGGCTGAAAGAGCATGAGCAAGCAGGACGACATCAAACAGTATCTCAAACTCATGGCAGAGATAAGCAAATCAACAAGAAGAACAAAGGAGGTTATCAACATGGGAATGCCTATTACCAAAGGCAAGATCGAGACCGCCAAGAAGATTGTCATCTACGGTCCCGAAGGTATCGGCAAGTCAACACTTGCTTCACAGTTCCCTGATCCGGTCTTCATCGACACGGAAGGCTCCACAAAGGAGCTCGACGTTGCTCGTTATCCGGTACCGGAATACTGGGACATGATTCTCCAGGAAGCGGAGGATCTCCTCGAAGAGAGGAACTTCAAGACTCTCGTCATCGACACGGCAGACTGGGCAGAGAAGCTCTGCCAGCAGGCCACGTGCGACAGGATGAACGTCAAGGGCATTGAGGACATCGGCTACGGCAAAGGCTACGTTTACCTTTGCGAAGATTTCCAGAGGCTCCTCACGGCCTGCGACAAACTGATCGCTAACGGTATCAACGTGGTGTTCACGGCACACGCGATGATGAGGAAGTTTGAACAGCCCGACGAGCTGGGTGCTTATGATCGCTGGGAGATGAAACTCACCAAGAAAGTAGCACCGCTCCTCAAGGAATGGGCAGACATGGTCCTGTTCTGCAATTACAAAACCACCGTCGTGTCAGATCCCAACACCAAGACGAAGAAGGCCACGGGCGGAACAAGGGTGATGTACTCGACTCACCATCCTTGCTGGGATGCCAAGAACCGCTACAACCTTCCCGATGTGATGGACATGTCTTTTGAGCCTATCGCATCACTGTTCGAGGGTGTGGAGCCTGCACCGGACTACCGTGCACTGCTCCGTGAAGCGCTCGGAGGCGATAAGGAACTCCAGAACAAGATCGTCGCCGAGTTCAAGCTGAACCCCGGCTCAACTAACGAAGATTACAAAAAAGCCTATGAATCATTAAAGGAGGAAAATTGACATGGCTGAGAAGTTTTTATCATGGGACGCAGAGATCACACAGGACTCACCCGAGTTCATCCTTTTGCCCGAAGGTGACTACACCTTCATGGTGCAGGGACTTGAGAAGAGCATCTATGAGGGCAATTCCGAGAAGATCGGACATGGCTGCCCCATGGCTATCCTCAAGATCGTGCTTTACAGCAACGAGGGCAACACATCCGTCACGGATCGCCTTTATCTGTCACCTTCAATGGAGTGGAAGCTCTCATCGTTCTTCCGTTCCATCGGCCAGAAGTCTCACGGCAAGTCCTACAAGATGGACTGGAACAACGTGATCGGTAAGGAAGGCCGCGCTCACGTCAAGGTCGAGACATGGGTTGGCAACGACGGCAAGTCGAAGCAGTCCAACCGCATCGACAAGTATCTCGAGACAGCAGCTTCACAGGCTCCGACATCGCCTTCAATGCCGTTCGAGGTCTGATATGGAAAAGTTCGACCTCGTTCCGTTATTGGACTACATATCACCAGACGATTATGAAGTCTGGTATCAGGTGGGAATGGCCCTCAAGCACGAGGGTTATTCCTGCCAGGTCTGGGACGATTGGTCATCCAAGTCTGCTAAGTATCATTACGGAGAATGCCAGAAGAAGTGGAACACCTTCAACGAGGACACTTCGACCATCGTGACGGGCGCATACATTACCATGAAGGCAAAGGAAGGCGGTTGGGAAAAGTCTTCAACCCCTTCCGATTCTCCAAAATTCTTAGCCTGGGATGCGGTAATAGGCGTGGACAAGGTCAAGCCTATCGTTGACGAAGGTTTTGCCGAGTCCGAACCTATACCGGAACCTCCGAGGAACTGGAACCCAAGAGAGCAGCTGCTGACATACATCAACACACTCTTTCAGCCTGACGATATAGTCGCTTATTGCGTGAAGTCGGCTCAGAGGGATGATGAAGAAGGCAAGTTCTATCCTGCCAACAGCGGAGTATACAGTCGAACGGCCGAGCAGATCTGCGCCGACCTTAACCACTATGAAGATATATCCTTCGCTATTGGAGACTATGATAAGAGGGCTGGCGCGTGGATCCGATTCAACCCGTTCGACGGTCAAGGCATAAAGAACGAGAACGTCACCGATTTCCGCTATGCGCTCGTTGAGTGTGATGACCTGTCACTCGAAAAGCAGTATTCACTCATCAAGCAGATGCAGCTTCCGGTCGCCGCTCTCGTTCACTCTGGCGGTAAATCTATCCACGCTATCGTGAAACTTAACGCCATAGATAAGGAAGATTATACCAAGAAGATACAGTTCCTATACCAGACTTGCGAGAAGTCAGGACTCAAGATCGACACCAAGAACAAGAACCCGTCAAGGCTCTCCAGAATGCCAGGCATTGAGAGGAACGGCAAAAAGCAGTACCTCATCGCCACAAATATAGGTTGTGAGTCATGGGAAAAGTGGATTGATTACATCGGCTCCCTTGACGATGACCTTCCGGAGATCCTCGATTTCTTTGATCAGCTCCGCGAACCCCCGACACTCTCGCCCGAACTCATAGGCGGAATCCTCCGAGAAGGCAACAAAATGATCATAACCGGAGAATCCAAGGCAGGAAAGACATGTCTGTCGCAGGAGATCGCCGTGTGTATAGCAGAAGGCAAGCCGTGGCTTGGTAAGTTTCCATGCACACAGGGCAAGGTCCTCTATATCAATCTGGAAGTCGAAGAAGCATCCCTGTTCTACCGTTTCAAGGCAATCTATGACGCAAACGGCTGGGAGTTCGGAGAGAACTGCCACAACATCAAGCCGTGGAACCTCCGAGGTTATGCCGTACCGCTTGAGAAGCTGGCTGCCAAGGTGATCAGACGATGCAAGAACACCGGACCGTACAAGGCGATCATCCTTGACCCGCTCTATAAGGTCCAGCAAGGTGACGAGAACTCGGCAGAGGCCATCAGTGCCTTCTGTAATGCTCTGGATAAGATAGCACACGAAACAGGCGCAGCTATCATCTACGATCATCATCACCCGAAGGGTGCTGTCGGAGGCAAGAAGGTAATTGACCGCGGTTCCGGTTCGGGTGTCTTTGCCCGAGATGCAGATGCTATCTGCGACATTTCCTTCCTGGATCCCGACAAGCTCGTCATGGAGACCATAGGCCAGCAGATATCAAACGGTGAGAAGCCGATGCAGATCTCATTCGTCCTGCGTGACTTCAAGGACGTGGATCCTATCAATATCTTCTTCAAGTTCCCGATCCATTACGTGGATACTGCCGGACTGCTCGAGGGTTCCGTTGTTGAAGGCGATCCTGCTGCCAACATCCAGAACACGAACAAGCGGACCGCAGCCGAGAAGAGACAGATCATCGAGGACGCATTTTCCGCAGTGCAGGAAAACGGAATCGCACGGATCAAAGCCATGGCTTCCTGCTCCGAGGTGTCCGAAAAAACACTCAGAAAATACGTCGAGGAAAGTCCCTTATTTGTCGTTGAAAAAGGTGCCGTTATGAGAGCCGATTTTTGGGAAGATATCAACAAAATTTGATAAGGAAAGAAGGGAAGACCGACTTATAGGGAGAAAGTTCCTTCCTTCCCTTATGGGGGAAGGGCTCAAAGAGCCCGCCCTTCCCCCCAGGACAAGGAGAAGTCGCGCGAGGTTTACACAACATGATTTCAACGAAGCAATACATCGACACATACAACCAGTACACGGAGATGCTCCGGAAGTATGCCGAGAACATTTCCAAGTCGAGCTCATGCAGAGCGACCATGATCATCAATGCGGAAACGGCCGACGTTCTTGATCTGTTACAGGAAGCCGTCGACTGCATATACGACATGACTGGAGATGAGTGCTTCCTGAAGCAACTCACCGAAGCGATAGAAAGGAGACAACATCAAGAATGAACAATCAATTCCTGATCACGTTCGACTCGATGCCCAGAGGCACGGCTCAGATGAAGAGGTACAACTCATACACGAGAACCTACTTCAAGAGCAAGGCGCTCCAGGAGACTCACAGACAGTTTGCCCTGGCATTG
>JAEIGA010014843.1_pt1 | contig 11858 bp, 8 predicted proteins | sample 9270691 | NCBI WGS metagenome assembly JAEIGA01 (sample SAMN17057246, study PRJNA624740) | gut metagenome | biome: biome; isolation source: fecal sample | host: Bos grunniens | place: China: Xizang | collected 2019
AGGAGTGAAGATTTTATTTAGACTATGCATACGCCCCAAGGACGCATCTTTACAATATCGGATAATATCTCTTTTCTTATCCACTGTGAGCAACTTCGAGGCGATATCCGACAAATGCTCGGTCTCCGAAAGTGCTTTTGTCATCGAAAAGCGTATCGCGCTTAATAACTTACGCACACACTCCCCAACCCGACTACCGGAGAGAATGCCTTTTTGTTCCTGTCGCTCGATATTAAAAAGAATCCCTCCCGTCCGGGAATTTTTGCCGCGGCCACGACGCTGTAGTCGATTCAATATCACAGTTAAGCGATGAACCGAAAATTCTTTTTCTAAAAACTCGGTAGCCGCTGTCTCCAAATTATGAGCTTCATCAAATATAAGACGCGAATAGCCGGGCAGTATCCCATTGCCAGATGACGCTCCCTCTGTCAAGACCAAAGCGTGATTCGCCACAATCAAATTAGATTCGCGCGCACGGCGACGCGCCTTGTGAATAAAGCAGCGGGTATAATATGGGCATTTCCTTCCAGAGCATTCTTCACCAGGACAATTCAGCAATGACCGCGGCAATGTCCCGTCATACCTATCCAAATCTCCGTCAACAGTATTTTTTAGCCAAGAAATGAAATGAGGCATTTCTTCTTGCTCGTCCTTGGACATCGTCCAAAATCCAGAAGCGAAAAACTCCGACACCGCCCTAATACACAAGTAATTCGCGCGCCCTTTAAGCAGAGCATACTTGAAATTTCCCGCCCGCATCCCCAATGTCGAGATCGCCCGCGGTATATCATGCTCAAGAAGCTGGGATTGGAGATTCCTCGTAGCGGTAGCCACGACTACGGGCGTATCATTTACATCTGCCCAATGTATCGCCGGAATCAAATATGCTAACGATTTGCCAACACCAGTTCCCGCCTCAATCATCAAATGCTGGCGATTATTAAACGTCCTGACAATGGCTTTAGCCATGTCGATCTGGCCAGGACGCTCCTCGTAAGAACCTATTGAGCCGAGACTTCCTCCTGCTTTCAAGTGTCCCGCTACGCTCTCTACATCAAGAATGGAACAGTCCTCATGCGTCGGGACTCGCCGTGACAAAACTGGGCCAGACTCCTCTTTGATGAAGTCGGCCCATGCAGGATTGTCTATAAACTCTGCAGATTTCACATCTTAAGCCGCTCTGCCAACGCCTTGAGCTTTTCCATGTCGCCAGGAGTGTTTTCAAATGCGATTTTGTCGCCTTCACACCGCGGAATGATGTGAAAATGAATGTGCTTTCCTGTCTGTCCTGCCGCTTCCCCATTGTTTTGAAGGATATTGTATCCTTTAGCCGAAAGCACGGATGAGATGTGCGAAGCTATCTTCTTCACGCGCACAATCAGATCCTTCAATGCGTTTTCGTCAATCGAATCCAAGTTTTCGTAATGCGCCTTGGGGATTACGAGCGTATGTCCATACGAAAACGGATTAATATCGAGATACGCCAAATACATCTCATCCTCATACAACTTGAACGCTGGTATTTCGCCATCAGCGATAGCACAGAACAGACAATCGTTTCTCATAATCAAGACACCTTAAAGCCGTTTTCAGAAAGATACTTTTTAAGCGCAGGTATTTCAATGATTTTGAAATGAAAAACACTGGCAGCCAACAAAACATTCGCGCCGGCTTTCGCCGCATCAAGAAAATGCTCCATCGTCCCTGCGCCGCCGGAGGCGACTACATTGCCTTTGAAGAATGAACGAATCGCCCTGATGAGCGGCAAATCATAACCGGTTCTCACGCCATCGGTGGATTTTGATGTCGGCAAAATCGTCTCCACTCCGAAATCGGCTACCTTTTTAGCCCACTCTATAGCATCAGTCCCTGTAGCAGTGCGACCGCCATCGATAAAAACTTCGTAACCACTTTTCATCGCAGCATTTTGGGCGACATCAATGGCCACAGTTACCTTATCCGCACCGAATGTCTTTACCATATCTCCTATCATTTCGGGAGCGCGAAAAACAGCAGATGAAGTCGAAAACTTGTCCGCACCGGCATTAAGGACTATTTCTGCCTTCGCTACCGACGATATCCCTCCGCCCATCGTAAAAGGCACCGTAACCGATTCTGCAACGCGCTTGGTGACTTCTACGAGTGTATCGCGACCTTCAACAGTTGCGGTAATATCAAGCATCGCCAACTCGTCTGCACCATTGGCGCAGTAAGCACGGCAGCATTCAACAGGATCTCCCGCATCTTTAATATCAACGAAATTCACCCCTTTAACCACTCTGCCATTTATCATGTCAAGACATGGCATAATAACCAAATTTTCTTTGATCTCCATAAATGCTATCCTTAAAAAACTATTATGTTTAAATGATTAAGGCCCGCCGGAAAGCGGGCCTTAATTTCAGGATCAGAAAATGCCCTGCTCCATCATGGCCGTTGCGACCTTCTTAAAGCCGGCGATATTCGCTCCGGCAACAAGGTCATACCCTAAGCCATACTCCTCGGCAGCCTTCGCAGACTCGTCGTGGATGGTCTTCATCATCTTCTTAAGCTGAGCATCGACTTCATCAGCCGTCCAAACGAGACGTTCGGAGTTCTGCGCCATTTCAAGCGCGGAAACACCAACGCCGCCGGCATTGACAGCCTTAGAAGGAGCGACGATCATGTGCTTCTGCTCACGGAGATAATTAAGAGCGTCGTTCGTCGTAGGCATATTAGCAACTTCGATGAAGTACTTAACGCCTGATTCGGCGATCTTATTCGCCCACTCCAAGGTGACGTCGTTCTGCGTCGCTGCTGGCATATAAACATCAACATCCTTGACGCCCCAGCACTTCGTGCCTTCAACGAACTCACAGCCGAACTTGTCAGCGTAAGGCTTGCAGTGCATCGGATCTTCAGCGCGCATCTGAAGGATGAAGTTAAGCTTCTCTTCGGTGTTCACGCCGTCAGGATCGTGGATGTAGCCGTCAGGACCTGCGAAATAAGTAACCTTCGCGCCGAGCTGCATCGCCTTTTTCATGATACCCCAGCCGACATTACCATAACCGGAAATTGCAATACGCTTGCCCTCTATGGAGTCGTTCTCGTGAGCGAGGACTTCCTGGAGGTAATAAACAGCGCCATAACCGGTCGCTTCAGGACGGATCAAGGAGCCGCCGTAGCTGAGACCCTTACCGGTGAGAACTCCGTTCTCCCAACATCCTTTCAAACGACGATACTGACCGTAGAGATAGCCGATTTCGCGACCGCCGACACCCATGTCACCTGCGGGAACGTCGATATCCGGTCCGATGTAGCGATAGAGAGCGGTCATGAAGCTCTGGCAGAAACGCATGACTTCGGCAGGACTCTTGCCGGCAGGATCGAAGTCAGATCCGCCCTTGCCACCGCCGATAGGCAGACCCGTGAGCGAGTTCTTGAAAGTCTGCTCAAAGCCGAGGAACTTAATAATGCCGGGATAAACATTCTTCTGGAAGCGAAGACCACCTTTATACGGGCCGATCGCGCCATTGAACTGGCAACGGTAGCCGATATTCGTGTGAGTCTTGCCGGCATCATCTGTCCACACCACGCGGAAAGTAAACATGCGCTCAGGCTCAACCATGCGTCCGAGGAGGTCTGCGGCCTCAAACTCAGGATGCTTGTCAATAACGGGAGAAAGTGAGCTTAAAACTTCCTCGACGGTCTGAACGAATTCAGGTTCATTTTTGTGTTTCTCGCGCACATACGCGATTGTTGATTCAACGTACTTATTCATTTTATTTTCTTTCATTCCTTTAAGCCCAGGTCTTAGAGATTATCATGTGACCCGAAAACTTTATTTGGTGGTATCCCGAAACTTAGATATTATCGAGGGAAAAATCTTACTTGGTCTCCGGAGCGATGGCGTCATCCGTGCTTTTGACATCCGTCGCATTGGAGCTCAAGATCGAGCGAATCTCATGGCGCTCAATAAAATCAATTGCCGATTCAATGCTCGCTTTCGCAGCATCATCAGATTCGGCATTCTTTTTAAGTCCTTCCAAAATCGCGATAGCTCCAGCCTTGTCGCCCTCGAGCGCCACACAACGAGCCTGGCCAATTTGCGCGGCAAGTTTAAGGGGACTTTTAGTATTGGTGTCCGCGAAGGACTTGAAAATTTCTTTCGCTTCTGCGAGATTCTCTTTCGAACCCATCGCCTCAAGAGCATGAGCCTTGCCAAGAGTCACGACTTCGGCATAACCGTCAACCGCATTGGGATCGATTTCGCAATAAGTCGCATAAGCTTCCTGATAGCGATCATGGTCATAGTAGGCTTTAGCGAGACGAAGCTTCAACAAGGATGCTTGCTTGCGCGAACCGACACGCGACAAAGCGTCTTCCAATTCCGCCACATTACCCTGCTTAGACAACAATGCGGAAGCTTTATTATCCATCATAGTATTGCATCCCTTAATCCCGAAAAACACTGATAACACCACCGCTACGGCAGCCGTGATCGTCACCGGAGTATTCAAGAGTGCTTTAACTTCTTCATTCATGTTCTGTTACCTTTCTTTAATCTTCGTATCATATAAATCGGCCCACTCATCCAACGTTTTCTCATTACCCTTTTCTGCTCGGGTAATGATACGGTTGTAATCGAGCGCGTCGAGGAAATCGCGATTATATACAAAGCGGCTCTTACCGTGTACTGGCGAAGCACTCATCCGCCGACGGCTTTCCATCAAAAGAACGGCCGTGAAATAAACTGCTTTAGGAATCTTAATTGAATAGATGACATCTTGCATAATCCTTCGCGCTGCACCGTCTTTAGTGTCGTTTTTAAGCGCGACAGTCATCAGTACTGCAATTCGCAAGGCATTCGGAACTTCAAGGCCCTTTTCTGCCATCATCAATTCATATTTATCAAGACCCGCAAGATATTTGAAGCAAGGGCTTTTTTTAGCGCCGGTGGCATCGATAGCATCTGAAAGCCCAGGCAACAAATCCTTCAAAATCCCAGTTTCCCACATAAGCAAAAACGCTTGCGCACTTTTGCCGTACGGGAAAAGCCTGAACACCTCCTCACAAACGCGAGGAACGGCCGCATTGAGAATCGACGAATGATATTTTTTAATCGCAGCCAAAGTATTTTTTTCGATCTTGAATCCCAGACGCGAAGAAAACTTGATCGCACGCATCATGCGCACAGGATCTTCTTGGAAGCGTATCACGGGATCGCCAATCGAGCGGATAATCTTTTTCTCCAAATCTTTCATGCCGCCGACATAATCAATAACGCTAAAATCCTTTATGTCGTAAAATAAACCATTCACCGTAAAATCGCGGCGGTAGGCATCAGTCTCCGGCGTACCGAAAGTATTATCCTCGAAAGGTCCTTCAGCGGCGTGTTCGATAATTTCGCCGACCGTCTGGGAATTACGCCTGAATGTCGCAGTCTCAATAACCTTGCCGGCCGCAAATCGTATGTGCGCGAGTCTAAATCTACGACCGATCAAAAAGCAATTTTTAAAAGCATGTCTAACCTCATTGGGCTTTGCGCTCGTACCGACATCAAAGTCTTTGGGAATTCTACCCATCAATAAATCTCTCACACCGCCACCGACCAGATAAGCGGTATAGCCTAATTTTGAAAGACGATACAAGACCTTAAGCGCGTCCGGGTCTATGTTCTTTCGAGAAATGCAATGGCTCTTCCGCTCATATACGACCGGAAGATCTTTACTTTTCATCTTTTTCAAAAACGAGAACATTAGTAAGTATTATACCAAAAATTTCGCGCTGATGGAGTGACGTTTTTTAAAGAACTGTATTCAACACGACATCTATGCGACATATCGCGCCAAAATCCAGCCCTGCATCACTTTTTATGCAAGTAATCAATTGAAGCTTTGGCTGCCGCTGCCATATCTGGACACCCGAAATGCTCAACCGTAAACCAGCCATCGTATCCTTCTGAAATCGCCGAATTTAATATGTGGCTTATGGAAATTTTACCAGAGCCAACCGGAACTGATTTACGCTTAATGACTTTATCTATGTCCTTTAAGTGATAATGGCAAATCTCACCTTTAAAAACTTTTAAAGCCTCAATTTCGTTTTCCCCCGAAAAATCAAAATTCCCCGTATCAAAAACAAGCCTGCAAGTAGGAGCTTCATCTAAAAATCTTCTGAGAAGTTTGATGTTTTTAGTCGGCGAAAACTCAGAATCAAAATCCTCGACCATAACCACGATACCTTTGGATTTCGCTTCTTGTGCGAATCTTTCCGTTCTTTTTGCTATTAAACTAAATTCAACTTCATGATCCCCCTTTTCAGTATAAAAGCCTGGGACCAGCATGATTTTGGGGATTTTAAGCTGAATTACTCGTGCAATAATATTAGTCGCCCATTCTTCGTTGTACTTATCTTGGAATGAAGGCCATGCGACCATAACTGGAACCTCTAACCCGGCCTTACGCAAGGAGGCTATGCTCTCATCTTTATCTGTCTCAAAAACCTCAACCCCAGAATATCCTGCTTCCTTAAAGTCACAAGCTTGTCTATAAATAGTCACGCCACGCGCTTTCGCGGCTTCCGCAATATGAGCTGAAAAAATGGAGATTTTCGTGCCGCTGCCCGAGCCGTAAGCTAAAGGCGCACAAAGTACGATACAGAAACTGCACAGGACTACAGCTATACGCATAACTTATCCTTTAATGAACAGGCATCAAATTTTTGCCGCCACGAATAAAAGGAAATCATCGCGCAATATTAAAAATGCGCGATGACTTAACTGACTTTTGTCGCCAAAATATCATTTTCCAGAACCGAACATCTGCGGATCAAAGTTAAAAAATACGAAGACAGGCAAAAACCCACTCTTATTGAAGCACAAAAGTCCAAGCTGCAATGATGCCTTGTCAGCTGAATTGACAATCGCAAACTGCGCACCATTCCTGAAAGTATCAGCACGGTTATAGCCTATAGCAACCTGCGCACCGCTTCTGACCTCCTTGGCCTTATTGATGCAAAGGGAGACTTCTGCGCCATTAATGGCCTTAACCTCGCTACCAAGCCCCAATACGCAACCTTTTACTTCTTTATCTGCTGTTTTTCCGCCGGTCCACCAACTCCAGTGAAATTCAGCCTTAACAGAAGTAATCGCCAATAATGCGACGATAAACATAACAATGTACTTTTTCATGTTTTCTCCTTTTTTAATTTCTCGATGTTCAATATTATACCAAAAATCACAGCTGGGAAGATAGCGCCGCGGCAAAAGCTTCTGCAAGGGCGCGGTATCCTATGTCATTCGGATGGACTCCATCCGGCAAGTACCCCTTGTCAGCATTCAATTTCATCACATTATAGCAATCCACCGCCTGAAGTTTACGCTCCTCTGCAAACTTGCGCTGCCAAGGTGCGATAGAGCCGCCGACTACACTCTCGCGAATTGAAAAGGAGTTCTTCTTAACGAACGGAGAAACTCCGATAATCACCTTCGGTTTAGACTCTATCGCCATATAAGAATCCACGAGTGCAGCATAGTCACGCCGGAAATCTTCCTCCTTGCCATCCCAGTTTACAGGCTTACTATCGTTCGTACCAAGCATGAATATCACGTAGTCCGGTTTAGCCTCACGAGACTTCGTATACTGAGGAGACTTACAATATCCATGTCCGCCGCGTCCGTTCCACTCCTTGCCGTCATTAAGTGCCGTTCGTGCGTTATGTCCGAAGTTCACCACCTTCCATCCATCCCCGAGTAGCCGCTGCAACTGTGCAGGATATGAAGTCTCGAGGCGCTTGGACGCACCGTGTCCATACGTAATGCTGTCACCCACGCACGCAACCACCTTCACATTCACATTCGTCGCTGTAGCATCCTCGGCCATCACAACTGAGGGCAATACCGCTGCACAGCACAACGCAAGGCACGTCATGAAAGAACCGCAACGAGAACTATTCCCGAATGTTAACGCATTTATGCGGTCCTCAAGAGAAGGATGTGTAGACCAAATCGACGTACGTTTACCTTCGGCTATACCCATCGCCTTAAGCGAATCCGGCAATACTCCCGGCTGAAGATTGCCGAGGCGACGAAGTGCCGCGATCATCGAAGACGGCGACCCGAGAAGCTTCGCGCTACCAGCATCAGCTGCATATTCGCGCCTGCGGCTGAACCAAAAAACAATGAGCGAAGCAAGCACGCTAAGGACGATCTGCGCAGCAAAATACACAAGAAAATAAATTGGAGCAGAGCTGCGACGGCGTTCGCCATTGCCAGCAGTGGCCGCTATATGGGCAATGACACGGGCGAATATAAGTACGAATGCGTTAAGGACGCCTTGGATAAGACAGAGAGTAACCATATCACCATTGGCGACATGACTGATTTCATGACCAAGTACCGCACGCAATTCCTCCTTTGTCATTTGTTCCATAATATCGGAAGAAACGGCTACGAGCGCAGAATTCTTGAATGCGCCAGTCGCGAATGCATTGGCAGATCCTTCGTAAATCGCGACTTCCGGCGTTTTTATATTGGCGCGCCGGGCAAGATCTTCGACTGTGCTGACAAGCCAGCGTGTCTGCTCATTCTCAGTGCCATCCACTACGCGAGCGCGAGTAGCGAACTTCGCCATCGGCTTTGAAATTAAAAGCGAGATTATCGAAGCTCCAATACCATAAACGAATGCCCACACAATTATATAGGCGTATTCGGCACCGAACACTTGCTCAATCGGCGCACCGATAAAATACATAACTAACGAAGTAACTATCGACAGCGAAATCATCACTGCGATATTCGTCAACAAAAATAAGAATATTCTTTTCATAATCGAGTATTAATTTAATATTAAGTGTTTATTTTACAGCACTGTTCACAAAGAAATACTTTGCAGAAGTAGGTATTATACCAAATTTCTCGCCGTAAATTTCACGAAAGCTCAAGGCACCAATGTAAGCCGCCCCCACGCGGAGCGGTCGGAGGAATTGCGCGCAGATCCGTTCCACATGAGCTGCCGCACGCGCTTGCCGCCTGCCGGAGCATCGTCGATTGCAAGATCGAAGAGGATTTCGTCGTTGGCCTTGGGAGTATACTCGATCAGTTTCCAGGGGATTGCCACTTCAATATCATGCCCCTTGCCGTCGACTCTCGCGACGGCGCACGCCTTCACCTTGATCCCCTTGACGTTCTTAGGCACAAAGACTTCGCCCGAAGAAGCGGAAACAAGCACCTGACGGTCGCTGAACAGCATCGGCCCGCCCTTGTCGACCGACTCGGCCCCCAGGAAAATCTCAATGCCGTCTCCGTCCCATATCCATTCGCCGCGGTTTGAGTTCGACTGCGGCGAAGAATCGCTCACGCTCACAAGCAGATACAGATTCTTATCATCCCACGCTCCCTTGAATGAAGCTTCAAGCCCCTCGGCGTCACGCCCCATCACGAGGCGCGACGAGGAAATGCGCTCCGGCGGACGCAGCGGGAAGCCGTCCTGCTTGCCGTCGACCGCCATAGCCGCGACGGGGCGGCCGATGGAATAGCTGCGCGTAGCGCCACCGTCACCGTTATAACGGGGGTCGTTAAACCTCCACGCGCTCTTCGCGCCGAAATATACGTGATAAATATCAAGATGCGCTTCAAGCATTTCGGCGAACATAACCTTATAAGGACGGTCCAGAACATCGAAAAGCCCCGTATTGCCGCGCTCGCCGTTATGCCCTTCGAAAAATCTCCCGGTCGCCGCCTGATCGATGAGGGTAAACCACTCGACACCAGTCACAAAGCCAAGCTCGGCCGCCGCCTGAACATAATTGCGGTACGCCATGCCGCGCTCTTTCTGGGTCGCCAGGTCGTAAGCCGAAGGCCCGCAGTTGGATTCACGCGTCGCCGTATAGTAGAACTCGCTCCAGAACTGCGGCTTGCCGCCGGTCCAGTTGTAGAGCCGGGTAATGAACTTGCGGTCGATCGCCGCCGCAGAATAGTTGATGGAAATCACATCCATATATTTCCCGGCCACGCGGCAGAGTATTTCGTCATTCGCCGTACCCGGCTGCCAGCGGTTGCCGATAAGCATGTGATTGGGGTCATTCGCGCGGAACTCGCGGTTTATGAGCGAATAATATTCCTCCAGGAATTTTTCCTTAAACGCATTGACGTCGGCGAACGCCGCCTTGGTCGTAACCGCAAGCCCCTTCGATTCAAGGGCGGTGAAATCCTTTTCCGACGCTTCCCAAGCGCGGTTGAACTTTTCAATCGTGCCGTATTTCGCCTTAAGCGATTTCACGAACTCGCGCTTCGCCGCCCAGCTCGCGTCAAGTGCGGGAATCGCGCGCGGGATATCCTCAAGCCCCTGCTCGTTGGCGAGGAAGTAGCCGATCATCAGCGGATCGTTCGCATCCTTCGCCATGTGTTTCATGCCGCGTTTGACCTCGGCTTTGCTCTTCTCGTCGAAGGGGTCGAACATTCCGCGCACCGACGGAATCCAACGGGGATTGCCCACATTCACAAAACCGACGTACGGGAAATTCGCCTCGCGCGCCTCGCGCGGAATCGGCGAGAACGCGCCGATTGAATTGAACCCCACCGAACGGGTACGCTTGATATACCGCCCAGCCATCTCGCCGTCGTCAAACTTACCGTACTTGCGGATGGCGTTCGCGCGATAAAAGGAAACCGCGCGCGAATTCCACCAGTCGCCGGGCCGGTCCTTCCATGCGGCGGTAAACTTTTCATCATGCGGCGGCAGCCATTCAAAGGCGTCTTCGCGCCCGGAGACATCGGTCGCGTCGTCGCTGCCCGCGGCAAAACAGCAGATGCCGAGATGGAAGAACGGGTTGCCGGCAGGGTCAACCAGAATCCAACGCTCCTTGCCCTTGATCGTTTTTTTCTCACAATGGAAGAAACCCGTTTTCCTGAGTTTCATTTTTGCGCCGTATCCCTTAAGCCCGCCGTACTCGTCGAGCGCGAGTTTGCGCTTGGCCATCTTTTCGCCGTAGGCGAGCGAGCGGTAATACGCGTCTTCGCTTTTCGCGAGCGAGACAAATTCGCTTTCATCTTTGATTTTGCCCTTGAACTGACGCGGCACCTGACCGAATTTATCAACCAGTACCTTGCGCGCGAACGCGGACGTATCAAGCGAAACCGAAACCGTCCATTCGCCAAGGCCGTCGGGCAGATGAAAACCGTTCCAGAAAATCGACCACCCCCACTCGCGGTTGTCCTGAACCTCCATCCAAGGCGAGACGGAGAACTTGAGCTTAAGCTTCGCGTTGTCAGGCCCGCTTATGGCGAAAGATCCGGTGCTGCCCTGAAAGAGTTTTGCCGATCCCTTGGTAAGCGGAAATTCGCCGCTCTTGGAGTCGACATACCATTTGCCGCCCTGATTGAAGGTCATGGGCACGAACATTTCCTGAAACGGCTTGCCGTATCCTTCGGGCTTTTTCACGAGACGGTAGCGGATGGTATTCCCTTCGAGTGTCGCCGTAAGTTCGCCGCCGTTTTTGAACTTCATCCGGCAGGTATTGCCCTCCATGCGGCTTTCAATCGGCTTGGAGCGGTCTTCTCCCCCGATTTTAAGTTTGGGATGGGCAAGATCAAACTCACCCATCGAACCGCACGACATCTTAAGTCCCCAGCCGTTGATAGACATCGAAAGGCCTGGCGTTGCCGCTTTCGCCGATTTCGGTGCGCCTCCGCCCGAGCCGTTTTTTGCGAAAAACGCCGATTCGACCCGCGAGCGCACGGAAGGAAGTTTCGAAGCGTCAGGTCCGAAGGGAATTACGATAATGCGTTTATTGGCGTTAAAGGGAGTGGTAAAGGAAATTCCAAACGCCTGCCAGTTCCATTCGCGCAAATCCTGCAATTCACTCCAGCAGAATGACTC
>JAEIGA010014844.1_pt1 | contig 11858 bp, 16 predicted proteins | sample 9270691 | NCBI WGS metagenome assembly JAEIGA01 (sample SAMN17057246, study PRJNA624740) | gut metagenome | biome: biome; isolation source: fecal sample | host: Bos grunniens | place: China: Xizang | collected 2019
AGGATGTGCGCACTTGCGGAAAAGGTAATGCCGGAATTCCGTGGGTTGTTTGTCCCGATGTGCCAATATCACGGCGGCGTATGCTACGAAATAGAATCGTGCGGAAAGGCGGCAAAGCATGAAAGCGGAACAGGATCAGGAGCAGAGAATACCGCTGACAGAATTGATTGAACATATCACGATGGACGGCAATATTGACCCGTGGGCAAAGGAAATGATTGCAAAGCTGTTGGAACCGCCGCAACCGATCCGCGCAGAAGCAATTGCGCGGGATGTTTACAAGGGAATCTTTGTGTATGCGTGCGGGGCGTGCAATGCGTTCATTGATTACAAGGACAGGTATTGCAGACATTGCGGATGCCGCATCCGGTGGGATTAGATTGCAATCGTAATCAAATGGCATCAAATGATATCAAAAGTTTGCACCAAATTGCACCATTTGGCGTGCTATGATGTAAACTGCCAGTAAAGGCAAGGCGGGCTTGATGGTTCCCCCGCCTTTTTTCTGTGCCCGTCTTTACCTACTTTCTCAGGGCGCAGGATAAGAAGGGGACGGCGGGTGTTAACCTCCTCACCCGTCCGGGGTTGGTTGCCATTATGTGCGAGGTTGTGGTCACGGCAACCCATTACGGAGGATTGCGCAGAACGTGCGTTAAACGTTGCGGGGTGATAAACAAAATGAAACCGGGGTGAGTTGGCGCAAGATAAAAGCGGAATACGTTGCCGGGGGGATCAGTCAACGAAAGCTTGCGGAAAAGTATGGTATTGCGTGGGGGACATTGCGCAAGCGTGCCAATTTGGAAAAGTGGAACGATAAACGCAAGAGCGCAGAGAAAAAAGCGGAACAGAAGGTTGAACAAAAAACCGCCGAAATCGTTGCAGATAATGCGACACTTTGCGAACAGATCAAGACGAAGCTATTGCGGAAACTTGCCGTGATGGTTGACCAATTCCCCGACATGGGCGCGGGCGAACTGCGGAAGAAAGACCCGGACGGAACGGAACTGATATACCGGATAAAGGATATTGCGGCGGTGTATGAAAGCCTGTCAGAAAAAATCCCGGCGGGGATGGCGGCAGATATCGAAGACCTTTCGCCGCTTGTGGAGTTGTTGAAAGATGAGTAAAACAGCAACAATTCCGTGGGGGAAATTCAGCCCGAAACACAAAGCGTACATTAAACAGGCTCTGAGAAACCGTATGTGCGTGGCAGAAGGGGCTATTAGATCGGGCAAGACGATTGACCATTGCATTATTGCGGCGGCATATCTGGAAGATACACCAGATAAATACCATCTTGCATCAGGGTCAACAATCGGTAATGCCAAACTCAATATTGGAGTTTGCAACGGATTCGGTTTAGAAGCTCTTTTCCGGGGGCGTTGCCGTTGGGGAAAATACCGCGACAATGAAGCGTTGTTTATCCAGACCCGGACGGGTGAAAAAATCGTTATCTTCGTCGGCGGCGCAAAAGCGGACGCGTATAAACGGATTCTTGGCAACTCTTACGGACTGTGGATAGCCACGGAAATCAATGAGCATTTCGACAGCACAGATTCCCGGATCAGTTTTGTAAAGGTGGCAAGCGGGCGGCAGATTGCCGCGCAACGCCCGTTTACATTGTGGGATTTGAACCCGTGCAACCCCAAAGCGCGAATCTATGAGGATTATATAGACAGATATCGGGAACAGGGGCTTGCGGGCGGGTATCTGTACCAACACTTTACAATCCATGACAACGCAACCGTAACCCCGGAACGCATTGCGGAAATTGAAAGCCGATACGATCCAAATACCGTTTGGTATCGGCGGGATATTCTGGGCGAACGTGCGGTTGCGGAAGGACTGATATACCAGTTGTTTTCAGATCAACCGGGGCGATACATCATTGACAATGTGCCCCGGATCAGCAGGGCGGTGATTGGCGTTGACTTTGGCGGTGGAACATCCGCACACGCTTTTTGTTGTCTGGGGTATTGTGGCAATACTGTTGTTGTATTGGATGAATACCGGGAACAAGAAGCATTAAATCCGAACAAACTGCAAGCAGATTTTGTTGATTTCGTCCGGCGTTGTCAAATGCGGTGGCTTGTAACAGACGCGTGGTGCGATTCGGCAGAACAGACCCTGATAAACGGACTGCGGACAGCGGCGGCGCAATGCAGATTACCAATCAACGTCGGGAATGCCCTTAAACGGCACATAATTGACCGTATACGGGCGTTGTGCATCCTGATGGGCGCAGATAGGTTCAAGATACACAGCAGGTGCAAATGGACAATTGACGCGTTGAAAAGCGCGATCTGGGACAGCAAAAACACAACGGAAGATGTGCGACTCGATAACGGAACAACCAACATAGACAGTCTGGATGCGCTTGAATACGCGTTTGAGCGCGAAATACCGACCTTGATTGACGGGTGGGGAAAATGGCAAGATGGTTTGACGATCTAAAAAGAAGGTGGAAAACGGGGATGCAAAAAGCGATTGCCGGAACGGGCATTGCCAGAGAATACAAGAATGTATTTGAATTGAACGGCGTGCCATCATTCCAACAGTTTTATGATTTCGGGATATTCATCTGGAAATATCTCTGGAAGGGCTTTTACAAGGCATGGCACATTGTCCCCGCGCCCACGGTTGCAAACCCACGGGGAGAACGCATACTGTACCGGATGAACGTTGCAAAGGCGATTTCATCAGAGATGGCTTCCCTTGTCTGGGGCGAGGAATGCACCGTTAATGTCAGCATCAACGGGTTTGAAAGCACGGACGAACGCCCTGACCCGCTGAACGAGTTTGTGCAGAAGGTGCTTGTCAAAAACGCTTTCCGCGAGAAAATGCAGGAATCCATCGAAGAAGGACTTGCATTGGGCGGTTCCGCTCTGAAGGTGTGGGCTGAAGCAAAGCACGATGAAAACGGCAACGAGATACCCGAAACCCGGAAACTGATGATTGGCTACGCGATGGCAGACCAGTTTGTACCGACATCATGGGACAACGCTAAAGTTTCGGAAGGGGTGTTTGTGTCACGTATAGCGAAAGACGGATATTATTACACCCGCCTTGAATGGCACAAGTGGAACGGGCTAACGTATGTCATAACAAACGAGCTATACCGTTCTGAAATCCAGACGGGCACAGCACCGGGGGAAACGCAGGATATTCTTGGCGTGCGGTATCCCCTTGCTGAAATCTATCCGTATCTGGACGAAGAAACCGAAGTGCCCGTTGAAGAGTCGCTGTTTTCGTACTGGCGCACGCCGATTGCAAACAACCTTGATGATAATTCCCCGTTGGGTATGAGCATATACGGAAACGCACTGGAAACGCTTCACGCCCTTGATATCTGCTATGATTCCTTTGTGCGTGAATTCCGGTTGGGCAAAAAGCGGATTATCGTCCCCGCCCGTGCGGTGCGATCTGTTGTAGACCCGCAGACGGGGCGTTTGGTGCGGTATTTTGATGCGAATGACGAAACGTATGAAGCTCTTGCATCAGACGTGCCAGATGACCTGAAAATCACGGATAACAGCGTTGAACTGCGCGTTGAAGAACACGTTGCCGCTATCAATGCTTTCCTGTCAATCCTTTGCTTGCAGACCGGATTTAGCGCGGGCACATTTACATTTGATCAACACGGCGGTCTGAAAACGGCAACGGAGGTTGTCAGCGAGAACAGCAAAACCTACAAAACCATCAAAACCGTACAGAACCAGTTGCGTCCCGCCATTGAACATCTGGTGCGGAACATCATTGATGTTGCAATCTTGTATGAAATGGATTTTGACGGGGTTCCGGTTGAACGGTTAGCCGCTCCCGGATACAACATCAATATTACCTTTGACGATGGCGTAACGCAGGACAGGCAAACCAACATTAACGAAGGTGTGATGCTTGTTGGCGCGGGCTTGCTGTCAAAGTATACGTTTTTGACAGACCCGAAATACGGACAGGGGTTGACCCCGGAAGAAGCGCAGGAAGAGCTTTCCCGGATCAGGGACGAAGGGACAGGCGGCAACGTTGACCCGCTTGCAATATTCGGGACGGCAGAATAACGGGGGGAGCGCATGAATCCCGAATTTATTGACGGAATGAGTTGGGAAATGGCAGAAGTTTACGGCGCGATCACTGACCAAATCCTGATAAACCTTTCCCGTTATTTCAAGTATTACAAGCCCGGTGAAACTGTCCCCAAATCGTCTTTTGAATATCAGGCAAATATGCTTGCACAGATGGGACAGGTAAACAAAGAGACGGTGCGGATCATCAGCGGCGGTTTAAAAGACGCGGACGGTGCATTGCAAAACGCAATGACGCAAGCGATCATTGACGCGGTGAGCAAGGCACAACCAGAACTGTTGGATGCAGTAAAAAAGGGTATCCTGCAACCCGCCGGAATCCCCGTTGTTGCGCCGGAACAGATGCGGGCTTTTCAACTGTATTACAAGCAAGCCGCCGACAAACTGAATCTTGTTAACACGGTTATGCTTGAATCAACAAAATCAGCATACCAACAGACGGTTTCGGATGTTGTCGCGGAGATAGAGCTTGCCGAACGGATCAACGCGACATATTCCGCGCTTGATATCGCGGCGGGCGAAACGGTCACGGGCGTTTCATCATGGAATCAGGCGTTGCAACACGCCACAAAACGCATGGCAGACCGGGGGATAACCGGATTTATTGACCATGCGGGGCACAGATGGAGCGCGGAAGCATATGCCGCAATGGACATCCGTACCACAATGGCAAACACGGCGCGTGCGGCAGTCTGGGAGACAAACCAGAATTTCGGAAACGATCTGTATTCGGTTAGCTATCACAACGGCGCACGCCCGTTGTGCTATCCGTACCAAAACAAGGTTGTTTCTTCCACGGACAACGCCCGCACTGTTGCCGATCTGGACGGTAACGAGGTTGAGGTTATCGCGCAGAGCGCAACGAGCTACGGACAGCCCGCAGGATTGTTCGGGATTAACTGCAAGCACTACCCTACCCCGTTTATTCCGGGCGTTTCGATCATCCGTGGAGAACCGCAAGACCCGGAAGAAAACCAGAAAACATATGAAGAGTCACAGCAACAACGCGGTTTAGAGCGCAAAATCAGGGAACAGAAGCGCGATCTGCTGATGATGCGGGAACAAGGCGCAAGCCCGGACGCGATCAAAGCACAGCGGGAGAAAATACGGGAGACATCCACGGAAATAGATGATTTCTGCGAGGCAACCGGACGGGCGCGGCGCAGAAACCGGGAAGGGGTTTACACAAAGCGAGAATTCCCGGACGCGGATAAATACGATGTAACAAAATTTGAGCATCAACAGCGGGACATTATCAATAATTACTTTGGCGGCGGCGGTGCGCAATCCGGGTATACGTTCGGGGAGATGCAACCCAAACAGCCAATTACACCGCAACCAATTCCAAACATGACACCACAAATTCCCGCACAATCTGTTCCTTCAGCGCAGAACACACAGCCAGAACCACAGGAAGCGCGGCGAAGCGAAACCGGACATAAACTAATAAAACGGCTTGAAGCGCAGAAAATAGAACGCCGATATGTGCAACGGTATACAGAACAACCTTCTGAACAGATGATAATTGCAAAGCTTGCCGGGGCAGACAAAACAAAAGGTTCTTGTTCTTCTGTTGCATTGGCGTATGCAGGGAACAAAATCGGGCTTGATGTGACGGATTATCGTGGTGGGATGTCCCAATACGCGTTTTCATCATTTGGCAACATAAAAGATATTTGCCGTTTGGATGGGATTCAGGGGAAAATCGTTAACGGGTACAATGATTTTACGAATGCGCACAATCTTTTGAAAGAAGTGCAAGAAGGGAAAGAGTATTACTTCACAGCAGGAAAACACGCCGCAATTGTGCGCAAATCACAAACCGGGATTGAATACCTTGAAATGCAGTCAGGATGGCGGGAAAACACATGGTACGAACTGACGGATTATGAATTAAAGCGAAGATTTGGTTGCCAGAAATCACATACAACATATGGCATGAAAATGGAAACGTCTGAAGTGCTTTTTGATATAGAATCCGCAAGGGGAAACGCAGATTTTGCGGAACTTATGGAATTTATAAATACGGCGACAGACCAACAAAGGAAGGGTGTTGGTGGTGGCGAACGGTAAAGCGTTCTATAAGGAAAATAAAAATGACCGCATATGGTGGGTAGACAATCCAGAAGAAAAAGGCGTATGGGAATTTTCCTTTGACCGGAAAACCGTTTATAACCTGTTTGAAGATTATCCTTGGGGGCTAACACCAGATCAGAAGGTAATTTTTGATAATGAAAACCCTTATTGGAAGGGATTTTTCTCAGATCGAAATGAAGGGAGATGAAACAATGAACACTTGCAAACACGAACGCATTAAAAGCGTTAACTGCCGGATTTTCTGCGTTTCCTGCGGCGAAGAACTGCCGTTAGATTATTTATTCGTCAAACAGAAACAGGCGGCAGAAAAGCCCGAAAACAAGCAGGAAATGCCAATCAAACGTGGCAGGAAGCGCAACGGATAACCTTCAGTTGAAACAGGCGGCGCAAGCCGCTTTTTTCATACAAACTTGCCCGCCGGGGCGTTAAACACGGAGAGCGGTCAACCTCTCAAGACCGTATAAAGGGGGAGAAATGGCGGGTATTTTTACACGTAAAGAGTTGTCGAAAATCCTTGGTGATGAAAACCTGACACCGGAGGAACGTGCCGACCAGATTTTTAGTCTGTACGGGCGGGCTTTGGATGACGGTTATATCACAAAAGGGGCGGCACAGGCGGCACAGGATGCCGCAATCAAAACCGCGCAAGAAGCATGGCAGAAGGATCAGAAGCCCGTAAACGCAAAAGAACTGCCCGAATACATCGAATTGCAAAAGCAGTTTGACGGGTACAAGACGAAGCAGACCGCCCGGACAAGTGCGGAATATGCGGATGTCAAACCTAAATTCTTTGACAGGGTTTATGACCTGATTGACCGTGCGGACGGGGCGAAACCCGTAACGGAACAGCTTGCCGATTTGCGGAAAGATTACGAAGAGTATTTTACCGTAAAAACGGCAGACCCCGCGCCATTCAAACCGCAGTTTGGCGCAAAACCTGAAGGTGGAATGCCGAAGGGTGAAGAAGGGACGGTTGCGGCGTTCAAAAACGCATGGGGCTTTGGCTCTAAAACTTAACGAAAGGAATGACGAAAAATGGCTAATCTGAACTATGCAGTGCAGTACGGCAGAGCGATTCAGACCGCATACCCGTACTATTCCTACTATGATGACCTGTGGAATCAGGGGGAATCATATCGGTTCCGTCCGCTGAACGGAAAAACGGTTATGATTCCGATTGTTTCCACCACGGGCGCACGTGCGGCGAACCGCGACAGTATTGACGGTTCTTTTTCCCGCAACTTTGATGTTGACTGGCAGGCGATGACCCTGACAATGGATCGTGAGTGGGATACTCTTGTTGACCCGCTTGACACCGTTGAAACCAACGAGGTTGCGACCATTGCCAATGTTACCCGCGTGTTCAACGAGCTTCAGAAAATCCCGGAGCAGGACGCGTATATGTCCATGAAACTTGCCGGGTTTGCGGGCGTTCATGGCGGTACTTCCACGGTATCCCTTGATGGGACAAGCATCCTGACTGAATGGGACAAGGCTATTGAATACATGACCAATCAGCGCGTAAACCGTGACCGGGTGCGCTGTGTAATGACTCCCGCCACATATAAGCTTCTGAAACAGGCAACCGGAATGACCCGTTTCATCGAGGTTACCAATGGAATTGCGGCGGTTGACCGTAACATTGCCCGTCTGGACGGCGTTACCATTAGGGAAGTGCCCGCCGACATGATGAAAACGGCGTATATTTTTATTTCCGGGTGGGCTGTAGACACATCCAACGCACAGCAGATTAACTTCATGCTTTATGACCCGGAAGCTATCGCGGCTCCGATTGTTTACGATGTTTCCATGATGTCCCCCGGTTCTGCGCAGACAAAGGGCAAGGACATCTATTATGAGCGGTATTACTATGATGTGTTCATGCTTGCTCAGAGGGGCGCGGGCGTGTATGCGCATCTGGGCGCGGCTCCGTCTCTGGGAAGCCTGACAATTACATCCGTTGCCGGAACTGCTGATGCCGGTGACACTGTTGTAACCGCCGCCGGGAATGGCATCTTCGGCACAGGCGCACCCGCTGAAGGGCTGAAGCTTGTCTATACCGTCAATGATGCGGCTGTTACCGTGACTTACAACGCGGTTCCTGATGCAACAAAGACTTGGGTTGCCATGAGTGCTAACCCGATCACTCTGAAGAGCCAGACTGCGGGCAAGTATATCACGGTTGCGCTTGTGAATAAGCAGACCGGATTCTGCGTGAGCGGCGGCAATACCACGTTGGTTGTGAAAGCCTGATAGCGGGGTGAAAGCATGGGCGTTGTAGACTATGAGTATTATTCAACAGTCTACGGGGGAACTGATGCGGATTCCGCATCATTCCCCGCCCTTTGCGCCCGTGCAAGTGACATTATCGGCGCGGTTACGCATTGGGCAATTGACGAATCAACCATTGCAACACTTCCGGCATTGCATCAGACGCTTTATAAAAAAGCCATTTGCGCACAGGTTGACTTTTTCGCCCTTAACGGCACAGATTCCGTAAATGAAACAGCTTCCGGCGGTTTCACTGTCGGGAAAGTGACCGTACACGGCAAAAGCAACGCAAACGGCGGCGGCAAGCTGTCAGAAAGCATTTCCCCGCTTGCGCTTGCGTATCTGGAACAAACAGGGCTGATGAATCCGCAAGTGCCAACGTTTGAAGTTTGGTGGTGGTAGTATGCTGAAACCGATCCCGGCAAAGATTCTGCGAAGCACCGCAACCGTCCGCGTTTGTGACGGTGTGGATCTATATCAGAATCAGACATACACGGAATATACGGTGGACAAGGTGCATCTGCAACCAACCAACGAAGTCAAAAAGACACAGAGCAATACGGAATGTGTATTGCGGTCAATCCTGTTTGTTGACGCGAGATTAAGCACACCATTACTTGATTGGGATGGGATGCTGTCAGCGGCGCACGCAATCGGCGGGGATATCCGGGTTGTTGTCCGGGATCAGGAATACACCGTTGCAACCGTTGACGCGTTGCGTGACGACACGGACAATCTGCATCATTATGAAGTGGGGTTGGTTTAATGTCTGTACGTATCACGATAGACGAAAGCAGGATACAAGCACGGATTGACAACACATGGGAAAACGGGCTTGAAATGTTATCATCTCAGATACTCAAAGATTGCAATATGTATTGCAAAGAAGATACCGGAATGCTGATAATGTCAAGCTACATCCATTCAGACTTGAAGCACGGGCGGTTAGTATGGTCAACGCCATACGCCGCCCGCCAGTATTACGAAATCCCCACGGCGTATCATGATGTCAACAGCAACGCAACTTGGCGGTGGTGCGAGGTTGCGAAGCAGAACCATCAAGCCGATTGGGGAAGACAGGCGCAAGCCATTACGAGGTTGTATAGATGAGCATTACCGCGTTAAATCTTGCCGTTGAAAGCGTTATTGATATCATCAACGGAATGGAAAACTTTGCGCAGATGACCCGTGGCGCATTGGGCACAGCGGACGGGTTAGCGTGCGAGATTGCGCCATCTATACCGTCTGAAGTCTATTATGATAAGGGCGCATATATACCGCTAACGCTTGCGCTGAACGGGAAGCATCCAAACTTGTTAACGCTTTCAGACACTCTGAACAGCATCATACAAGACCTGACCCGCCGCACGCAATACCCATCCGGCACAGATTGGGAAATTGTGGACATTACAAGCGGGAATCTCCCCCGGATTATCGGACGGGAGAATAATAACGCTTGGATTATGGCGGGCGACCTTATAATCAAAATCTATGAAAGGAACGAGTAAGCCATGAATGCAAACTGGGTAAATGAGCTTTACATCGGCACGGAAGCCACAAGCGCGACCCCGCCCGTTTGGACTTACGCCAAACTGTGCAAGGGCATTGAATCAATGGAATTCAATGAGAACGAACAGAATCAGCAGTATTTCTTCCTTTGTGGGGAGGGATTCGCGCACAATGAAACCACGGGTGCGGCTCCGGAACTGGTTGTTTCCGGGCGGCGCATTGTAGGAGATACGGCACAGGATTACATTGCCGGGTTGCAGTATGCGCTTGGTACTGACCGCAATACATCTGTCAAGATCGTTGCAGAAGGAAAGCAGATCATTTGTGATGCGACCGTCGGCGCAATTACCACATTTGGCGGCAGTACGCTTGATGTCAACGCTTTCGGTTGCACTATCCGTTTCAACGGAAAGCCGACCGTCACGGATGTAACCCCTTAAGTTTTTCACAGGGGCGGGGCACTACCCCGCCCCGCTTTTTTAGAATGCAGGAGGTTAAAACATGGGACTTTTCAAACGGCGCGGGTATGAAATGACCCTGAACCGCGTACACGATACTATCACAATCCGGGAAGGTGACGAACGTTTGACCCTGACCGTCAACGGGGACGCTATGCGGATGGTTGCGGGGCTGAACAAGGCGCAATCCCGGTTGCAGTCTATCACGGAAGGAACTCCAGATGAAGAAGTGCGGGAAGTCGCGGAATATTTCGCCGCTGTTATTTTCGGCACGGATCAGGCAAAACAGATCATGGCTTTTTACGCGGACGATCCCGGTTGCGTGATTACCGTTTGCGGGCAGTATTTCAAGGCAAGACTTGCCGGGAAAATTTCAGCGGTACAAAAGCGAGTGAATAACGGTGCGGTTGTTTGAACGATTACCGGACAGCGTGACGGTTAACGGGAAGCGGTACAAATGCAATTTCGATTTCCGCAACGTATTGCGGATGTTGGAAATCATGCAACGTGATGACATACTGCCAGACGCACGGGATTATCTCTGCGCAAAGTGCGTTATTTCGCGCAGAATGCCGCCTAAAATCGTTCCTGCTGTTTATCAGGCATTGTGTTCTATCCTTTTCGTGAAAGCCCCGGAAACGGGCAAAAAACGTCTTACATCGTTTGAACAGGATGCCGGATTGATTCGCTCCGCGTTTCGTCAGGTTTACGGGATTGATTTATTCCGGGATAAATTGCACTGGTTAGAATTCTCTGAACTGTTGCAGAATCTCCCGGAAGGAAACAGATATGCGGAAGTGTTGGGAATCCGCGCCAGACCGTTGCCCGCACCGACAAAATACAACGCGAAGGAACGCGAATGGTTGATGCAAGCGAAACAGAGCGTTGCGCTACATCTGACCGACAAGGAACAGGCGGCGAAATATGACACGGATGTATCACACGTTTTTGCCGGGCTAATGGGCATGATGCAGAAAGCACAGGCGGCACAGGCGGCAGAAGGGACGGGAAACAATGGCGAATGACGGACAAATCGTATTTGAAGTAACAGCGGACGGGCGGCGGGCTATATCTGACATTCACGATATAACTAACACAATCCAGAAGGAAACAAAGCAATGGGACAATGCCGCCGAAAAATCAACAGATAATATCAACAACAGTTTTTCCGGGATGCTCAAAAAAATATCGGCGGGGTTTGCCGCCGCACAGATCGGAAAGGCGTTGCTTGACATCGGGAAACAGGCAATTTCTGCCGCGTCTGATTTGGAAGAGGTGCAGAACGTTGTTGACGTTACCTTTGGGGCAGACAGCGGGAAAATAGAACGGTGGGCAAAATCTGCGGGTGCGCAATTCGGATTGACAGAAACACAAGCAAAGCGGTTCACTTCTACGCTTGGCGCAATGATGAAATCGGCGGGTATGTCAGGAAACCAGATTG
>JAEIGA010014845.1_pt1 | contig 11858 bp, 8 predicted proteins | sample 9270691 | NCBI WGS metagenome assembly JAEIGA01 (sample SAMN17057246, study PRJNA624740) | gut metagenome | biome: biome; isolation source: fecal sample | host: Bos grunniens | place: China: Xizang | collected 2019
AGTATTGGCAGAAATTATTAGTTATTAATTACTGTTCAATTTTTTACTAATTTTTTACATTAATCTTAAATTTAGTCCAATTAGTTAATAAGATTATTTAATCTCATTAAATAGAGAAATATATATTTAAATTCTTTTATTGGTTCTATAAAGTTCATATTATTAATATAAAATTACTACAATAAAAAAGAAGGGCATTAATGGTTCAAAATTAAATAATTTCTGGCAGCACTCCAAATAAAGCCTGCAAGTACTTGCTTGCGTAAAATTATTTATACAAAAATGTAAAAAATATATTATATCCAATATTCAGGATTATATCTTATGAAAAATTGGTAATATGAATAATAAGGAGGAAAACTCTGTGAAATTTAAAGCAAAATCATTATTTGGTTTAATGATTATTTTATGTTTAATAATGTGTGTTTCATGTGTTTCTGCACATGATGTAGTTTCGAATGAAACAGACATAATGACTTTAAATTCTCCAGGTACTGTTGATATTAATGATATTAATGATGCAGGTAGTGCTAAAGAATTGGATTTAGATATACACTCTCTTTCACCTGGAGATACATATAACTTTGAAAAAGATTTTTATTTAAATGATACAAATAATACTGCTAGATTTTATACAGGTATTGTTATTGAAACTGATAATGTTACTTTAAATGGTAATGGGCATATAATACAAGGAAATCATGCTGCTATTTTTAGTGTATTGGCAAGTAATGTTAAAATTTTTAATTTAACAATATGTAATACTGATACTACTCGTTATGCTAGTGATAACCTTTATTCAGATTTTTATATGATTAGTCCGATTACATGGAAAGGGAATAATGGACTTATTTCCGGTTGTTATTTTTATGATAATTGTGCTGTGAATGGTGGTGCAATACGATTAAGTGGAAACAATACAATAATTGATAATTGTTTGTTCATGAACAATTGGGCAACAGCCGTAGCAGGTGCAATATATATATTAGGCACTAACAACACAATAAGAAACTCATATTTTGAAAATTCTTCTTCTAATTTAAAAAATTCAATATATATAAATCCTGGAATAAGCAATGGGAGTATTGATAATATTACTATTCAAACAGAGGATAGAGATGGGTTTATAATGTTTGGAGACTATACATGTATTGATGCTGAGTGGTTTTATGAACCAGTATATGATAATGTATTTGATAAAAATATCAATCTATATGAAATGCTATTTAACTCTATGGCAACAACAACATATATTTTTAACAACATCTGGACTAATGAAATTAAATATTTAGATAAAAATTTCAAATACAACGTTGAATCTAATGGGACTGATTTCTATATTAATTTCAATAAGCTTTATCAGGGTTTTGATTATAAATATCGTGATTTGAAACAACCTAATACTTTCAATCCTGTTTCAGTTCAGGGGGATTTGATTCTTTCAAAAGGTTATCATCTAAATAATATCACATCAATGGGTGATGTTTTCAGAGCAATTCATGAGGGTAACTATATTATAGAAAATTCATTAGTTGCTGAATATACTTTAGAGGAAATTTGGTCTGATATTTCTGATATTAAGCAGATATCTTATGCTACATTAAAAAATTATGTAAATGCATTAGGATATGTTAACATTGAAAACTATAAAGGTGCATCTTTTTTAAATATAATTTTACCACCTTATGGCCCATCATATACAACCAACGGTCTTGGAACTATCTTTGATCATTTATCTGACTATGCATCAATTGTTGTAAATGGAAATGGTGCTGAAATAATAGGACCAAAGAAAAATGATGAAGATAACCAATGGACAGGTATTAAAATAAGCAAAGAACAAACCAATTTAGTATTGCAAAATTTAACCATCACAGGATTCAATCATGGAATATTTATTGATAAAGGTATATGTACTCTAATTAATGTGAAAATTACTGATAATTCCTGTGACTACAGTACAGAACATGATTGGGGTGGTGGTATACTCAATTTAGGATCATGTCAAATTGTGAATTGTACATTCATCAATAACCATGCTAAATTTGGTGCTGCAATTTTTAATGCAGGGTATTTATTAATTGATAATATGACTCAATTTTCAGGTAACCGTGCATATTCTACTGGAAATGAAATTACCTATGTGGATAATGCGATTATCGACTTTAATGGAAAAAGATATGTCAATCGAGCTGTGGACTTAGAATTTTGCAATGGCACATATTTTGCAGATTATGAGCACGGATATTCACCAGAACAGATAACAGAGATAATGTGGGGTACTTTTTCAGCAGCTTTCGTCGGTGGTTTTTTTGCTGGAGTTTTTGGAGGCATATGGATAGGTATCGGTATTGGTGCTGCTTGTGGGTTAATCGCAGGTGGTATTTCAACAGCATGTGTCTTATCAAATAATTATAACTATCATGTTAGTAATGTAAATACTGCTTTAATTATTGTTGGTGGATCTGTAGCAGCAGGAATGGTTGGAGGATTAATTGGAGGATTAGTTCATAATTTATTTTCCTCTAAGCCTACTACTGAGCCAATTGATTTTGGTAGTATGGATGAAGGAGAAACACCAAACCCATATGGATATGATGGACCAACGACACAAAACCCGCCGCAGGCAACCACAGAGACACCAATCGGACCGGCAACCGCAGAGACACCCGGTGGAGCGACACCAGAAGGACCGACAAGAGTCTCAGAGATACCGCTCGATCATGGTCTTGATGTTAATATACGAATAAAACCAATAATTTAATTATGAAAAATTGGTAATTAATAAAGGAGGTAAATTGTGTAATTTAATAAAAAATTAGTATTTGTGTTTGGCATTGGCTATTTTTAGTCATTGCCTTACACATTATTATTTTAAGGGTGTTGTTTAATTATTAATTTTTTAAAACTAATGGTGGTGTTATTATTAATTTTAAGGGTATTTTTTTTATTGTAATGATATTATTTATGTTATTTATGGGTGCCGTTTCGGCCAATACTAATCCTGTTGGTGAATCATTGGCTATTGACAATCAGATTTCTTCTGGATGTTCTTTTGATGATTTGCAAAATGTAATTGATAATGCTTCAGATGATTCGGTTATATGTTTGGATAATGATTATAATGGTTGTGAAAATTCTAAAATAGTATTAAATAAGAATTTGACTATTGATGGTCAGGGCCATACAATTGATTGTTCTAATAAGAAAAATTGTTTTGTTTTTTATTCAGAAAGTGGGAACATTACTTTAAAAAATCTTATTATAAGCAACAGCCGTAATTATTACAGTGAAATAGGAGGTGCTATTTACATTACTGGTTCAGCAGTGTATAATATTGAAAATTGTACATTTATGAAGAATTGGGCGGATATTCGTGGCGGTGCAATTTTTAATAATGGAACTAATCCGCTATCCATTTCTAATTCAAAATTTATTAACAATAAAGTATTTGATGACTGTGGTGGAGCCATATACTCTAAAAATATTGTAAATATTGAAGGTTGTGTATTTAATTCCAATTCTGCTGTAAGTAATGGTGGTGCAATTTGCTGTGAAAATGATGTAAATATTATAGGATGTTTATTTGAAAATAATTATTGTGAGAATTTGGATTCCTGTGGTGGTGCAATAAATGCAAAGGGTGCTGTTCGGGTTAACAATTCAAATTTTAAGAATAATCGTGCTTTAAAAAATGGTGGAGCAGTACAATCAAATCAAATAAAAATTGATTCATATTCTTCTTTTGAAGATAATCAAGCCGCTAATGGTAATGGTGGTGCAATATATGTTATTTTATCTTCTAATATAAAAAATTCATCATTTATAAATAATAAAGCACTAAAAAATGGTGGTGCTATATATTCGGAGAGTAAATTGAATATTAATAATTCTTCATTTAAATCTAATTCTGTAGAAGTTATGGGTGGAGCAGTTTATAGTGAAGTTTTGCTAAATGTAGAGTATTGTGAATTTGAATTAAATAAGGTATCTTCATTATTTAAGGAGTCATATGGCGGTGCAATATTTGCTTTTAGTGTGAATTGTAGTTTTTCAAAATTTATGGATAATTATGCTAAAAAAGCTGGGGCAATATATGCAACACTTTTATGGGCGGATAATTCCATATTTAAAAATAATCATGCTAATAATTATGGAGGTGCTATTCATTCAATCACTGCAGTACTATTTTCTTCTGATTTTGTAGGTAATACTGCTGATTATGGGGGTGTTATTTATTCAAACAGTACATTAATAAATTGTTCTAGTTTTGAAAACAATACTGCTATTATTGGGGGTGCTGTTGATTCACCATGTGTGTTTGTATCTGCATCTTATTTTAATAAAAATTTTGCAGATTATGGTGGAGCAGTATTTGCTAATAAATCTGATGAAACTTTTAATTCCAAGTGTGAATTTGAATATACATTATTTATTAATAATGTAGGAACGCATGGTGGAGCATTTTATGTTAATCTAAAAGTCCAATCTAAATTTTCAAATTGTAATTTTACAAACAATACTTCATTCAGCGATGGAGGTGCTGTATATATGCAGTGCAATAATGAAGCTTCATTTTCACAGTGCATTTTTACTAATAATACAGCATTAGATAAATGTGGTGGTGCAATTTATAATCAGTATGCAAAACTTGCAAAAAACCTAGGTGTGTTTGATGATTCAAATCGTCTCTATGTTGAAAATTGTACCTTTGAAAGAAATCATGCAAAGGAATCTGGTGGAGCAATTTTCTGGACTGGAAAATTAATATTAAATCCATTTACATATTTTGATTCAAATGTTGCTGATACAGGTTCTGGGGGAGCAATTTATACTGAATTTTTCGATTCAGTTATTTTAAATTGTACCTTTATCAATAATAAAGCAGGTAATGTTGGTGGGGCAATTAATGTAAACAGATTAACAAAAGATATTAAATTTTCAAAATTCATTGTTAATTGTGCAGGTAATGTTGGTGGGGCAATATATATACTGGATATTTATTGCTATTCAGTTAGCATTTTATTTTCCACTTTTATTCATAATAAACATAATACAGTTTCGAATTATTATCATGATAATGTTGCAATTTTTGTAGAGAATGATCAATATCCTGATCCTAATTATGGTAAAAATAAAGTGCAGGATTATTTAGAAGGAAAAACTGGATATAAAAATGGAATGATAACTTTAAATGATGATAATGTCTTCTTTTATAATATTGCATATTCTAGAAAATTTGTTTTTAATAGTCGTATTATTGATGAAAGAGGTTACACTAGTGATGTTTTTTTCCCGAATTATATAAAGATGAGTTTAAAATCAAATGATAATGTTTTAGTAGATGATGCTCCGATTAATCTTACATTTTACCTTTATAATGGGGTTAATGGAAAATTATATGATGGGGATTCTTTTGATATGAATAATGCATCTTTTGATATTGATCCAAGTATTAAAGTTCTTAATAAGGAACTTGGTAAAAGTAGTGTAACTTTGGAATTAATTCCTCAAATTGGAAGTTATTATATTAATGTTAATTTTTATGGCCGTTCTTTATTGGCAAGATTAAATGTTTCTCCTAGTATTGGTGCTTTTCCATTAATTAAACTAGAAATATTAAATATTTCTTGAATTAGGCCTTATTGCTGTAAAAATAATTATTTTATTGGTTTTCAAGTTTTTTGATTAAAATTTGTAAACCTTTTTTCTTATTTTTCATGTTTTTTTATCTCATTCAAGTTAAGTGAATTACAATAATGGATTTAAAATAGTAATTTGTCAAGGATATCAACTATTTAATCAACGATTCAATTAAAAGAGTTGTAGGGTGAGATTGAACATACATTTCTGTATGTGGTGATGCGTTAGCGAAAAGCAATGTTTGAACCTCTCACCGTATTATTATTCACATGAGCCTATTTTAATTTTTTTAAATCTCACCCTATTCTCCTAATGGTTAAACCATTAGACTTAAATGTTGAATTTCGGTATATGATTGGACATCAATTAAGATGTCAATTTGTTTTTATGGTTATTTAGGTATATAAAGCTTGTTGAGGCCACTGATAAATATTGTTTTCACTGATAAATATTGCTCCCGCTCATTACAAAAAGTATTTATGTGCGGTCACTAATCTAATTAAATTAATCTTGTAATTATGAAAAATCCTTGAATTTTTTGTCATATTTTAAAAAAAGAAAAATATAGATTATTCAAATTTGAATAATCCTGTATATTTATTATTCTTTGATTTCGCCAAACCAATCGGTTTTTTTACCTACATAATACATTACAACATAAAGTATTATTAGAAAAGCAATTGAAATTACAGCATCGGTTAATGTTGGTGATGAAGTTGTTGACTGTATTCCAAGCATAACGAATAAACTGATTGTAAAATTATTCGCTGTATGTACTGCGGAACTTACTTCTATACCATTTGTTTTCCAGGTAATAAATCCAAAAAATAGTCCTGAAACAAACACTTCTATAATTCCTAGACTGTTATATCCATGACATAATGCAAATATTATCGCTTGAAGAATCACAGCTAATACAGGTATTCCAAACCATGATCCGAAAGTTTGCATAAATAAACCGCGGAATACATATTCTTCTGCAATGCACTGTAACGGTACTAGAATTAAGGTCAGGATTAAAAAGCTCCATGAAAAATGCGCAGTACCTTCCGGCCCTTTAATGGCAAAATCAATAGCTCCAAAAATTATGTACATTATAAATGGTATTATTAAAGCTTTAAGATAGAGTTTATAATTCCATCCTCCACGTGAAGATACATATGAAGAAAATGGTCTGTCCTTGACAATTTTGGATGCAAGATACAGGGAAGGAATCATAATAATAACTCCCAAATTTGTAAGAATTTCTCCAATTTCTGTATTTAAAATCTCATATCCTCCATTTGTAAGGGATGTTATAAAGTCCTTTCCATATATTTGGCTGAAAACTAATGTTATTATTGAATCTAGTATAATCATTATTAATAAACCTAATATCAAAACAAATATTGGTTTGTACCATTTATAGTTTTCAAAAGTTTTTGGAAAAGTAATATATTCAGATGTCTCATTATTTTCTTTCATAATTGTTATTTAAAGTTTGCTGGCATATAAAATTATGTTCAAATTTGAAATAATATAAGCATTAAAAGTTTTGAATACTTCCAAAAATTTAATTAACTAATGAATTAAAACTTTATATAAAGAAAGTTATGGAAAGGTAAGTTCAATATCTTTGGTATGATAAAATGAAACTTAAGGTAAAAAGTATTTCTAATATTGGTGGAGTCGTTAAAGCTCCCCCTTCTAAAAGTTATTCTCACAGGGCAGTTATTTTAGCATCACTTGCAGAAGGCACATCCAAATTATATGATATGCTATTTTCTGAAGATACTTTGGCTTCTATTAGGGTATGTAAAACTTTAGGAGCTCAAATTACTAAAACGGATGATTATTTGGAAGTTATAGGTGCCGGTGGAAAATTGCATAATTCAAGTGATGAACCGATTGATCTGGCTAATTCTGGTACTACTCTACGTTTGATGACCAGCGTTTCCAGTTTATCTGATAATGATGTAATTTTAACTGGTGATGATTCCCTGCAGACCAGGCCAATGGACTTATTAATTGGTGCTATTAGGAATTTAGGAATTGAAGCTAAATCAATCAATGATAATGGCAAGGCTCCAATTTTAATTAAACCGGGTTATGATGGTGGCGAAACTAATATTTCAGGCAGTGTTAGTTCACAATATATTTCATCAATTCTGATTTCCTCCCCATTGTCTGATAATGGCGTTACTTTATTTGTCCTGCCCGAGTTCAAATCCCGCCCTTATGTTGATATGACATTGGATATCATGAAAAAATTCGGCGTACGTGTCTTGAAAGGGTTTTATGTTAAGCATGATGATTGTACAAAAGAACATAAGACATGTCGCATCGATGAGTTCAAAGTAAAAAAACAGAATTATAAAGCATGTGATTATACTGTTGAGGGAGATTATTCTTCCGCTTCATATCTTCTTGCCTGTATTGCTATTAATGGAGGTCATGCAAAGATTTTAAATTTATTTGAAAATTCCAAACAGGGAGATAAGTTAATATTGGATATTTTAAAAAGAATGGGTGCCGATATCACAGTTCATGATGATTATGTCGAGATTTCATCAGACGGAAAGCTTAAGGGAATTGATGTTAACTTGTCTAATGCCCCAGATTTATTGATTACAGTAGCTGTTCTTGCAGCAATGGCTGAAGGAACTACTAATATTACTGGTGTCAAGCATGCAAGAGTTAAGGAAACAGATAGGATTGATACTACTTGCAGGCAGCTTGAAAAACTCAACTGTAAGCTGGAAGAGTTTGAAGATGGTATGAGCATTACCGGCGGAGTTTCTTCAGGAACTGTTGATTCATGCGGTGACCATAGATTGGCCATGGCATTTTCATTAATCGGCCTTAAACATGATATTGAGATTATGAATGGGGAAGTCTTTGATGTGTCTTTTCCTAATTTTATTGAGTCCATGGCAGAGATTGGATTTGAATTAGAGTTGGTGTAAATGAGCAAAACGGATAGGGTTATTAAAATTGTAGAAGAATTGAATAATGTTTTTGAAATTAGGGTTTTTTTAGACCATGATCCTTATAAAGTTCTCGTTAGAACTATTTTATCTCAAAGAACCCGTGATGAAAACACTGACCAGGCTACCAATAACTTATTTTCAAAATACAAGGATATTTATGAGGTTGTAGAAGCCCCTACTGAAGATGTTCAGGAATTAATCAAGCCTGCAGGTTTTTATCGTGTTAAGGCAGGCCGTATTCAGGAAGTTTCTCAAATCTTAATTGACCAGTATGGTGGTGAAGTGCCTGATACCTTGGAAGAACTTGTAAAGCTTCCAGGTGTCGGTCGTAAGACTGCTAATTGTGTTTTGGTTTTTGCCTTTGAACTTCCGGCTATTCCTGTTGATACCCATGTTCATAGGATTTCTAATAGGATGGGTCTGGTTAATACTAAAAATCCTGATGAAACAGAGATTGAATTGTCCAAAATCGCTCCGAAGGAATTATGGATTAAATTAAATGACTTGATGGTTCAATTCGGACAGAATATTTGCAAACCTACATCACCCCAATGTGAAATGTGTCCTGTGAATTATCTTTGTGATTATGATGGGAGCTGATTTTTTTAGAAATATTTATATATAATAACAATGCTATATAACAATGGTTATTAAAAAAATAACTATTGTTATATTTCAACTTTAAATATAATTAAAAATTGAGGAGGTAAAAACTATGGTAAATGTACCTGAAGTAAAAAGAGGAGTTTTAGATAGTGTTGTTGATGCTATAGGTAATACTCCAATTGTAAAATTAAACAATCTTACAAAAGATTTAGACGCAGAAGTAGATGTGAAAATGGAATCCTTCAATCCAACAGGAAGTGTAAAAGACCGTGTTGCTGTTGCTATGATTGAAGATGCAGAAGAAAAAGGATTATTAAATAAAGATTCTGTAATTGTTGAACCGACTAGTGGAAATACCGGTATTGGACTTGGTTTTGCAGCTGCAGCTAAAGGTTATAAATTAATTTTAACAATGCCTGAAACAATGTCTATTGAAAGGAGAAAATTATTAGCTATTTTTGGTGCTGAAATTGTATTAACTCCAGGTTCTGAAGGAATGGGCGGAGCTATTGCAAAAGCTAATGAAATTGAAAGTGAAAATCCAAATGCTATAATTTTAGGTCAGTTTGACAATCCTGCTAATGTGGAAATTCATGCTAAAACAACTGCTCAGGAAATATTAAGGGATACTGAAGGAAAAGTTGATATTATTGTTTCCGGTGTTGGAACTGGAGGTACAGCAACTGGAATCGGTAAAGTTTTAAAAGAAGAAATTCCTGATGTAAAAATTGTTGCAGTCGAACCTAAAGATTCACAAACATTAGGAAAAGGAGAAAAAGGACCTCACAAAATTCAAGGTATCGGTGCAGGTTTTGTTCCATCCATTTATGATGCTGAAGTTATTGATGAAATTTTCCCAGTTGCAAATGAGGATGCAGGAAACACTTTATTAGCATTGGCTAAAGAAGAAGGTATCTTTGCAGGTATTTCTTCAGGTGCTGCTACTTTCGCTGCATTGGAATTAGCTAAAAAAGAAGAAAATAAAGGTAAAAGAATTATTGCAATCTTACCAGATAATGGTGAAAGATATCTTTCAGTTGACTGGTTATTTGAATAATTACATAAATTGTGTTTAAAACTAACATTTATATAACACCTATTATAATATAACATAGTATATAAAAACTTTCTTCAGTTAAATTTGGGGTTCAGTAAATGTTAGAGAGGTTTAGAAGTGAAATCAAAGCAATTAAGGAGAAGGATCCTGCGGCTAGAAGTACTATAGAGATACTTTTATGTTATCCTGGTGTATGGGCATTATTTATGCATAGGATTAGCCATTTTCTTTGGATTCATTCCTTTAAATTGCTGGCTAGAATTAACTCTAATCTGGCAAGATTTCTAACAGGTATTGAAATTCATCCCGGGGCACAATTTGGAAAAAGAGTTTTTATTGATCATGGGATGGGAATTGTTGTTGGTGAAACAACAATTGTCGGAGATGATGTATTAATCTATCAGGGAGTTATTCTTGGTGGTACAACAACTCAAAAAACTAAAAGGCACCCGACTGTTGAAGATGGTGTAATTATTGGTGCTGGTGCCAAAGTAATGGGTAATATCACTATTGGCAAATATTCAAAAATTGGTACCGGTGCTGTTGTTCTTAAAGATGTTCCCCCTGAATCAACTTGTGTCGGTGTCCCTGGAAGAATTGTTAAAAGTAAGGGTAAAAGTCATGTTGTTGATTTGGAACATAATAAATTACCTGACCCTGTCGCTGAAGCAATAAGATCTTTAGAAAAGCAAATAAAAGAAAATGAGGAAATTATTAAAATTTTACTTGATAAACATGACCTCTGTTTAAATGATGGTATTGTTGAAGAAGTTGATTGTGGAGATTTATTAGAAAAAGATAGTGATTAATATGAAACCGCCTTGTGAAATTGTTGTATGGTATGTAATACCAGCTATTAGATCAGAATTAGCTAAAGAATTATTAAATCTTGGAATGAAGCAAAAAGATGTTTCCGAGCTTATGGACATAACCCAACCAGCAGTATCGCAATACATTACTGACAAAAGAGGTAGTGGGGTTAAATTAGGCGATGATGTAAGGCAAATGGTAAAAGACTTTGCTTTGGAGTTGTCTACTGGTGAATCTAAAAAAGCCGATTTGATTCCAAGAACATGTGCAATATGCAAAAATGTTCAGCCACAAGATATATTGCAGCAATTGGACATTGATAAAGATGACCTTGATGAAGACTGTCAGTCTTGTATGGGGTCTGAGTCAAAATAGTAAAAGGTTTTTATATTAATGAGTTAGAGTTGAAAAGTTCTTTTATTTTAATTTTCACTCTATTATTTAATATTATAATTAAATTTTGGATTTTTTAGTAATGTTTATATAGTATTAAGATACAATATTTTATTAGACTTTAATTTTTCATTGGCAAGTTAACCGAGTGGCTTAGGTGCGTGGCTGCAGACCATGAAACAGGGGTTCAAATCCCTTACTTGCCTCTATTATTATAACTATTTTTTGAGGGATTTTTTATGGATATTTACTCTACTTTAACTCGTAGTAAAGAGAATTTTGAAACTATGAACAAAAATCGTGTAAACTTTTTTGTTTGCGGTCCTACTGTTTATGATGATGCTCATATTGGTCATGGAAGAACCTATATTTCTTTTGAT
>JAEIGA010014846.1_pt1 | contig 11857 bp, 14 predicted proteins | sample 9270691 | NCBI WGS metagenome assembly JAEIGA01 (sample SAMN17057246, study PRJNA624740) | gut metagenome | biome: biome; isolation source: fecal sample | host: Bos grunniens | place: China: Xizang | collected 2019
GAATAATGCATTGAATGCAAGTTGTGTATCGCTTCCAGATGGTCCAATAACTACATCGTAACCACCAGACAATTCAATGATACCATCATTTACTTGTTGCGATACATTAATAGAAAGTAATCCAACCATACAAGCAAGAATAATTGTAATGGCAGTTAAAATAAGTTTAGACTTTTTAACAAGAGAGTTTTTTAAAATAAAATTAAACATTATTTGTTGCCTCCCTTCAAAAAGTCTGCTACATCGATGTGATGGTCAAAATACTTTACAAGCGAATTATCGTGAGTAACCATAATTAATGTTTTCTTTTCCTTTTTTACAACAGTTGTTAACAATTCAATAATTTCGTGAGATAAACTCTCGTTTAAACTTTCTGTTGGCTCATCTGCAAGAATGATATTAGATTTCTTTAAAATTGCTCTTGCAATGGCAACTCTTTGTTTTTCGCCACCAGAAAGGTTTTTCACTCTCTGGTTGTGTTTCTTCTCGATGTGTGTTAATGCAAGTGCTTTTATCATATCTGCTTTGGTATATAATTTTCCGTTGATGTTAAGCATTTGTAAATTGTCAATTACTGTAAAATCGTCAACGAGTTTATAGTCTTGAAAAATATAACCGATATTATTAAACCTATATTCATCTCTTTTTCGTTGATTCATTTTGTGTAATTCAAATGTTTGAGGTATTTTTTCATCTTGATAACTTGATTTTACAATAATTTCACCAGAATCAACCGAATGGATGCCTGCAATTAAGTTTAGTAATGTAGATTTACCACAACCCGATGGACCGGTGATAACATATGTTTCACCTTGCTTAAATTCATAATCTTTAAATTTTAAATGAGTTTCCGCGTCGAACTTTTTTTCGACATTTTTGATAGTAATCAAAACAATATTCTCCTTTTTTTTAATAATCTGAACCAAACTTATCGACCCACTTTTTAAGTGCATCATATAATAATTTGGTTCTAAGTTCTTCTTGTACCTGCTTTAACACACATTCTTTTGCAATTCTGTATGTTCCTGTTTTATCGTTATATACGATAATTCCGATATCAAGGGGTACAAGTGGAGAAATATCGGATAAAATTTCTTTTGGTACAACATAGTAGTTTTTGTTTCCGTGAAAATTATGACCGTTTTGAGACTTGAAGTCTTGAACGGTTATTTTACACTCATAACAAGTAATCAGCATACCAACATCATATGAACGACTGTGCCAAAAGCAACCTTTACAGTGTTGGTTTGGATATGTACATCCTTTGATTTTGCACTCGCCGAGTTTTTGTTGTGGGTGCATTTGCTTCCAAGTTTCTTGCCAATGTTTATCAAATTTTTGATAATCAATGACAGAACAAAATGAATAATTTCTTGATTTATAATCTTCAAATCGGATTACATCCACTATGCCTGTTGGTGTCCAAACTTCTTCTGCAAAACGAATGGTTCGCATTTTAGTTGGCATCTCTGGTTTAAATCCTCTTAAACCTCTTTTCATTCTTTTTGTTAATTCTGTTTCGATTTTGAACACCTACTTTCTTAATATTATCAATTATTATGGACAAAGGGACAAAATTTGTCGATAATTGTTGACATTAATTAATTGTCCAGTCAATTTCTTTTTGACCATGATTTTTGAGATATGTATTTGTTTTGCTAAATGGTTTGCTTCCAAAAAATCCACGATATGCTGATAATGGACTTGGATGAGCAGATTTAATAAACATCACATTTGGTTGTTTCTTATATGCTTTAAAAAATACATCTGCTGCTTGGTTTCCCCATAAGATAAATACCTTGGGTTGGGGTTGATTAAGTACTGTTTCTACAATTTTTAAAGTAATATTTTCCCAACCTTTGTCTTTGTGTGTGTTTGCCTCGCCTTTTTGTACGGTCAAAACACTATTCAGCATTAATACACCTTGTTCTGCCCACGGTGTTAAATTTCCGCTTTTGGGATATTTTACACCAACATCTTCTTCTAATTCTTTAAAAATATTAATTAGCGATTTTGGGTGTGGTACATCTCCTTCAACAGAAAAACTAAAACCATGTGCTTGGTTTGGTTCGTGATATGGGTCTTGACCGATGATAACCACTTTTATATCTTCTGGACAAAGATAATTAATCGAATTAAATATGTTTTCTTTTGCGGGGTAAATAGTTTTTTCTGCATATTCTTTTTGAATAAATTTTTCTAATTCTTGAAAGTATTCTTTTTTAGTTTCCTCTTTTAAATGTGGAAACCAATCTTCCGGAATAAGTTCTTTAATCAATAACATCACCTACTTTGTGTGAAATTTTTGTCCGCAATTCCTGCAAAATCTATCAAGTTCATCAATGTCAACTTGACAAGCAGGACATCTGCAGATTGTGGTTTCGCCTATTTTGCGGATAATTTTATATCTTGCCTTATCTTTTTCTCTTTCTCCCTTGTATCTTTCAATTGGTTCTTTGGTATCGAATAAGAATAACCCCGTTTCCCAATCAAATCCTGCGATTCCACCTTCTAATTCTGTGTTGGCAACTGGACCAACACTAACATCTTTCAGTGTTACCACAACTGACAAATGACCATAATCTTCATCTGGCAGGTTATTTAGTTTGTCTTTCAATTCTTTAACTGTCAAAGTGTTCACCTGCCTCCAATTTTTTAATATAATTTTCTTTCGCTATTTCCATAATTTCATCTGCACTTATATTTTTTTGAAAATGTGCTGGCACAATATTGTGTTTCTTAAAATATTCTTCTTCTGAAATTTCCGTACCTTTTTCAGCAAACAAAGTGTTCATTGCTTCATCGTTATTGTTTGCTTTTTGTTCGAATTCGGCACATAAAAGTTCATAAAGTAATTCGTCTGTATTGATATTTAATTCTCGACCATTGTAATGCATTGTATGGTCATTATCATCATTTGTACAATCAAACAGATACCAATCAATTGTATTAAATTCATCGTTTGGTGTTTGATAAAACAATTTACTAAGTACAAATAATAGTGATTCTAAATATTTGTTATTTGAATCAAATACGATGTATCCGTCACACATTTCATCGAGTGCTTGATTCATTTTTTCAACTCGCTCTTTCTGTGAGCGGTAGTCATTTAAAATTTTTAAAAATTCTTCTTTGGTTATATTAAGTTTTTGCATATCTAATCTCCTTATTAGAGTTTGCAATCTTGAATAATCTCTCTTGTAATAATCCCTGTTTTTTCTGTTAACGAATAAAGTTTTTCAAGATTAAACTCTGTTTTTTGAAACTTAAATTGTATCCAGTTTGGTTCGCTTTCTCTATAATCTAAGTATGTCTCAGGGTTATCTTTACCGAGAACTTCTTTTACGATTTGTAGCAACCTTTCACCAGCCTGCTTTGATTTTACAAAACCAGAAAGGTCATATCCGATACCTCTGGGTTTCCAATATTCTCCGCCATCATTTGGTCGAATATCTGGTCTTTCATAATGCCACTTGGGATAAGATTTTCTTGGATGAGAACAAACGATTGGTGCTTCTAAAATATCTTTTCCGTTTTCATCTTTTCTACCAGTTCCGATTTTGCAATTTGCTACACCTCTATCATCTGGAAGTAAATAAAATTCTAAACCACAATGCTGACAAGTTCCTGTGGTTTCACCATAAGAAATAAAATGACCCCTAATTGCACTATCACAACCACAGTTTGGACATCCATATTTTTCGTAATCACTATAATGAATTGCTAACATATACAACTCTCCTTTATATTATTTCACATATATATTATAACACAAATTCAAAGAAATGTCAATGTTCTTTGAATTTAAATTTTTTAATTTTTCACAAAAAAAGACCAATATGCAAAAGCATATTGGTCTTAAAAACAATGATATTAGACGACAATGGAATAGTTAACAATTGCAAAAGCAACATTGGGAATGTTTCCAATCTGCTTCTGAATTTCCTGAACATTTTCCTTCTGTTTTACTTTAACAGTAATCCTTGCTGCAATAGAGTTGGGTGTTGTGGTTTTGGCATCACAAAGTTCAATGCTATCAATAAAATAACCCTTTTCCTTAAAAGCAAAAATGGTATTATTTAACTGATTTGCATCATTGAACTCAATATAGAAATTAAATTCTTTACCATAAAGAGATGCTTTGTGTTCAAAGGTACCAAGGAATCTGATGGTGAGATATGTAATAACAGTTGCGACAATTGCAGCCTCATAAAAACCATATCCAACACAAATACCAATAGCACCAGTTGCCCAAACACAAGCAGCGGTAGTCAGTCCGGTAATGGTAGACTTATTTCTAACAAGAATAGTACCAGCACCAAGAAAACCAATGCCAGAAATAACCTGTGCAGCAATTCTCGATACATCACCAGTTGGGTCTACATATGCTTTAATATAAAGACCAGCCATAGATGCAAGGGTTGCACCTAAGCAAACGAGAATGTGAGTTCTTAAACCAGCGGCACGACCACGTCTACCTCTTTCAAAACCCATAATTGCACTGAGTGCAGTAGCAAGAACAATTCTTACTACAATCGAGACAAAATTAAAATCTCTAATATAATCGATAAAATTTGCCATTGTTTATACCTCCATATTTGTGTTGTTATTATTCATTGTTTTTATTTTAACTCCAATCGTCATCTATGTATTATAAGAATGTGTTTTAGAAATATATGACAACAAAAAAGATATGAGCAAAATTTGCTCATATCTTGAATGTTATTTGCTTAATTCCGCTAATGACAAAATGGAAACTAACATATCTATCATATCTGATTTACCGTTTGTTTGCATATAAGACATACATATAGAACCGTGCCAGTTTGTAAATTTCCCTGTTATATCTTCTAATATTGGAGTATTTCCAGCAATATTACTAACTGCTCCTAAGATGTTGCCAAATATACCAAGTTTTTCGCTAAAACTATCTATGATTTCTTGACCTTCAGATATTTCTGATATATATAGTGTCATATATGGCATATTGTTTATTTTACCAGTTGCAATAAAAATTGTGTTATTTTTAACTTTAATTTCTTTAACATTTTCAAGTGTATATGATTGAACATTGTTGTTTATTGTTGGTGATTTGGATGCTAAACCATTTTTAATTTCATTGTCAATGGTTGCAATATGTTCTTTCTTTATAGAATCAATAGAGTTATTTATTGAATAAAATACAGAAAAAGATTCTAATGTTTCATCAGAATCACTTTCGCTAAATTGTACAAGTGTACAAGAAACATTAAGTTTGTCTGCAGAAGTATTTGTATTGTTTTCGTTTGTAGTATTATCATCACCTTGATTTGTTTCTGTGTTTTCTTGATTATTTTGTTCTGTTTTATTATTTTCTTCTAATACAGTAACCTGTGCAGAAATTTGTTCTTTTGATTCTTCGTCTTTATTTCCTAATATCTTAGGAAAGTTTGAGAGTGTTATAAAAACTATAACACCTATACATATAATAATTCCGAGAGATAGAATTTTCTTTTTATTATACATTGTATTACCTCCAAATAAATATTTATTATAAGTATGTTATATATGAAAATACCACGATTTACATCGTGGTATTTTCGTCTAAAACTTCTTTTATTTTCTTTGCGATTTCTTTTATTACGGGAACTGTAACACTATTACCTAATTGCTTATATAAATGTGTGTCAGCAAGGGTGAGTTTGTATGTGTCTGGAAACCCTTGCAATCTTGCCCATTCTCTGGGTGTCATCTTTCTAATTCCATCACGATTCACTTCACCTTTTATGTGGGTCACTGGTGTAAAGTCTTTCAGTCTTTTATCTATAATTAAATTTCTTTCTCTACCCATACCACCACAAACAATAGCACCAGCGATACCATCAAGAGAACGGATTTCATAACCAAATCCGTTGCCTTTTGCCTCGTGTCTTGCCTTGTGGTTAATTAATGTTTGCATATATACATCAGATAAATAGTATTTTACCGATACAGCATTTTCTTCCATAATATCACGAATTGTTTTTGTTGTATCGGTTGGTTCTGGGAATTGAAAATTGTCACACTTTATATCATTTCTAAATGCTACAATATAGATTCTTTCACGATTTTGTGGTACCCCGAAGTCTTTACTGTTTAATACTTTGTAAAATACTTTATATCCTAAATCTTCAAAGGTTTTCAAAATGACTTTTAGTGTATTTCCTTTATCGTGAGATATCAAACCTTTTACATTTTCACAAAATATCACTTTTGGTTTATGTTCTTCACAAATACGAGCAACATCTAAAAACAATGTTCCTCTACAAATTCCTTTGTAATCATCATCAAACCCTTTTCTTTGACCTGCCATACTAAATGCCTGACAGGGAAAACCAGCCAAACAAATATCAAATGCTGGAATATCTTTTTCGTCAACTTTGGTGATATCTCCTGCAATTTCAAAATTATCATTAAAATTTTCTTTATATGTTTTTTGTGCTGGTTCATCCCATTCACTAACAAATACTGTTTCTAAATTGTCATCAAATGCTTGTTCAAAACCAAGTCTTATTCCACCAATACCAGCAAACAAATCTATTGATTTATACATATTGTAAATCACCTTTCGTTTGTATTTCACTATAAGAATGAAATATTGAGGCATTTGGTGTGGTATTTGCATATACTTTTTCGTTTGTGAGGTTCATTGCAAACTCATTCTTATTATATAATCGTATATCACGAAAGGAAGTTATTTAATATGTTAAGCAATTTAGCACAAATCGCAATGGGAGTTATGTTGGCCTTCTTGCTTCTTTATGTTTGCAAGAGAATTATCGGTGCCGTTTTTATGGTAGTCGTATTCTTACTCAAAACTGGTGTTTATGCAATCCCTGTTATTTTCACCATTTTCTTTGGCTTGATTAATCCTTGGTTGTTGATTCCTTGCTGCTTGCTTAGCACTGGGTATTACTTCCTTGTATTTAAAATCAAGAGAATGTTTAAGGCCAGAAAAGAGGCAATGGAGTATTAATCCATTGCCTCTTTTTCTTTACAAAATTCCAACTGCTTTTTTTGCCAATTTGTCTACAACCTCATTTAATTCCACACCCGTGTGTGCTTTTACTTTTTTAAATTCAATTTGAATTCTTTTTCGAGCACCTTGGACGAATTCATGATATTTGATTGTATATTTTTTATTTCTCTTCCAATCACCATTTGCCCAAGATTCAATCCCTTGATAATCATAATAAATTACCAACTTTGGCAACCCCATTTTCATCGCTTCTTGAATTGCTCTTGTAGCACCCAAAATTTCTCCAGAAACATTTCTCATTACTGCCATTTCTGGGTCATCGCCATTTCCAAAAAATTCATATCGCTCGCCATTTACATCAAGCACAACTCCGTATCCATATACTTTCGTTTCTGCATTATAACTTCCGTCAACATATGCAAAAATACCCTTGTGTACCACTGGTTCTTTTCCTTTAACTTCTTCTCTTGGTGCTTCACTTACATTTGCAAGAAATGTTTCCGCTTCATATAATGCAATGAAACTTTTATAAATTGCACCAGGATAATTAAGAACCATAGATTTACAGATGTCCCAATTAAAGAAAATGCCTTTAATTTTTCCTTCTTTTACAGCATAAAGTTTATTTGGTTTTATATTAAGTTTTTCAAATAATTCTTCAAAAGAATTAGACTCTGAAACTTCTCCTTCTCCATAAATTTCTTTGGTTAAGGACAAATCTTTTTCATCAATTAAAATTGCTTTAATTTTATTGTTATTAAAACTATACATAGAATCTAACCTCGCTTTCTTTTTATATTATATCATAAATTTGCAAAAAAGTCAATATGATTGATGTTTTGTGCAAAAAAGTCGGCAATCTTTTAAGATTGCCGACTTAATCTTAGTGTGCTGAAATATCATCTAAATATCTTGGTAACCATCCCATACTTTGGAATATGCTGTATGGGTTTACCTCTTTAAAAGTTCTACATAACACTTTAAGTTGTTCGCCAGACAAATCTGCCAATTTGCTGTTAAGAATATCTAATAACTTTGTGTATTCGTCCATATCTTTGATGTATTCGTAATGCTTGTGTGTAATTGCTAATAATTTGTCAAAATTAAATGCATTAAGAATATCAATAATCTCCTCTTTTTTACCCGTTGTAATTCTTTTATCCTCATAAGAGATGTGATAGATTTCTCCACCATCGGTTGGTTTTGTATATTCTTTTTCAAAATCAATCTTGTTTATTTTTTCTAATACTTTTTCAGCATCGGTGTGAATTTCTTTCATTTTATATTCTTCTACACATTGTCTTTTTTTAGACTTATGCTCTAAAATCGCTTTTTTCTTATATGTACCATCTTCTTCATTAATTCTTGAAAAGGATAGTGTGAACGATTTTGTGTATTCATATGCTCCTTCTGCTGGTTCATAATAAATGATTAATTTTGTTTGCTTTGCCATATTAAAAAATCCTTTCTGTGGATAATATTATAGGATTTCTCCTACACAATAAGTATGTCATATACGAAAATGCAAGAAACGGAAATATCATTCCGACATTTCCGTTTCTGCTTTAATTTTAGATTTGAAAAATGAATTAATATATTGAATAATATCTTGACTTGCTTCTAATTCTGGATACATAATTGGGAAGACATGTGGAAGCATTTTTCCTTTATGTAAACCCCAACAGAAATACTGATTGGTGATTTTCTTTTCTTTTAAAAGCATATGTAATTTATTTGTGTGTTTTCTTGCGAGAACATCACCTGTGCTGGTCGTCATTAGTGTTGGTGGCATTTTTCCTTCATCAATTACATTATCAATATTTAAAATACTTACATCGCCACCGCTTACTGTAAACCCTTTTAAAAGATTGTCATAGTAGGGTTGCAATGTTCCCATATTCTGCATATAACACACAGGTGAGATAAGTCCTAATGCCCTTATTTTTGCTTCTGGTTTCTTTATGTGGAATTTACTCGCTAATGTATCGGATGTGGTGATTAATGCGGAATATGCAGCAAGAAAACCACCTGCGGAATCACCAATTAAGAAAATGTTGTTTTTGTCTCCACAAAAATAGTGAATATGGTTGTATACCCAGTTGATTGCATTTATGCAATCTTCCAATTGACCAGCGATGTCAGTGGTTGGAATTAAACGATAATTAATATTTACAACAACAAATCCACATTCTGCTAATGAATAACAAAATCTTTTATTAAACACATTGTTTCCAGACATCCATCCACCACCGTGAATATCGACAATTACAGGGTTAGACATCTTTCTGTTGTCTGGATAATATACGTCCATTGTGTGTTCCCATCGATTGTCATCCATATAGGGAACATTGAGATGTTCTACAACATTTTCTGGATATTTTCTCGTTTTTAAAATTTTTCTTGAATTTTTGTTTACAGAGTCCCAAAACTTATAGGATAAAAAATCTACAATACCCATAATTTATACCTTCCTTTCAACTACTACTATTGTATCATTATGCCATCCTCCGTGTGCTACAAGAAGGATTTCTACGATTTCAAAACCATACTTTTTGCCAATACCACCACTGTTCCATGAACAGGTTACTACATAACCACCTTGCTTTACAAGTCTTCCTATTTCTGCCTTTTGTTTAGACCAGTAAGATGCTTGTGTGGTTTCCATATTGACGGTTTGTCCAAGATTTTTATAACATTCAGACACTTGTCTTGGTGAGTTACCACACCAACACGGTATACCTTCTCTTTGTACCATAATCACCATATTAGGCACACTAACACAATAAATTTGTCCTTCAAAATCTATTTCTTGAATATCTTCTCTATTAACAATGTTTTCATTATAGTGTGTGGTTGATGGTATAACAACATAAGTGTCTTCTTCCTTTGAAACAATGGCATTTCCACCTGCTTTCATTATAACTTCTTGTAAGTCATAAGCGAATGTCTTCGATTTTGTTTTAAATGTTCTTTCTGACCTAAAAAGAAATTCAAACATTTTGCGGAAATCTTGTGCAGAATATTCTTTAATAAATTGTGGAATTACCCTATTGTCTTTATTTTTAAATTGCGATAAAAATACATATAATTGTTTTCCAGAAAAAATATATCCAGTTTTGATTTTTCTATATTTTATATCGCTATTAAACACTGGGATTGTTCTCATAATGGTTCGGTCAATTAACTTTTCTTCTCTTTCAGATATATTTTTATATGTAAGAATTGTTTTGTAATTAATCGTGTATTCTTGAGTGTCTTTTCTTTTCTTGGCAATTATTTTTGTCTCACCATACCTAAAAAATATTCCAAGAAATCTCATTAATTCGACTGTATACCAATATTTTGTATCAAATGTTTTATTTAAACTTTTACTATGAACTGATGGAATTTCTGTTTCAAGCAGTGGTATTGATTTCCATTTGATGTGTGATGTGAAAATAATTGGGTCAGTTACTTGATTTAACATACCTGCTTCAATTAAACCAAACTCATCACCATTTTTAATTAAACAATTATGGTTTGGTGTAACAAGCAAATCAATTTTATCATTTTTAATTTTTATCATCTTTCCCGAATAGTCTTTTTGAACAATGCTGGTTGGATGTTGATATTCTATTTCACCATTTGGTGCTCTGGTTGCAATTTCATCAGTTTCGTTTACATCAGAGATGTTTTTCCAACCATTCCTTGTTAATATCATCGTGTTTTTATCATAACAATATGGAGGGTCATACAGAAGCATATCTAATGAATTATCATCTAAACTTTTAAGAAAGTCTGTTGCATCCATATGATGAGTTGTGTCATATTGTGGGTCAAGGTCATTTGTAATATTTGCGATTTTATTTTTGTTTGCAAATGGGTCTGCAATTACAGCATCTTCTGGTAACTTATTTTTATATTTAAGAATTAATTCTTTAATCGGTTTAATATCAAAAGTATTTTTGTTTGGCATTTGCCAAACTCTTTGGATTTTTATTTCGCTCATAAATATCCTCCTTTAAGATAAGAATGATAGTATTCTTCTTTTTAATTATATCATATATTTCGCAAAAAGTCAATGTGTTTAATGAAAAACGGAGACAACTTTGAGAAGAGTTGTCTCCGTTTTATGACCGCCATATTCGCCTTTGGATTTTTGTTTTATTCAGTGATTATATATACATTTCCGTATCTTACACCGAATTCACAAGCGGTTTGGTGCGAATCAAAGTAAACATCAATTCGTTTATTTTTAATTGCTCCACCGCAATCTTCTGCGACATATTCATAAAATACACCATTTCGCTCGATAATAACCTTTGTTCCGTAAGGAATTACTTTTGGGTCAACTGCGATGGTGTGGTTTGCATATGCTCTTGCACCAGATGCTGTACCAACGATTGTATAACCGTTTTCATCAACAGGGCGATTAGCACCCCATTTACCACAACATTTTGTACAAGGACAATATGCGGTAAGTTTAAAGTTGCCCATGTATGTAACATTAGAGGCATTTGTATTGAATGATTCAATAATATTGGAATCGTTCAATTTCTTATACTGAACCTTGTTTGGTTCTTTCTTTTCTACTACTTTTTGTTCTGTTTCTTCCTTTGGTACTTCTGGTTCTTTATATTCATCTTCTGCACCAATATTTGTCGCTGTATTGGTTTTTAATTCCACAGAAGGAATATTAAGTGTTATTCCAGTACCGTGCTGGGAGGTTTGTTTTGTAAGTTCGTTTGATGCGATTGTTTCCATGTTAGAACCTGTGTTCTCTACGATGTTTTTATTTTTTTCAAAATCCGCACCAACTTCTTGTTCAAAACCAACATCTTCGGACAATGCATTACCATTAAGCACGAAAGAGTGGGTAAC
>JAEIGA010014847.1_pt1 | contig 11857 bp, 20 predicted proteins | sample 9270691 | NCBI WGS metagenome assembly JAEIGA01 (sample SAMN17057246, study PRJNA624740) | gut metagenome | biome: biome; isolation source: fecal sample | host: Bos grunniens | place: China: Xizang | collected 2019
GGGCAGCTTCCAGCTTCACGCATACGGTTGTTTTCAGTATTGGCAGCTATTCAAAGACAACCGAAGGCGTGGGGACATCCACAAGCTATGCAATCCCTACAAGCTGGCTGAACGCAATCCCAAACGCCACATCGGGAACGGCAAAGGTCACGGTGACGACCTATTCAGGCAGTACGAAGATAGGATCAGCGGTGTCAAAGAACTTCACCATCACTGTTCCGGCAACCGTAGTGCCTACATTTTCAAGCGTGGCGGTTGCCGATACAACCACAAATCAAAGCACGTTTGGGAACATGGTGCAGAACAAGTCAAAGGCCAAGTTCACCATCACTGCTGCCGGGGCTTATGGGTCAACCATAAAGACCTATAAAACAGAATTTGAAGGGAAGTCATACACCGGGGCTACGCCTACAACTTCAACCATCACGAAAAGCGGAACGGCATCAGCGAAAATCACTGTGACTGACAGCCGGGGAAGGACGGCAACCACAACAAAGACATGGACGGTTGTGGCCTATTCTGCGCCGAAAATCATCAGCTTTCAGGGCTTCCGCTGCCTTGCGGATGGAGCGGAAAACTATGAAGGCACATATCTGAATGTTGCAGTTGACTTCAGCATTTCTGCCGTGAATGAGAAGAACGCAAAGTCTTATGTGATTGAATACAAGCTGAAAACAGCCACCACATGGACAAGCTTGACAAGTGGCAGCATTTATGCATTGAAGCAGAATATCATCAGCGCTTCAGGCGGTTTTGGCCTTGACAACAGCTATGATATTAGGCTTTCGATCACTGACAGCTTTACCACTGTCAGAAGCACCTTTGAAATTCCCACGGCTTTCACGCTGCTTGACTTCAATGCAAGCGGAAGGGCGTTGGCTTTCGGCAAGGTGTCTGAAAAGACAGAAGGCATCGAATTTGCTTTGCCGTTGTATTCTTCGCATCCCGGAAAGGTGCTGTGGAGCGGGACATGGTACATGACAGCCGGACACATTGCGGAATTGAAAGAAAAGGTCAGTGAGCAGGTAAACGGCATTGTGATAGTATTCAGCCGAATCGGTGACGGTGTGGCGCAGAATGATAATTTTGCGTGTTTCTTTGTGCCAAAATATGTTGTGGCGCAGCATCCGAATTTGGGCTTGAATTTCTTTATGACCCAAAGTTCGTTTGAATACTGTGGCGCAAAATATCTCTATATCGGTGATACGCAGATAAAAGGTCACGCAAACAACAGTTTGACAGGAACAGGGGCAGTTGGTATCAAATTTGAAAACAACCGTTTTATCATGCGCTATGTAATAGGCGTATAAATTAAAAAAGGATGATAGGCTATGACAGAAGGGATTACAGCAGCTATTATTGCCCTTATTGCCGGAACAACCTTGATTCAAATTGCACCAATCAAGGTCAATCCGTGGACTTGGCTTGCAAAGGCAATCGGAAGGGCTATCAATGCAGAAGTCATTCAAAAGGTGGACAGCCTTGAAAAGAATTTTCAGGAATTGAAAAACAACACGGAAGAACACACGGCGAAAGAATACCGAATAAGAATCCTTCGCTTTGGTGATGAAATCCGGCATGATGTCCACCACAGCAAAGAACATTTTGATCAGATTTTACAGGACATTACCGAATACGATAAGTATTGCCGGGAACATCCTGACTTCAAGAACAATATGACTGAAATCACTACAAGTAGAATAAAGTCAATTTACAAACAGTGTCTTGAAGATGACAGCTTTCTATACTGAGTACATAGCAAAAGGCCGGGGACGATCCCCGGCCTTCTTTTTTTGTTTATGCAGTTATCTTGCTTGCCATGAGTGACCGCAATATTGGCACACGCACATGCTTTTATGTATAGTTTTAAGTTTCGTCCTTTTGGGTGCAAAAATTTTGACAATCAGGGCGGGGACGGTAAAGCAAAACCATTTGATAGGAAGCCACCACCAACCAATAAAAAGCCACCAAACAATGCTGCGGTGCTTGGTTTTTAACTGAGATTCAGAAACCATCTGAACATTCACATTGTTGCTGCCGCATCTTGGACAAATCATTTTCTTTCTCCTTTTGTTTAATATTTACTTCGTGAAAGGTTATGACCCTTCCTTTTCTCTTTCCATTGCTTCATCAATGACACGGTTGACAAAGCCATTTAAGCTTTCACCTCGGGATTCTGCATGTGCTTTGATAATCTCTTTTTTGCCTTTGGGGACACGAATAGGCAGTTGGTCATATGCTTTTGAGTTATAACGATTTTTGACGGTAGATGATGTTTTTCCCATAGTACCACCTTTCTTTTATACTTAGTATACAACGCCTGTCATACTGTTACAAGTATGTAACATGCACATACTTATAGCACGAAGTTTGGCGATTATGTCAATTTACATACTTATAGCAGTATGCTAAAATGAAGCCATCTTAAGAAAAGGTGGTATTTACCATGACCGTGAAAGAAGTTGTAAAGGTTCTCAAAACTGCAAAGAAGATTGTCCTTGGCTATGGCGCAAACGCTGTCCCTTTCGATAAGGATGATATGCTGATGATGGATGCTTACGGCAAGTACGTTGTTGAAGAAATCCGCTGCGAGGGTGAAGGCTATTATGAAGTCAATATCGCCATGCGTCCTATAAAGGCTGGTGAATGCTAATGGCTGAAATGATGTTCGATAACCGGGAAGCCTATATCAATATGATAACCGAACTTTTGAACAAGGCTGATCTGTTTGATCTTGATAAGTTCTTGAAAATTATGGTCAAACACTACTGGCCTAAACAGTATATATAAGAAAAAGCCACTGTTTACGCAGTGGCTTTTCTATTTCCAACATCAATGAGCCAATGAATATAAACATCAATGTTGGAAATGGAAGGTACAAAAATTTTTATACCTTCAGTTTCACATCAAGTTCAATCGGAAAGCTTGTCCAATTACCGCCTGTTGGTAAACCGTCCGGCTTGATTCGTCTGCCGTTTACAGTGACACGCTTGGCGGTACTTCTGAGCCTTTCAGGTTTTTGCCGCTTATATTCCATTCGGTCAATACATTGTTTCAGCAGCTTGTTCTGTAACTGTGGATCAGCTTCAGGATTACGCAGAGCATCAAGGGCTGCTTTGAATGTCACAAGCTTTTCTTCATAGTCAACAGGGTCAGGCATGGATTCGTAAGCCTTGCACAATGCCTGTTGCACTTCTTCCTTTTCCCTCAAAAGCTTTTCATTAAGCTGCTTGAATATTTCCGGGGGCATTCTTGTGTCAGAATTCGGGTCGGTCTGCGCTTCCCATTGGGCAAGTTCTTTTTTACTCAAATCCTTCAGCTTCTGTTCAAGGTTCTTAATCAGTTTTGCATGGAGTTTTGCGGAATCTCCGGCATCTGAGTTCAGGCGAATTTCAAAGTCTTCAATGCACTGTTCCAAAATACCGCACACACGTTCATGCATTTCCGTGAACAGGGCAGACCCAGTTTCACAACGTGCCTGATTTTCGCAGATAAGTCTTGCGGGTGAACGTTCACTTCCGTCCGGCTGCTTGTACGTTCTGTAAGTCATAGCCCTTCCGCACTTGCACCAAAGCAGACCTGCAAACGGATTGCGAACTTTGGCCTTGTTCGGCACTTTTGGATTTTTCCCGGTCTTTTCCATTGCTGCGTTGAACAATTCTTCGCTGATGATGGCTTCATGCTTGCCGTCATAAATCAAATATTCCCCGATTTTGTTTTTCGGCTGTTTCTTGATAATTTCACCATCTTCAACAACGTGGATTGTTTTTCGCCAATTCCAGCGTACTTTTCCGAGGTAATGAACATTTTCAAGCATATCTTTCAGCGCCGGATGTGACCAATATTTTCCCCTTGGTGGCTTGATTCCCAAACTATCAAGGTATTTACAGATGCTTGGTCTTGCCATGTCCTTGTTGACATACATATCAAAAATCATGCGGACAACATTGGCTTCATCTTCTTTGATTTTCAGCGTTGGGCATTTGCGCTTGCCATCCATCACGGTTGTTCTTTCGTAGCCGTATGGTGGGCGGGAAGCGATATAATTACCCTGACTTACTGACAGAAGCCTTCCACGATTCAGAATCTTCTTTGTATATTCAAGAAATTCATTACCACGTTTCAGTTCACGTTCAAATGCATCCCAGTCATATTCATCCCGCAGGTTATAAACTCGGACAGGCGTAATGACAAGGGTATCTGTGTGCTTGAACAGCTTCATCAAGCGGCCTATATCTTCCAAGTCACCACGGGTCAAACGCTGCGGTTCAACCACCTTTACGGCCTTGATTTTCGGTGATTCGATACGGCGTAGCACTTTGTTGATCTCAGGACGGTCTTTGATAGTTTCGCCTGACATAACTTCACGATATTTGTTACCTTCAGGCACTTTGCCACCAAGGTTCTTTTCTGCCCATTCGTCAAGTATAGTTTCATGCTTGGAAAGCACTTCTTCAACAGTCAATAATGGGTCATCGGATTGCGACTTTCTAAGGTAGTCAAGCACTTCATCAGGTGTTAAATTCAATTCGGGTTGATAACGGTACACTTTGCATTCCTTCTTTCGGGTTTATTTTTTGCAAATGTAACTATTTAAGAAGCTTGTCTATAATCTTGATCTTTTGTTCATTTTCCCGCTCTAAATAATCGATTCGTTTATTAAGCCGTTCGATGTCGGCAAGTAAACGGTCAATTTCTGCCTTTGCTTCATCCCTGACGCTCCGCATTTCGGCGTTATAAGAAGCCTGAATGTTTTCAAGTACCGCTTTGTAATCCGTATTGTCCGGGTTGCTTTCTTCAAAAGCGAGATAACAAGGATATTGATTGGCAGTTCCGATAACAGCAACTTCTATTCTGCGAGCAGTTTCACGCCTGATGTCTTGGTCAATGCTTATTGCCATAATGCGTTCTATTGTCTTTATAGATACATCGGCTGCGTTTGCGATATACGCATTGGTTAAATGTCTTACTTCCTTTATATCTCGCATATACTCACACCAGCTTTGCAAGCCCATATCTCTTGTACTGTGACCGCTGCAACTGATGCCGAAACGCATACAGGAAAGGCATCTGTAATAAGGCTTGGAAGAAGGGTCGGGTCTTGTTTTCATGTGTTGCCCTCATTTCGATAATTTATTAGGGTAATTCCCTAAAATGCTGGGATTGATATTCCCTGTATATTTCCGTGAAATCCCAATATATTTGGCTGTATTTTCCACTAATAAAATGATAGGCTGAATGCGGGTCAAGAAATGGCCTATCATCCCGGATGGTGCGGGGGTGGAAAGTTGGCTGCTGACGCTCCCGCACTTATCTGAAAAAATTGGTAATGAAAAAAATTCGAAAAACTATTGCAATAATACGATGCGACAAGTACGATAACTTCAGAACCAATGTTCGACTTATCCAAAAGGACGGTAGATGCAAATGAGCGCAGTTGACGAGTTAATCAAAATCATTCTGAATTTTACGCCTGAACAGTTGGCAGAATTCTTGTCCAATCCTATTACCGTATCGATCTTGCAACCTGAAGAAGCATCTGAACCTTGTCTTCGGGAAGTTTCTTAATACAATCAATAAGTTCAATCATATCTCTTGAAAGTCCATCGTCTGCATCGGTGGGCTTTTCTTTTTCTTCGGATTCTCCAAGAAGCTGGCTCGGTCTTAAATCGAGAGCGTCAGCCAACATTTTCAAATTAGTTCTTTTAATCTCTGACACTCTGCCGTTTTCCCATTTGGCAACAGCGGATTTTTTCACACCCACTTTATCTGCCAATTCCTCTTGGGTGAACCCTTTTGCGATTCTTGCTTGTTTTATAATGCTACCAACATCTATCACAGTATTCCACCTCCTTGTGTGTCTTATAATACCACGCTGTGTCTTGCAATGCAATATTTTTCGGAGAAAATGCAAAAAAAATATTGACACACGAAAATTATTGTAGTATAGTGATGGTGTCTTACAGGACACTTGATAGGTCGTGTTTTCTTTTTTTACCGTTGTGTGTCTTGTAGGAAACAAAAAAGAAAGAAGGTGTTGTAGTGAATAGCAAACTGTTACGAAGTATTATGGTTCTAAATGGTGATACCAACGCAAGCCTTGCGGAATATATTGGCATCACAGAACGGAGTTTCTCAAGCAAAATCAACGAAAATGGCACTGAGTTCAAGCAAAATGAAATCATAGCTATAAAAAAGCGTTATAACCTTTCTGATGAACAGGTATGCAGTATTTTTTTTAATTGAAAAGTGTCTTGCAAGACACGAGGATTCTGAAATATGTCCAAGCAGTGAGCGCATAGGCTGAAGTATTAACCGAAAGGAAGTGTTTGAATGAGCAGTCGAGTGCCGGACACATACAAAGAAGTCAAGGTCTTTGAATATCCCGATATGACAATTAGGGTGCATATCCCGGACTTGACTGAAGATGAACGCAAAAGACGGATGAAGAACATAGAGAAGGCAGCGGCAGCGCTTATATTGAGCGAAATGCAGCGCCAAAAGGGAGTTAAAGCATGAAAAAGAAAGAACGGCCTGTATCAATATTTGAAATGGTGTTCTGCCTTGTTGCAGTCATCGTTGGCGTTGTGGCCTGTCAGATACACAAGCAGGAAGCTAAAGCAGCAGAACCGCTGCCCACAGAGAATCCCGCAGCGGTTGTTGTAATCCCAACGGCAGAACCCATTGTGAATGAGGAAATACCGATTGTGATAGCGCCTGATCCGAAGCCCGAAGGACAAGCTTTCTACATCTACGATGTACCGCTTGAAGATGAACTTCAGCTTTATATTGTCCGTTTATGTGAAGAACATCACATAGACCCGGCAGTTGTAATGGGCATGGCACAGCGGGAATCTCAGTTTGAAGCTGACGCAATAGGGGACGGCGGGGATGCTCTTGGAATGTGGCAGGTGCAACCGAAGTGGCATCAAGACAGAATGGACAAGCTTGCAGTCATTGACCTGCTTGACCCTTACCAGTGCGTAACTGTTGCCGTGGACTATCTTTCGGAACTGCTTGACAGATATGACGGCGATATTGAAAAAGCGCTGACAAGCTACAATCAAGGCTCTTATAAAGGCGTTGTCAGCAACTATGCAAAGGCCGTTATCAAAAACAGCGAAAACATAAAGAAGGGAATGAAGCAAGTGTGGTATTCGGACGATCCTGTGGCAGATTTTCTACGCCATGACGAAGAACAGAACAAATGGCTTGAAAGCCGCCCGGTGTGCATGGACTGTGCAGAACATATTCAAGATGAAACAGCCTACTACATAAACGGTGAATGGATTTGCGAAGACTGCATGGATTCATACAGAAAGGAAGTATTGCCCGAATGAAAATATTGGTTGCTTGTGAAGAATCACAGGCTGTGACTATTCAAATGCATTTGTTAGGCCATGAAGCGTATTCATGCGACATCATTGATTGCAGCGGCGGTCATCCCGAATGGCATATCAAACAGGATGTGCTGCCACTATTAGACGGCAACTGCGAGTTTGAAACGATGGACGGCACAAAGCACTGCATTGAAGGTCGCTGGGACATGATTATTGCTTTCCCGCCTTGCACGTTTCTGACTGTAACGGGCAACCGATGGTTCAACGTGGAAAGATATGGCGAAAAGGCAATTCAACGGTACAAGGACCGGGAAGAAGCAATCAAGTTCTTTATGGCATTTGCAAATGCAGACTGTGACAGAATCGCCATTGAAAATCCCATAGGCATTATGAGTACAACATGGAGAAAACCCAATCAGGTCATCAATCCTTATGAATTTGGAGATGCGTTTGAAAAGAAAACCTGTTTGTGGTTGAAGGGCTTGCCTGAATTGAAGCCAACAAATATTGTCGATAAACCGCCAAGAAAGCAGTTTGAAAGCGGAAAGACAATGCCGGCTTGGTATGCTGAGGCCTGGCATTTGCCGAAAGAAGAACGGGCAAAGCTACGCAGCAAGACCTTCCCCGGCATTGCAAAGGCAATGGCTGAACAGTGGGCTGGGTATGCCTACGAAAGTGGTAAACCATAACAAAGCTGATTGCTGCAATTTGAAAAAAGGAGATTGAAAACCAATGGCAGAAAAAACACATTGGAAGAAAGTTGTGAGTGATCCCAATTACCTTGGCGAAGCGGATTTTGCCGAGGGTGAAGAAAAAGTTGCAACCATTGCAAGGGTTGTGCAGAACGAAGAAGTTCAGACTGCTGAAGGAAAGAGCAAAAAAGCGGTTGTTCATTTCCGTGAAAACCTGAAGCCCATGATTCTAAATGTGGCACGGTCGAAGGCGATTGAGAAAGTTGCGGGTTCTCCGTACTTTGAAGATTGGGTTGATGTTCATATTCAGCTTTACATTGAACACGGCATCAAAGCGTTTGGTGATGTAGTAAGTGCTGTTCGTGTCCGTCCAAGAAAGCCTGTCATCAAAACAGCCGTGAAGTGTGCTGATTGTGGCAAGGATATTCAGGGCGCTGGTGGAAAAGGTGCTGACTATATTGCCGGGTACACAAAGAAAAAGTACGGTGTTTGTTTGTGTTTTGACTGTGCTTCTAAAAGAGCGGAAACGGCAACCGATGGAAAGGAACTGAACGATGCCAATACTGAAGCTGACTGAAAAAAACTATTACAGCCCTGAAGCGAATTGGCAGTATATGTCGGCATCACAGTTTAAAGCCTTCAGGAAGTGTGAAGCCGCTGCCTTGGCTGAACTGCGTGGGGAATGGGGCAGAAAAGAAACAAATGCCTTGCTGGTCGGGTCTTATGTAGATGCCTATTTTTCAAACGAATTGGAACAGTTCAAAACGGAACATCCCGAACTGTTCCGGCGTGATGGGGTATTAAGGGCTGATTTTCAAAACGCACAGGCCATTGCAGAAAGGCTTGAAAATGATGAACTTTCCCGGCTGCTTCTGTCGGGCAGACATCAGGTAATCAAGACAGGAAAAATCAACGGCGTTTGGTTCAAAGCAAAGTTTGACAGCCTTTTGAGCGCAGCACAGGTTGAAGCTATTTGCAAGAAGTTCCCGAATGTCAGAAACATAGTCCCCTTTGGCGGTGCAGTAATTGTTGATCTGAAGTGCGTGAGGGACTTTGAAGATATTTGGGATGCGGATGCAAATGAACGTGTGAATTTTGTGAACTATTGGGGCTATGACATCCAAGGTGCAATATATCAGAAGCTTGATAAAAGGTCTGCGCCGTTTGTCATTGTTGCGGTAACAAAAGAAGCCGAACCTGACATTGATGCAATCTACATCCCCGATGATGACCTTGCTTTCTGCCTGTCCGAAGTGGAAGAAAAAGCGCCAAGATATGCAGCTATAAAAAAGGGTGATATATCCCCTGTCGGTTGCGGTGAATGTGCATATTGCAGACGCACAAAAAAACTATCCAAAATCAACCATTATATGAAACTTTATTGAAAGGGAGCGTTGTAAATGCTTAATCACATTGTTTTGATGGGTCGCTTGACCAAAGACCCCGAACTTCGCCACACTCAGGGTGGCAAGGCGGTTGCAAGCTTCACGCTTGCGGTTGACCGTGACTTCAGTTCCGGCGAAGGCAAAAAGGAAACGGACTTTATTGAAATTGTCGCATGGCGCAACACTGCCGAATTCGTGTCCAAGTATTTCACGAAGGGCAGAATGGTTGCGGTCAGTGGACGCTTGCAAATCCGTGATTGGACTGACAAAGAAGGCAACAAACGCAGAACCGCTGAAGTGGTTGCTGACAATGCCTATTTTGCCGATTCCAAAAAGGATGCTGCACCTTCCAGCGAATCCAAGCTTGACAGTTTCAGCGCCTACGCTGAAGCGAACCTTGCAGACTTCACGGTTGTTGACGATGACGGCGAATTGCCGTTCTAAGGCGGCAACATAAAAACGAACAAAGGGGACTGTTTTACATGAAAGGTTATAAAGGTTTTTCCAAGGGTCTTGTTTGCCGTAACAAGCAGTATGCAGAAAACACGGTATTTGAGGAAGAAAAGGCGGTCATTTGCAGCAGCGGAATGCACTTCTGTGAAAATCCGTTTGATGTGCTTGATTATTACCCGCTGCTTGACGGTGATTGCAAGCCCAACGAGTTTGCCGAGGTTGAAGCGCTGGCAGATGTCAAAACGGACGATAACAAGAAATTCTGCACTACCAAGCTGAAAATCGGGGCAAAGCTGGACTTTGCCGGGTTCGTCAAGGCGTGTTTCAACTTTGTATACGAAAGAGCCACAAAGGATATGCCCGATACGGCTTCGGGCTATAACTCCCAGCTTGCGGCTTCGGGCAAATACTCCCAGCTTGCGGCTTCGGGCAAATACTCAGTGGTTGCCGGTATTGGCATTGATAATGTAGCCAAGGCAAGCAAGGGAAGCTGGATTACCCTTGCGGAGTGGGAATGGTCGAACGAAAAAGACAGATATATTCCCGTGTGCGTAAAGACCGAATTTGTTGACGGTGAGCGCATCAAGGCAGATACCTTCTATATGCTCAAAGGCGGTGAGTTCAAGGAATGGCGGTAAACAGCAAGCAGAAAGGCGCACGATTTGAACGGCTGCTTGCTTCCAAGTTCCGTGAACACGGCTATTCTGATGCACGAAGAACAGCGCAGTATTGCGGGAATACCGGGGAAGCATCTGATGTTGTGGGACTACCCGGAATCCATTGTGAAGCAAAACACGCTGAACAGATGCGGCTTTATGATTGGATGGCACAGGCGAAAAGGGATTCTGCCGGATCAGAAAAGCTTCCGGCAGTCTTCCACAAAAAGAACAACGCTGAAATCCTTGTAACGATGACCCTTGAAGATTGGTTCAATCTTTACAGGGAGTGGGAAGCAGGATTTGATTTGAAAGGAAAAGAAGTATGACAATTCTTGAATATCAGGCGCTTGCTGCGAGAACCAGCAACAAGGAGCTTTCAAAGGAAGAACACCTTCTGAATGGTGTGCTTGGCCTTTGCGGAGAATCGGGCGAGCTTGCCGATCTGATAAAGAAAACGAATTATCAGGGTCATAAAAAGGATATTGAGCATATTGCCAAGGAACTTGGTGACATCTGCTGGTATATCGCTGAAACAGCCTCGGCTATCGGCTATGACCTTGAAACAATTATGAAGATGAACATTGACAAGCTGAATAAGCGTTACCCGACAGGTTTTGACACTGAGCGTTCGCAGCATAGGGCAAAGGGGGATGTGTGATGACTATTGAGGAAAAGCGGGAAAAAATAAGACTTCAGTGTGCAAATCAAAACTGCACTGATTGTCCGATGCACAAAGTCAGAAAGCCCAATGAAAATTGTTGGTCGTCAGGTGCTGACATTGAACGCAATTATGCAATTCTGTTCGGCAGCGAAAATAAAGAATCTGACAACGTAAACCATCCCAAACACTACGAATCCGGCAAGTATGAATGCATTGATGTCATGGTTGAAGCAATCGGCCTTGAAGACACAAAAGGCTTCTGTTTGTGCAACGCTTTCAAGTACATATACAGATGCACCAAGAAGCACGAAACGCCTGACGAGGATGTAAAAAAGGCCATTTGGTATCTGAACAAGTTCTTGGAACTGGAAGGCTAAATTTTTTATCCATCAATCCGCTTTAAGCGAAATTAAGAAAGGGTGAAGTACATGGAAAATCTGAAGACCATCACAAACATTGTCCGTGTGTTCTTGGAGAATGAGCCAAAGACCCGGAACAGTGACAGCTATCTTTATTTGAAGGTGCTTGAATATGTCAGCAAGAAAGAAGGCTTTGCCCTTTCTTACATGACAGTTCCGTATTTTCTTGAACACATGAACGAATACGGCTTCCCGCCTTTTGAATCTGTAAGGCGTACAAGGCAGAAGCTTCAGCAGACATATCCTGA
>JAEIGA010014848.1_pt1 | contig 11857 bp, 11 predicted proteins | sample 9270691 | NCBI WGS metagenome assembly JAEIGA01 (sample SAMN17057246, study PRJNA624740) | gut metagenome | biome: biome; isolation source: fecal sample | host: Bos grunniens | place: China: Xizang | collected 2019
CCAATCATATTAAATCAACAAAATCCGTTAAAATCACTGTTAAAAAGGCAACTCCAAAACTGACTGCCAAGGCAAAGTCATATAAAAGAACAGTTAAAACCAAAAAATATCAGGTAATTTTAAAAACCAACAAAAACAAAGCAATGAAAAAAACAAAAATCACATTAAAGGTTAATGGTAAAACATATTATGCAACAACCAATAGTTATGGTAAAGCAATCTTTAAGATTACCAAATTGACCAAAAAAGGTAAATTTACTGCAGTTATAAAATATAAAGGCAGTAAATATTACAAAGCAAAAACAGTAAAAGCAAAACTAACCATTAAGTAGATGTATTAACATCTACTGATTTTTTTCTTTTTTTAGTGTATAATGAATTAAGATTTATTATATAAAAACTAGGTTCACGAATCTATAATTTTTTTGTTGCCCGTGCACTATGCAAAATATTTATTGCTTTTGGTTCCTACATCATAATTTGATTAATTTTCTTTAAAAAGAAGTTTTCTGAAATGATAAACTATTAACAATATAAAAATTAAGATTAACCGGAATTGAAAAAATAAGAAAAAATATTAAAATACTAAATATTAACAAAATCATTAAAGAAAAAAATGTAAGTATTGCTATCTGATTAGGCAAATTTTAAACAAAAAGCTTTATTTACCACTTAAAAAATATTTTTCATCAGGATATTCTTCTAATATTTTGAATACGTCATCTTTGTAGGATGTTGTAAAGAATTCTTCAAATTTTTTAATACTGGTCTTATTGTACATCATATTTGAATTTAATTATTGATACTATATCTCTTTAATTGAAGCAATCCTTATTTTAAAAATATAATTATTAAGTAAGTATTAATTGATAGATGCATCATGTTGAAAAATTGTACTCAAAAAAAATAAAAAATAGAAATAAAGTTTTATGACTTATTTCTCAAAGCTCTTTTGATATAATCAATTTCATCCACAACAAAGATAGTATAAAGCCCAATACTAGTCTGTGCGGACTTCATTATTACTGTTGTTGCTATATTCAAGTAGTCTTCCGACATGACAAGTTTCAAAGAACATGTCTTTTTTAGCCATGACTATAATAATTGTAAGTACTGTTATTACTATTGTCTCCAAGCACTTAGTCTCCGGAGTCAACGCTATTTTCTCCTGCATGAAATTGACAAAGAAATGGAATATCATACAAGCCAATATCGAACGGTCACTTTCAAGATAGACCCATGTAATGACAAATCCCATAGGGATTCCGCTCACAAAAAAGTTAATCACATAAAGAGGATTCACCATGAGTCCTGCCTGATATGTTCCCTGAATGAAGATTAAAGGCAAATGCCATAAAGACCATAGCACTCCAAAAATCATGGATTCCCAAAACCAGTTCATATAGTTTCCAATTGAATCCTCACAGTATCCTTTCCATCCCACTTCTTCAATTATAGAAGCAATTGTAAGTGTAATAAATGCTCCGGCTATTCCAACCCCTGTAAAAGAAAAGCCTTCAGTAAAGGAAAGCTGGTCAAGTGACTGTCCAAATGGCAGAGACAGCACAATAGAGCAGACTATTACAATCGCAAATACAATCACAGCCCAAACTACATTCAGCCATTTTACTTTGTAAAAGCCGAATATCTTATTTTTAAAGTCTTGCTTAAGTGCATCTGACCCTGAGGCCATGATAAAAACGGTAGACACAATAGCCGGAGCCATAAGGCCTATCAGCATGAGTAATGGGCTGATGCTTTCTGGTAAAAAGATTGCCGGAACCCAAAATATCCATGTAAAAACATACGCCAGAGCAAAAAATAGAACCGGTTTATATTCGTATTTTTCAGTATTGTTCACTCGACCGCCTCCATATCGCTCTTATCAATCAGATCGTAAATGAAACTCATCGTTCCGTTCTCTGCCCCCAGAAGTTTTTCAGTCATATCTATAAAGACGGAAATATCTTTTTCGCTGAATGTGCCTTCATTAAACGTGCTATCACTGATTATAAGGAGCATCTTAACACGCTCTGGTATATTGTCACATTCAAAGATGCCTTCCTTTACTCCTTCCCCTATAACTTCGGATAAAAGTGGAGTAAGAACATTTATCAATTTTTGTCTGACTTTATAGTGCATTAACACATTTTCCGGTTGGAAAAGAGCATTCTTTACAGGTTGTTCCGCTTCGGTAGGTTTCATTGACGTGAGTATCCCTACTATTTTTTGCGGTACTGAAATATCCATTCCAATAATCTGCTCTGCCATTTCGGTCTCACTATCTATCATCATGTCTATGACTTCTTCGAGCATCTGTTCTTTACTTTGGAAATAGTAGTAGTATGTGCCTTTAGCTATTTGTGCTTTCTCTATGATTTCGTCAACACTTGTATTCTCATATCCCTGTGTGATAAACATATCATAGGCTATATTTAACAGCTCTTTTTTCCTTTTTTCACCTTTTCTCATAATATGCCACCAAATTAGACCATCAGCCTGTTTTATATTACAATTAACTTCATAATTTGCCAATCATTTTTTTCGACTTTCGGTCGGTTTTTTGTTTTTAATTCTAATATGAAAATTATATTATATAAATATTTTCACTGATTTATAACCCATATAGTCAAATAAAATCTGCAAAAAATAATTTTGAGTCACTCTCAAAAAAAATAGAAATAATGTTTTATGAGTTATTTCTCAAAGCTCTTTTGATATAATCAATTTCCACAATCAGATTGAAGAGTTAAAGATTTCAACACTGACAAATAAATGCCTCCTTAATGAAATTCATTCATTCGATATTGCTCCATCTTTAATTCTGCTTGAAATTAATAAGACTATTGAGGATATTCCTAAAACTATGACTATTGCCAGCATAATTTTGGATGATGTTATGAATGATGGAATATTCTCTGCAAGAGCATTTGAATTACCTAAGATGAACCCACATATTATGGAAAATAATGATAGACTCATGCTTTTACCAACATCCTTGCTTGTGGACAATATTGCTGATGCATCTGATAATTCTTTTTGATCCACTATTGTCAATACAAAACGATTGTTTGGTGATGAGAACAAACCATGCCCAATTCCCTGAAGGACACATGCAATTAACAGAGCATAAATTGGGACACGATCCATGAAAAATAGTATAACAACATTAATTAAAATAAATGTTAAAGCAATAGATGAAATTGTACGTTCATCTCTTTTATCGGATAGTTTTCCGGCAAATGATGAAACAAACACCACTGCAAGAGGTGCTGCAAGTAAAAATAGTCCTGCAAAACGAGCATCATATCCTAAACCACTCTGCAAATACAAGTTCAATATATATGAGGCTATAAATGTCATAAAATACATTACAAATGCTGAATAATTACCTAAAACATATTTAAAATTTTTTAAAAGCTCTAAATTATATACAGGATGTTTTTTATTTTTTTCAAATCTTAAAAATATGATTAAAATGATAAAAGAGATGATTAAAACAAAAATATTTTCATTATCTAATTTTACGATACCATATAAAAACAGCCCCATAAAAAGGACATAAAGAATAGAACCTATTTTGTCTATCTCTTTAATATTCTCAGTATGCCATTCCTTATTTAATTTGAATAATATCAATAATGTAACAAGGTATACAGGGATTAATATCAGGAAAACCATTCTCCAAGATAAGTAATAAACAACCAATCCTGAAATGGTATTTGACAAACATAATCCTACATATCCACAGGATCCCATTATTCCTAAAGTGTAACCTAATTTGTCTGAAGGAAGCTGTATTGCAACGATAACATACATGGCCCCGTTAATGATTGCAGTTGCAACCCCTTGAATACATCGAGAAATCAGAAGGATGTTAATATCTGTTGAAAAAGCCGAAAGCAAGAGACCTCCAATCATTAATACGATACTATATTTGAGATATTTTCCAATTCCCCTTTTCGAAACATATTTTCCTAATGGCAACATTAACGATACGGATATTATCAGAAAAGCCAAATTAATAGAATTTAACATTTCAACTGTCAAATCTAAATCTGATGCTATTGTGGGAAGTGCCACAGTAACCATGTTGGCTATGAATTGAACGCAGAATAACAATAAGCATCCAAGAATCATAACCCATCTATCTTCAGCTTCTTTTTTCATAGATATCAATTAAATTTAATTTTAATTTGTCTTCTCCCCACATAAAAGAAGTTATATAATGAAAATATTCTTTTTTTATTTAAAAATATACAAAATATTTATTACTTTGCCAGCATACTATACAAAATATTATGTACTTTTAGCGGCTACACTAGAATATTTCTCATTTCCACTATAAAAAATAAAAGAGTAGATAAAAATTATCTACTTAACTTTTACAGTTGTTTTTATGGTGTCTTTGAGGTAAGTTACTTTTACAACGTAATTTTTACCTTTTTTAAGCTTTTTGATGACATTATTTTTAATGGTAACTTTTGCCACACCTTTTTTGTCTGTTTTAGCTTTGTAGGTTTTGCCTTTAAAATTGAATTTAATGAATTTACCCTTGACGAGTTTACCATTAATTTTAAGAGTTGCCTGTAATGTAAATTTCTTGGCTGTCTTTTTGACTGTGGCTTTTTTGGTTTTAAGTACTTGTTTAACAGTAACAGTGTTTTTATAAGTTTTACCGGCATATTTTGTTGTTATTGTGTATTTTTTAGGAATGTCAGTTATTTTTATTTTAGCAATTCCGTTTTTGTCAGTTGTTACTGTTTTTGTCTTTTTGTTGATTGTAAAGGTGACTTTTGCACCTGCACCTACAACATGACCGTCAGCGGTTACAACCTTAACAGAGAAGTATTTGCCTCCATTATAATCAACACTGATATCCTTATTGTTGATGATCTTGGTGTCATCAGCAACTGTATATACCTTTAAACAATTAATATAACCCAAGTCATAAGTATCTTTCCATGTTTTTCCGTCAAATGAGACAAATGAAATATTTTGAGTATAATGAACCCTAGTAAGCATTAATAAAAGCTGTGGCACCAAATTTGATGTTATTACTGCTTTAAATACATCTCCTTTTTTAATTGGAATGTACTTATCCAATTTGATTGTGTGGTAACCGAAATAGGGTGATACTCCATCCTGAGTTAATTTTAATTCATCATTTACATAAATTTCAACGGTGTAATTGACGCCGCTTAGGTTGAAGTATGTTCCAACAGCTGCAATCAAATCATCATCTAATGCTTCAAAGACATTCATATAACTTACTGTTCCATTACCTACGAAATTACCTCCAAAAAACGTATCATATTGATAGTTCTTATTGTACGGCACGGTATTTTCAATTATTAGTGATGTAGCATAAAATTTTATATCGTTGGATTTTAGGAGTGATTTATCATAATATGAAATATATAAGAATCCATTATCTCCCCAGCCAGTACCCCAGCTGTTCTTAATAATCCATGCACCGTCACCAGGAGGAGTAATTGCGAAGTTCTCTTTTGGGAAATTGTCATCCCATCCGATAATTGAAACTGAATGGTCCGATCGAACAGAACTGTCATTAACATACTGTGCACAAGTGTCAGACCTATAATACTGAGAAGATTCACCACTGGTGGATTCTCCAGCATATGATATATCTATGGAACCGTATTTCAGGATTGCCCACTTGAGCTGTGTGCCGTTTGGTATTTCCTTGTTAGGTGTAAACATCACATCCTGAACATGAATATCCTGATTGGTTGTGATAAGTGGTGAGAGTTTTCCAAGCTCATCATAAGTATCTGCATCCTGTACGAATGCTCCAAGCCAGCTCAATAGATAACCTGCAGAATATATGTTATATCCACCTTCAAACATAAAAACAGGCCCGTAATTTGAATATCTTAGCATGTTGTTTTGCATGTTGTTTTCTGAAAAGTCGGCTGCAATACCTGTCGCTTTCAATAATGCGGATTCTAAGGCACCAGTCATTCCGAATGTCCAACAGGCTCCCATCCACCCCTGATTTCTGACGGGTGAAATCCATCCCCAATCACGTAAATCAAATTTCTGTGGAAGGACATCAACACTAATCGTATTATTAAGCAAGGCTAACTGCATGCCTTCTCCAACCTGGATTGTTGCATATAACGTGTCGTTTATTGAAATATCATCATTAATGAACGTATTGTTTTCGAAAGTGTGATTCGTATCGAAAAAGGTGTGAATAGCATTCGTATTGTTTTCAAATAGTGAATTTTTAATTGTGTATGATGCATCATAAGCATAGATTGCATTTCCTTCACTTGCAGTATTGTTGACAAATCTGCAGTTGTTTATAGTTATTGTACTTATATCAATGACCACCGCACCGCCATAGGTAGGATAGTTTTCAATTATGTCAACACCGTTTGATGTGAAATTACAGTCGTTGATTTCAGCATTTTCAACATGTGAAATATAAACTGATCCTCCATTGTAGGTAGCATGATTGTTTATGAATTCGGTATTGTTCATTACGAGATTACCGTCAAATTGAATATATGCCCCACCAAATTCGGAAGAAGTGTCCCTGAATACTGTGTCGAGTATGGTTACATTACTGAATCCCCTGATTGACCCAGCAATATCTGCAAAGATTGCTCCCGCATTTTTAGAAGAGGTAGTGTTTATAAATTCACAATTCTGGATGTATAAATCGCCACCACTTTTAATACTAATTGCACCTGCAGTGATGTTGGCAGTTAAATTAATGAATTTGGAATTAAGAACCGTAAGGGCTTTTGAATATGTAACTTGTATTGCTGGAGCATAATCAGATACAATATTGGAAAAGGAAGCGTTATCAATATCTCCTGTACCATTGATTATAGCGATTTGGCCACCTTTAACATGCACATTTGAAGTAACCTCCGTATTGTAAATACTTAAGTTACCGCTCTCAACATATACTGATGAACCTAAAACAGCATAATTGTCTATGAATCTGGAATTGTTAATGTTAAGAATTGCATTATTAATAGATCCTACAGCTCCACCCCGGTTGCTTGCATAGTTGTTTGTGAATGTGACATTGTTTAATGTTAATGGTCCTGCAGCATAGATTGCTCCACCTTTTTCAGCATTACCGCCAGTTAAAATCATATTACTTAATGTTACATTGTTTGCAGTAATGTTGAATATTCTTGATTGGTTTTTTGCGTCAATTGTACGGCCGTTACCATTGAGGACAAAATTGTCCTTAGCAATAGCAATTCCGTTTTTGTTATCAGTTTCATTATTGAAGGTATAGTCCTGATTTAAATCTAAAGACGAACCTGCATTTTCTATTTCACCGGTCAGATTGGTGAATGAATCTTCACCTGATGTGCAGATATCATCTTGAGTGGTTTTAAGAATATCTGAACCACCCCCAGTTGTGATATCTTCCTGAACCGTTTCTAATATTTCTTTACTGTCATCGCTTACTGCATCGTCGGCTATGCTTTCTGCAGCACAGACTGCCCCCACCGACATTATCAAAATAAGCAGGACAATCAAAATTTTTAAAACATTCATATATATCTAATCAAATGTATGTAAAAAATTAATATATAAGTATATTTATTTAATTTTGGAGAAGGTTTATTAAAAATTATTTTAAATTAATTGGAAAAACAAATAAATCATTTAAAAATTTTGTTACAGGTATACTATACAAAATATAGGCACCCTTCTAAAAACGGCAAAAATACCCTTAAAAAATAATTAATTAAAAACTCTATTTATGAAAATAAGAATGAATAATAATTTAAAGCTAATTGTCATTTAAATTGTCAGTTTATCAAATTAGAAAATTTTGGATGAAATCCAACTATGCCTCCAATTCGACATCATAGATTGTTTTACATTAACAAGTTAATGGCCAACAATATGTAGTAACTTGCTAGGAATAAATAAGAGATAGCAAGCACCATATTTTCAACAGCAAGAATGTCCATTCCTCCAAATTTGATTGGAGTGTTTTTAATTGAATTCTCTTTCCACTTCATAAAAACACCTATAGTTACAAATATTATATTAGTGTTTTAGAATTCAATATTTCCATTCAAAACTATTTAAAATTTATTATTTTTTAAAATAAATATTGTTCTGAGCATATAAAATTGTTTTAGTAATAAAATATTGTTTTAATTAAAAATTAGGCCAAATAAAAACATTTATATATATTAATATTTAAAATATTATTTGACATCTTATGATGTTTGTTGGCATGATGCCAACCTATAGTTATGATGTTGAATGAGGATGTGTCAAAATTTGTTTAACAAATTTATCCTTATTCAATTTTAAAAATCTTTTTTTCAATGTTTTTCACTCAAGTATTAAGAGATATTAATATGACTAAAACTCAAAGTCTGTTGTAATTTCTTGTATACTCTCACTCTCCATCAGAATATTGACCAATCTCTCATCCAGATTAGCATGATTATCATGATAGTCAATTTCACCCAGTTCACTTCGGATTTTATAAGCCAAGTGTTCCTCATCCAAACTGAAATAAGCATTAATATTTTCCTTATTACCTCGAGCATCAAGCCTGATCCATTTATTTAAATCTTTAATATACACAGTATTTAAAGCATGAATCATATAACCCTCATTTGCATCATCTGCTCTTGTAAGCAGTTGATAACTGATGCCTGACGGAATTCCATTTGCTCTTAAAAGTGCTGCAAGAAGGCATGATTTTGTCCAGCAGATTCCAGTTTTATTTTCAAGCACTTCACTGGCAGTTCTTGAAACTACTTTTGTTTCAATATCCCATGAATGAGGAATTTCATCCCTAACAAAGATATAACTTCTCTTGATATAATCCAAATTATCATTTGATTGATTCTTTAATTCCCGAACCTTTTCCTGGATATTAAAATTCATATAATCAATGCTTGGAGTTTCTATTAAATATTCTTCCATTTAATTACCTTCATCATTATAATTGGTTAAATCTAAAATAAAATAATAATATCATTCTATAAATCTAAAAAACTTCATAAAAGGGATTTTGCCCGCATACTATACAAAATATAATGTACTTTTAGCTCCTACACTATACCTTACATGAAATGACATTAAATAGTAATGAGCGTCCATACTTGATATCAATTTTCATAATCTTTTATCCCAGTAAGCTTTTCAATGTCTGAAAAACTCCAATACTTATTTTCCCAATGGAAGTAAACATCTTTTCTTTTCTTAAATATTCTAAATGGAACATTTGTATTATCATAGATATGGACAATATCGCAAATTTCAACCAATTCTGGAATCAAATCTAGTGCCTTGTAATATCTTGATTTGATTTTTTCTTCAGGAACAGAGTGCCCACCCATTGATTCTCTAATATCAACACGGATCTTATTAATTTCAGGATTTGATGTGAGAACATAAATACATCTTAAAAAATATCCATTTTCTTTAGCTTTTTTTAATAATTTAAGATTTCTATCTGTGGAAAGTACTGTTTCAAATGTGAAATCTTTATTTTTCTCAATCATGGCCTCCCTAAGTTCTTCAGCTTTCAATGCAGCCTCCAAATCACTGCATGAATTAGATCTTTTTATATCATCAGCATTGATGTAAACTCCAACAGTTTTAGCCATACGAGTTATGGTAGTTTTTCCACTACCATTCGGACCTGCAAAAACAATAACTTCAGGAAGCCTATTTTTCATTTGGATATACTCTCCTTCCGTCAGGATACTCAATGTATGGACTATCCAATTCATCATCATAACCCGCAATAGGAAGTCCTTTAACTTTACATATTTCCTGATCTATCCTAATAGATTCCTTAAACCTTTCAGTAAGCTCTTCATCTGAAATTCCGCAAGTAGAATCCAATTCATTACTCTCAGTCAAAATAATTCCTCCCTATTAATTGTATTATAAGATATCAATTTCATTAATAATAAACATTTTCAAATTGCAACTTTATGAAAAAACACAAAATTGTTAATGAATCTTATCAAAGAACAATATACCGATAATACTATACAAAATATAAGCACCAGCCTAAAAACAGCCAAAACAACCTTAAAAAATAATTACTTAAAAAACTGTTTTTATGAAAATAAGAAAGAATAATTATTGATTAACCTATTTAATAACCGATGCCAAGTTATCATGTGCTAAAAGAAATATTAAAGTTTAATAGATATTATAAAGACCATAAATCATTTAAAAAGGATTTTGCCCGTATACTAACTCTCTTGAATCATTGCTAGAATACCCTTCGCTCCTCGAGCAACCCTCGAAACGGGCAGCCTATCCAATGCTGGGTTTCTTCTAATCATCGACAGCTAAAACTTTCCTCATAAAAGGACCGTAGGCATTGGTCAAAAAATGATACGACAATAATAATATGTAAAAAATAATATTTAACTATTTTCCAAAATAATTTAAAAAAATATCTTAATTTAATCTAATAAAAAAAAATAATGATTAAAAAGTATAATGCATACTTATTTAATCATTTAATCATAAAGAAGCACTGAGATTAAGTTTTTCAGTTAATTCTTTATATCTGTTTCTAATAGTTACTTCAGAAACATTTGCCGTTTCGGCAACTTGCCTTTGAGTAACTTTTTCACCAAGTAATACAGATGCAATGTATAAAGTTGCTGCTGCTGCACCACTAGGTTCACAACTGATAAGTAAACCTTGTTCCTTAGATTTATGTACAATATCGATAGCCATGGACTCTACTTGACCGGATAATCCTAAGCTAGAAGCAAATCTTGGGATATAATCAGCAGGAGAGGAAATTCTTAATTTAATTTTTAATTCTCTTGCTAAAAATCTGTAATTTTTACTGATTTGTTTTTTAGTAACATTAGAAGCTTCAGAAACTTCATCAAAAGTACGTGGTAATTCACAACGTCTTGCTGCAGTATAAACAGAAGCCGCAACCATACCTTCAATACTTCTACCACGAACAAGATTTTTCTTTGCAGCAGTTCTGTAAATTAAAGAAGCATCTTCTTTAACATGTTTTGGAAGACCTAATCTGGAACATTCACGATTAAGTTCACCTAAAGCAATTGCTAAGTTTCTCTCACCAGTACGAGAAATTCTAAGTCTTTCGTTAATTTTTCTCATTCTGCGATACTGATCTTTATTTCCTTCAGGAATGTTACGACCATTAATATCTTTATTTCTTCTATCAATAGTAGTATTCAATCCTTTATCAGCAGTTGTTAAAGTTGATGGAGGTCCAACACGAACAAGTTTATCTCTTTGTTCACGGTCATAAGCTCTCCATTCAGGACCCATATCCATACCGCTGTCTTCAATAACATGACCACAACGTCTGCAAGAAAGTTCAGCTTTTTGAGAATCAAATGTTAAATCAGTAGATTTACATGTAGGACAACATTTTGTTTCTTCTATTCTTGGTGTCTCTTTTTGCATGCGTCTTTTTCTACGTCTAATTTCTCTGTTTCTGGAAATTTTATATGGATTAGATGTAATAGTATCATCCTCCTTTGGATATACCTCTAAATACAAAAAGTTCTACAACAAAATACGAAAAAATAAACAAAATTCTATTAAAATGTTAATGCCCAAACATTAATCAAATTTCCAATATTCATTCTTAATACCTCCTTGGTGAAAATATTTTGTGATGTTGATAAGTATTAAAACTGAATTTGTATAAAGTCATGGTGCTAGTTAATATAATTATAATGAGCTTGCAGCGAAATGAAATTCCCATAGAAAACCATAGTACACAAACAAAACACAAAAGGACTTCACTACTGGGATCGAAACGAGACCAGGTATAACCCCCATGCTATGACCGCAATACTCATTATATTTATGA
>JAEIGA010014849.1_pt1 | contig 11857 bp, 10 predicted proteins | sample 9270691 | NCBI WGS metagenome assembly JAEIGA01 (sample SAMN17057246, study PRJNA624740) | gut metagenome | biome: biome; isolation source: fecal sample | host: Bos grunniens | place: China: Xizang | collected 2019
TCCACCTTCGCACACGTGCGAAGGAGTGCCGCTACGAGTTCAAAATTACGGCAGAGTAATTGTCTTAATCCTCATCTGCATCAACAAAAAAAGAGAGCTTAGCAAATGAACTGCTTTGCTCTCTTTTCTTTTTGGCAACGTATCTTTACGGGCACTTTTCCTCGTTATCAATGCCGAGAAGCCAGAGTGCATCCACCTTCAGACATTCAGCCAAGGCGACTATTTCGTAATCTGCAACAAAGCGAGTACCGATCTCCACTCTGCTTATGCTATCGCGCTCTATAATCACACCCATGACCTGCAATCTCGCTGCCAAATCGCTTTGGGAAATTCTCTGCTTTTGGCGAGCCTCCTTTACCCTTTTGCCGCAAATATTCTTTTTGCCGTTGAAGTCGTAAATTTTCATAAATCCTCCTATTCAATAGTAAATGTGTTAAAGATTGGAATTTTTTCTTGACTTTAGCACATTTTTACTGTATAATTGTGTTAAAGATAAGAAAAAGAGAGTTTTGTTGTAATTTCTTTCGGTTTCTGCGCCGGCTTTCGTTATCTTTATCCCGCGCACTTTAAGCACCGGCTCTTATCATTCACCGACGAGCCCAAGCATATCCAAAAACAAACACAATATCCCCCACGCAGTTAGGGGAAGGAGGGTTAACTATGAAAAAAATAATCGCACTTTCAGTTTGTATCGTCATTCTGTCAGCCGTTGCACTGTTCATGTACGGCAACTTTGACTACAAGGCAGGCAAAGGTAACGGAGTCAGCAGAAGGGTTGAATCGCTTGATGAATTCAAGGTTGCTACAGCCGACGTTCTGAACAGCTTCCCCACGTTTTTCACCTCGGATGAAGAGACTCCATCTCCGATGAGTGCCGAGAAGATAGACGACCTCAAAAAAACGTCCGCTACCATTATTATCGACACATATTCCCACGATATATTCGATATATATGTAGACCGGAACGAAGGAGGCTACTCCAACTATATCGATACCTATACGGATATGACAATCGACGGAACAGAAACCTGGTATCTCACCGAGGATGGCAGATGTCTGGCAATTGGTAAATATCAGATTATCGAGCACAGCTCGGATAGCGGTGAAGGTAAAAATTCAACCGTTGATATGGAGTTCGAGGTCTACGTAAGCGAGAATGACGAGATATTTATAAGATACAAGTCACTGGATTCTTCCTCTGCTATCAGCCCCGAATTTAAGGAAAAGGTGCTCGGCAAATGGCTCGACATATCATCGGGAGAGCTCGAGAGCGTAACAGCAATGCTGATTCCAATGATTGAGAAAAATATTGCTTGGCTACATTTGATACACGATTACGTAAACGATAATCCCGACGGCTTTACCAAAGAAGAAAGCATCTACAAAATGAAGGACGAGACCTTCAAGAGCTTTACAAACGATAACGCAGCGTTAAATGACTCCATGGGATTCCTACCCCCCGAAAGCTATGATGTTAAAGGAAATATGGCGATAAACCTTGAGGATAAGAAATCCCCGGTGGTAAATTTGGTTATCAACGAATCCGTCTGCGACTACGAGATTGACGGAGTAAGTGTTCACACCAGCTCATCCCTCGTACAGACCGTAAAAATCACCAACATCGATAACACCGTGATAAAAATGGGCGAAATAGACGCCAAGACTCTCGAGGAAATCCTCGGAATCGATGATTAAGGAGGTTTGCCATGTCACTTAAAACGACACATAAAGAAAAGTACAGACAGGAAGAAAAATGCAGATGGGATAAGGAGGTCTCAGAAGAAAAGAGCAAGCAGCCCCAGAGTAAGCCCACAAGAATAGTTACCGTTATCTCCGCGATGGTAATATATGCTATACAGCTCGCAGTTTTTCTTTCGTATGCGCTCGGATTATTCAACATCTACAACTCCAGGATGACTGTGCTTACAGCTATAGATATGATATTGAACGTCTTGGATTCCGGAGAACTCTCATATTTTATCCTTATGCGCTTATTAGTCGGAGCTCTTTATTTTATTTTCCTTATCGCGCTATTGAACTGTCTGATAAAAAGCACACGCTACGCCATATCAATTACAAAGAAGGAACGTTCTTACACCGAGCTCGGCATTGCGTTTGAGTACATCTATAAGGGAACAAGCTCCGCTATTGCAGCTTCCCTCTCTCTTGTAATTATCGCTTCTCTGTTGATGCTCAATAGCCCTGATGCACCCCTGTTTATTCTTCTTGGCACGTTTGCGGTTGCTACGCGTGTTGCCGTTTTCCTCAAGGCGTTTGTAGAGAACAAGGATAAAATGTTCACCATCGCACAGCTTATGACCTCTGTTGTTGTCACCGTTTCAATATTTATGATGTCGGGCGTGCTGTCGTCTCCCTCTCTTCAAAACATCATCTTGGGCTGGAATGAGATGGTCGATGCATCGTTACCTAGCGAAGGAAGAGCTCTTGTATACACTATCTATTTCCTAGTCGCAGAGAAGGTGCTTATGGCATTACTTACCTTCCGGTACCTAAAATGCGTCGGTCAATTCTTATCCATCTCGAATTTGGCAAAGGATAAGCTCTATAAAGCGACTGCTCTAATGAAAAAGCTGCTCATAACAGCAGCCGTTCTTACCGTAGTCAAAGTTGTAATCGTGCTCTTCTGTGGCTATGACCGTACGTCCTTGGATCTCACGCTTGAGCTGTTCAAGAGCATATTCAATCTCACGAAGAGTGATCTATTGCCCGTCGTCGTGCTTTCACTCGTTTCATACATATCAATGAACGTGCTCGATCACGAGAAAAAGGAATACTCCAATCTCTACGGTTAATGCACCGTAGAAACGTACGTCCTAAAAAAGCACATCCCTCTCCGAAGCTCTTGTCAGAAGGGCTGTGCGGTGCCGCTACGAGTTCAAAATTGTGGCAAATTAACCATCACCGTTTTTCGGTGCTAAAACAATGCATTTTTTTGTATATAATCAACAACCGCCCGACAAAGTTCGGGCGGTTTTTTTGGAAGGGTATCATACTTACTTTTGCTTTCGTTTGGTTTATAATAGAATCACAGAGCGACACGGGTGGCCACAGTGCCTGCTCCGAAAAAACAAAAAAACAACCAATAACGAAAGGAATATACCAAAAATGAAAGAACACGGAAGAAACGCCAAAGCCCTCGACCCCAGCCTTGTAAAGAGAGAATCCTTTATGCAGATATGGGGATTTATGCGTAGAGACCTTTTACTTGAGAAGACCGAGCTTCTCGTATACGCAATAATATTCAACTTTTTCTTCAACAGCTACACTACCTTTGACGGCTCGAGAGAATATCTCGCCGAGTGGACGGGATGCGCCAAGAGCACGGTAGACGAAGCACTGAAAAACCTGATCAAGAAGGAATACATAACCAAGGAAACGACAAAAATAGGCAACAACATCGAAAAGGTCAGCTACTTTATCAACACCGACAAGCTCCCGAGAATAGATATGCTGAACACATTCCACCTCGGCAACGACATCAGAAAAAAGATGGACAAGCTGCCCGATATTCACTGATATTTCCTTTTACGCCCCAAAAGCGTGTAGTTTCATAACCGTAGCGGCTCGTGTCGAAGGATGCGGGTCGCTATTTTTTCCTTCCCCGAAACCTTACCTTCTTCCTTCTCCTCGCGCGCGTGCGCGTTTAAGAAAAGGTTTTAATATTTATTTTTTTATATTTTTTGGTTATATGCTGATTATACTTTAATTATATATTTAGCTATATTATATATTAATACTATTATATATGTACACGCTTTTCGGTGACGGAAATTTACTCTTTCGGTGCGGTGTACCGCCTTTTCGGTGTAGGGGGAGGCGTTATCGGTGCGGGGCAACCGAGGCTCGGTGTGGGTATATAGGAAAACAAGTGCGAGGGACACCGATATCCTGTGATAGGGTGAAGAAAAACCGGTGCTGGCGCACCGGTTTTCCAAAAAATTCATATTCATATTTGCCTATCTAAAGCGGGAGAAGCAATTCATCTCTGCTTACGTAACAGGGCAAGCAATCGCTGTATATTTATTTCGACTGTCATAGTAAGCAATCGGCTGTATACTCCCCCGACTGTCAAAGTGTGGCAAGTGTTTTATCCCCTATTGTCAGAAAAGGGCAAAGAAATTATCCGTAGCATCGTAGCCGTACTGACTCGTCGCCATATCCATGGCAAGGTCCATAAGCAGGGATGCGGCGCATCCGAGCACGAGTCCGAAGGCGAGGGCTATCAGCACCTCACGGCGTTTCATCCTGCCGATGCTCTTCTTCGACATTCCCGCATAGGAGTAAAGGCAGAACTCCTCACGCCTTGCCTCATAGCACTGATACAGATTGTCTATGATGCCCGTCAGCGAGAATATCACGGTAACGCCAAGCAAGAGGTATCCGACGTTAAGATACACGCTCATAGAGCGTATTTTGCTGTCTAAAAGCTCCTCGGTGGAGACGACCGCCGCAAGCTCGAGTGCCGTCCTCTCGGTAAGCTCGGAGAGAAGAACGTCACTGTCCACGCCCTCCTTTGCCGAGGCTATCAGAAGGTTATGCCTCATACCAAAGCTCTCACAGTCAAACAGCACAAACGCCACGGGGCTGGGCGTAATCTCAATGATAACAAGCTCGAGTCTCTCGGCACCAAGCTCTACCGAGAAGGTATCCCCCTCCTCAAGAGAAAATGCCGTAGCAAGGTCACGTGTAATCACCGCCTCGTTGCCCGTCGGGAGTCTGTCTACAGTAACGTTATCTGAAAGAGTAGATTTATCAGTCAGCGAAAGCGCTATGAAGGTGAAGCCATTGTCAAACGTAAAGGTATCGAGCATAACGCCCTCTATGCTCTCCGCTGACTCGCAGGAGAGGAGCTCGCTCTTGCACCTGTCGGTGGCATTGAGGATTGCGAACTCACCGTCGAGGAACTCCTTCGACGCCTTGATGTTGCCCTCCGCGCATCCGATAATGAACGCCGTGGACATCACTATGGCGACAAGGAGTGCCGACAGACGCGAGAAATTGTGCAAAACCTTGACCGAATAAAGATTTTTAATAGCGTAAGAAAGCGAAAAGTCTGCACGCCCCCGCTTTTGTAGCCCTTTGTCAACCAATGACAGCACCCATTTCATCACTGGCGGTGTCACGGTAAAGAGCATAAGAAGAAGCATAAACATAGTCAGAACGCCGACAACCATGCGCCACGTGGGGGGTACTGTAAATAATAACAGAACAAGGCACGCCGTCGCTATACTCGAGCCTATGGCATAGCGTACCGAAGCGTGGGTAGCCTTGCCGCGTCGACGGCTCGACGAGCCAACCACAAACACAGTAACCGTCAGGAGCGAGGACAGAAGAAGAAGTCCCGCGCCCTTAAGAGTCTCGGCACTTCCAAGAGCACGCGGCGCGTACTCAAAGCCGACGGCATCCAGAATGACACCAAAGAGGGGATAAGCCGCAGCCGTGCCGAGTAAAGCACCGACAAGCCAATATATAGCCACCTCGACGTACTGTATCGCGTTCATTTGCCACGGGCGTGCGCCTGCGGCTATAAAAACGTCGTTCTCGCCCGATCTCTCGGCGGCGAGAATATATAAGCAGCAGAAGGTAACTGCCGCAGAGAGCGCCACGGATAGAAGTATCGCAACGTCTATTATCAAGTTAAGGTTAGATGAGTTTCTCTGCCTTACGACCGCGTCCTGCACGTCGGTAAAGGTCTTCTCACGGAATGACTCGCGGGTCTTTAAGAGCTCCTCGCACTCCGAGAGTGTGTAGCCGTCCTTCACGTCGATATACAGAGTTCCCGACGGCTTGAATGAGTCGCCGAGAGCCGCCGCGATGAGAGAGTCTGACGCAACGAGGCGCATAACTCCGCCGACGTCAACCATAACGTCGTAGGACGCCATAAACTGCTTGTCCGAGATTGCGCCAACCACGTAGGTTTTCTTTGCCCCGAAGGTATCGACGGTAAGCGTGTCACCAAGAGAGAGTCCCCTGCGACTCGCAAGGTCGTAAGAAATGAGCGCGGTGTCGGCAATCTCACTCTCGTAAATATCACCGTGCTCTATGAATGAAAGAGGAAACACGTCCTCTACCTCGTGAAAATCAACCGCAACGCCGAGAAGCATCTCATCATCTCCTTCGGTGAGCATAAGAAGCTCGTAGGCACCGGCAACCTCTGCCCTGCCGCCGAGAAGCTCCTCTGCCTCAGCAGCGAACATAAAGCGCGACCTCGACTCACCGTTCAGGGTGACGGTCATATCCGCCCTGCCGTACCTCTGTGCCTGCTCACACTCGCCCTCAAGGATGAGTGAGCGCTGCAGACCGAAGGAGACGACCGACGAGAGCATGGACAAAACCAGAGTGAGAACGAGTATGACAGGCTGAAGCGGCCGCTTCCGTATGCTCATCAGCAAATGCTTCAGAAATAGTGTCATAAGCAAATATCTCCGTCTGCCAGATGTATTATTCTAGTGCCAAAGGCGGCAACTCGCGCGCTGTGGGTAACCTGTATTACGGTGGCTCCCGTCTCCTTATTCACACGCGAGATGAGATTCATAACCTTTTCCTCCATAGCCGAGTCGAGCGCGCCCGTAGGCTCGTCGAGTATCAGAAGGCGCGGCTTATAGAGCAGAGCTCTGACTATCGCGACCCTCTGACACTGACCGCCCGATAGCTGGTCGGGGTACTTCTCAAAGAGGTGGGATATGCCAACCTCACTCGCAAGCTCGTCAAGATAACGGTAGGTCTCGCCATCAACCTTTTTGCCGAGAGTAGCGGGCAAAAGCAAATTATCCTTTACATTTAGGGTGGGTATCAAGCGGAATGACTGAAATACAAAGCCCATCACAGATGAACGAAGCTCTGCAAGTCTCGCATCCGAGAGCTCTGAGATATTCTCACCAAAGAGCGTCACCTCTCCGGAGTCGGGAGTGAGAAATCCGCCGAGTATCGAGAGGAGTGTGCTCTTGCCGCTTCCACTCTCTCCCATAATTGAGACAAACTCGCCCTCCCCTATCTCAAGGTTGATGCCCTTGAGCACGGTCTCACCGTTATAGCTCTTAATTATGTCCTTAGCCTTTATCATACGTATACCAATAGGAGAGCGCAGGAGATATACCCGCGATATAGCCCTCCAAGCCTTCATAGAATGTTTCTGTGTTCAGTACAGCCAACAGCTCGTCAAGTGTGTATACCGTGACGCCTGCCGCATAGGTGGCGAAGTCCTCGCCATAGTAGGAATATGCAGCGCTGTAGAGCGCATCCTTGTCAAAATCCGCGCCAAGAGCACCGTCGAGCCTATGCCACTCATCCTCCGACAGACGTGACAGCGCCGCCACGAGCGCATCGCCTCCCCGTCCCTCTCGCATAGCAGATACGTCCTCTGCCGTCAGGCTCATCTGCGCGGTGGAAAGGATAGGCATAATCACCACAACAGATGCCGCAAGCCTGCCGAGGTCTCCCGCCTCTCCCATCACAAACAAAAGATGCTGAGAGAAGGCGGCGTCGGCACTCGGTGCCGTATCGGGCGCGAGGAGCGTGAGTATAAGCTCCCAGCCTGCGCCGCCAAGGCTTATGTCACTCACCTTGACGTGCTGAATAAACAGAAGCAGCTCCTCATCGGAGAAGCCCGCCATTCTTCCCTCGTCGAGAGCACCGCCCGAGACGAGCTCAGCAGCCATAAGCACAAGCTTCATAAGCACGGTGAAATTGTCCGCCCCTACGTCATCCTCGAGGATACCCTTTTCAAGAAGAAGCTGATTTGCTTCCATTAAGAGGTACTCATACCCGTAGGTCTCGTATCTCTTCATATTCTTCTCATATCTGTACTCATAGCTATAGAGCAATACCTCGTAGATCGCCTCGCCTATGACGTCCGAGCCGACGAGCTCCGAGAGCGCAAGATAGATTTCCGTCACACCCTCGTATGAGCCGTTATACGTGCCGAGCCTGATATCCGCGACACAGTCTATCGCGGCGGCTCCATAGGTAGACAGAGCCTCGGCTATCCCCACGACCTGCGAGTCGGAGATGCCTATCCCTATCACCGTGTCACAGAGAGCCTCCGAGACGGTAGCCATCTCCTTGACGGTTGCCTCGGGGAGTGTCTCGACTCCCAGAGTCCTCTTAAGATACCTTACCGCCAGCCGCTCAATCTCTGCCGTGAGCGAGGCGCGCGAGGTCTCCGAGACGGGCACGTGTGTATTCTCTTTTATTTCCAGTCCATCCTTCTCTGCCACGGGGCGTCTGTCGCACGCCGCGGTGGATATGAGAACAGATATGAGAAGAAGAAACGCCAGCGCGCGTGTTGCGCAGGCTCTTCCCTGTCCCTTGCCACGTTTCATAAAGATTTTTATCCTCTTGTTTTATTTGGCAAAAGCCGACCGGTATTAACCAATCGGCTTTTACATTCAGCTATTCTATGCGGCTCATAGCCGCACAGCTCGGCATCGGGGGAAGTCCCCCGAGCCGCTTTGTTTATTTATTGATTACGCTACTGCGCCTGCGCGAAGCTTGATGGTAAAGAGAGCCTCAAGGTAAGTGGTAGTAACAACCTCTACCTTATCACTCTCTATATACTCACCGTCGCCAACACCAAAGTCGTCGGAGCCTTCGCCTACGGGCTCGAGCTCGACACCGATATCACTATTGTCGGGCATTACGCCTGACTCACCGCCGTGAACCACAGAGGTTGTGGTGAGAAGAAGCTTGTCGATGTTAACGGTAACGTCTACGCCACCTGCAACGGGGGTAACTGTAGCAGATGCAGCTATGAGATCCTCACCGTCTACGTTCAGATTGATGCTTGCGCTGATGATCGCTGCCTTGCTTACGTTAAGCTCAAGGGTAGTGCCGTATTTTCCGCCGAACTTGTCATCATAGGAAACACTGAACTGAGTGCCGCTCTCGGTCTTGGTGTAGGTAACGTCAAGACAATCTACGCATCTTCCGAATACATCACTGTCAGTCTCGGGATCGTAGTCGTAGAGATGAACGTTAACCTCGAAGTCGAGAAGGGTGATAACACCGTTAGCATCCTTGGTTATGGTGAGCTCAAGAACGTTGCAGCTGCAAGCGTCGGTGCTGATGGTGAAATCAATGCCGGTAGCAGATACGCGGAGATAGAGGCTGCCGGAGTCGATCTCGCCTGCAAATGAGCCTGTAATAACGGTAGCATCCTCTGCGGTTGCAACCTCAAAGGAGAGTGTGGTAACCTCGCCGCCTGCGTTCATCGTAAGGTCAATTACCATATTGCCGCTATCGGTTATGAAGCCAATGCTTCCTGTGAGCTCTACGCCGCCGAAGTGAGCCGCTGCTGTATAAACGTTAAGCTCAGCGTCATAGTTGTAAACGAAGTCTGCAACAGGAATGAGCTCCTCGATAGGATCGCCTGTCTCGGGATCGGTATCACGGTATACGGTGTTAAGCTGTGCCTGTACGGATATTACAGTACCGTTCTGGTTGTAGCTTGCCACAACGGATACGAGCGTATATTCGCCTTCCTTAATTACAAGGCTGAAGCCGTCTGCAAGTGTATCGAAATAAGTAAGAGAGTAATCAACTCCGTCAACGTTAACGGTTGCCTGTACGCCGTCTACAACACCCTCTGCGTTAACGTGAACGTCAACTGTTGCCATCTGGTTAACCATAGCGACAAGCATAGCGAGAGTATCGGATACGGGACGAACGGGCTCCTCTGCACCATCGGGGATGTAGTTGGGATCGCCGTTAGCAAATATGTTAACGATCTGGTCAATGTTGAAGCCTGCGATCTGTGTAGATATCATCTGGATCTGATCCTTGATATTTGCTGCAACCTCTGCAGGATCAACCTCCTCGTTGCCCTGTGTCGCAAGCTCTGCAACAACCTGTGCAAGAGTCATCTCGTAACGGGTTGCAATCTCCTGCTCAATGCTGAAGTCAACGTCAGTAGCAGAGAATACTACGAAGTTGATAAGCTGGTAAATCTGATCTGCGGAAACGCCGCAATTCTCGGAGAAGCTGATAACCGCGGTAGCGATATCCTTGATCTTCTTGTCGGGAATAGAGTTGATGAATGCAAGAACGGAAGCGGTAGTGCCCTCGCCGTACTGTGCGTCGATAAGCTCTGCAACTGTCTTGTCCTTGTAGGTCTCAACGAGCTCTGCAAGTGCTGTGAGATCGAGAGAGTATACAACACTGCCGTCGGGCTGAGTCTCGCTTACTACGCAGGAGCCTGCGATAGCGGAAACTATCTCGAGTGCGTCAGCGTTAACCTCGGGAAGCTGGATGGATGCGATAGCATTGATAACACCCTCTGCGATGGGAAGGTAGTTTTCTACAACGCCTGCAACGTAAACCATCTCAACAAGCTCGTCGTAGGTAACACCGATCATGCCTGCGATGCCCTCATAGAAGGCACGGCTGAGCTCTGCGGTCATCTCGTTAACCTCGCCGTCCTCGCCTACTGCGATGGAAACGTCCTCGCCGTTTACGTAAAGCTCAAGAGTAAGAACAGAGTCGAACTCGGTGGGCTTCTCAATATCCTCGGGGAGAACTGTGTCGTCAAGAATGAAGGATGCAACGCCGATATTGAGCTTAACGTATGCAGTAAGCTCATCGCCACCGCCAACGTATACCTGTGCAAGGTTGAAGGCGATGAAGTTCTTGTAGCCCTGATTGTTCTCGTAGTTGTTGAGCTCCCGAACAAGGGCAAGCTCGGATTCGGGAGCTATCTCTGCGGAGAAGCTGTTAGATCCGAGAACGCCAAGAATAACGTCGGAAATTGTGGGCAGGGTCATGGTTACTGCCTCGATGGTCTCGGTGCGGGTCTCGCCGCAGCCTGCACAAGTAATAACCTTAACGCCTGTGGTGGTTGTAGTGGGGAATCTCACAACTGTGGTCTTATAATCGTGAGTGTGTACCTCTGCAAGACCGCAAGCCTTGCAAATGCCGTTCTCGTAAGTGTGACCGGTAGCCGCAACCTTGTTATCGGTGTAGGTATCGCCGCACTCACATGTGTACGTGGTGTATCCCTCTGCGGTACAGGTAGGAGCTGTAACCGTCTCGGTATACGCGTGCTTATGCTTACAGGATGTCATAGTGAAAAGACAGGTAAGCATAACTGCTACAATAAGTGTAGCAAGAATCAATTTGTTAATGCGCTTCATTTTTTCCTCCTTAAAATATTTTTGGTTAATTCTATTATAGAATTATTCACTGATAATGTCAATAGTGAGTGTCCGTTTTTGCATTTTTTTAATAAAAATTAAGAAGATTTTACGCATAATGCCAAGAATTTCTCCCCGCCCCGTCATTTTCGAGAGGGAAAAAGAAAAGGCTGCCGCGAGTGCGGCAGCCCCGATTTAAATAAAATCGTACTTGCAAGATATTGTGTTTTTATAAGCAATTATCTGTAACATTACCTGCATTAAAAATCAAATTTGTTTTTTCCCTATTGCATTACTGTACATAAATCTTAGAATCACAAATGAGCCATAGCCCAGCGTCAAATATGCAAAAACGTCCGACTCCGGAAACATACTAAGTACTGCCATTAAAGCAACTTCGTATATAATCATCAATGCAAAGTGTATATAAGATAAATAAGCGAACAGTCTAAATTTGCTATCGTACCGTTCTTTAAAAACGAATATCCAAAGCAATCTTTGTAAAAGTGACCAATTTTTCTTGTAGTGCTTGTTTGCTCTGTTCCAAGATTTTCCATGCCCATATTTACGCGGGTATCCGGTAGTGATAAAAACAAATCTAGCGTGCCAATCAAAAAATAGAAATGTTCCAATTGCGAAAATTGTTAAATATATTTTAGGTCTGAGCATATTAACACACTTTCTTATTGTTCCTGATTCATAAATTTAAA
>JAEIGA010014850.1_pt1 | contig 11855 bp, 12 predicted proteins | sample 9270691 | NCBI WGS metagenome assembly JAEIGA01 (sample SAMN17057246, study PRJNA624740) | gut metagenome | biome: biome; isolation source: fecal sample | host: Bos grunniens | place: China: Xizang | collected 2019
AGTATCTAATTCTTTGTTCATAATTTGTTGAATACTACAGTTACTTTCTACTGCTTTTTCAATATTCATTAGTGTTGTTTTAAAGGCACCCTTCTTTGCTTCAATTAATATTATTTTTACTGTGGGTATTGCAATAAGTGTAATAATGCCTAAAATCAGTATAACTGCTAATAATTCTACTAATGTAAATCCTTTTTTCATTACTATCACCCTATTTTAAATTATAACACAAAAAAAAAAGCAAATGTATGCTTTATTTTAATTTAGTACTATATTTATTTATAATTTCATTTTTATATTTTAATAAATCACCTTTATTATTATCCATAACATATGTACCAATTTCAATTAATACTTGTCTTAAATTTAAATATAAATCATTTTCAAATTCTTCTTTATAATCAGGATATATTGCTGTTAACATTTTATCCATATCTAAAACAGCATTAATAAAATATAATTTAGTTTTATAATCCATTTCTTCAAAAGTAATATTTCTTCCTTTATAAATATCTTTTTCTAATATAAATTTATAATTATCAAGCATTATTTTTGATGCTTTTTTTATTTTACTTTTTTCATAATTTCCTTGGAAATAAATTGTAGCAATTTTATCTAGATTTTCAAAATAAGATAAATTATCATTTTCAAGAGCTAAATCTAGATTGTATCTAACTTCATTCATATCTTCATTTATAAAGTTTATTAATTCATCACTTGTTGGTTTTTGTGATTTATACTTTCCTGTTAAAAATGCATCTAATGTTCCAGCTAAAGCTTCACCATATGTATCTATTCCAGATGTATTATTCCAAGATTCAGTATTACCAAGTATTTCATCTACTTTTTTTCCAATCCCTTCAATTTTTGGTGAATTTGTTGCACTTGGACCTTGCTTTTTTTCAGTATTAAATTCAATAATTGATGTATTACTAGTATCTTTAATTAATGTAAAAGTTTGACCTACCCCTATACCTGCAAAGAAAATTATTGTTCCCCTTGCAATTGCTTTTATCATTCCTTTTTTCATAAAACACCTCCAAATTGCGTTTATGATACCAAAAGAATTTTATAATGTCAAAACAAGAAAAAAACGTATACTTTTTGTATACGTTATACTTCTTCAATATATTCTAAAAGATTTATGAATAATAAAACATATTTTCTTTCTAATCCAGCATTCTTAAGTTTTCTAATTTCAATACGTTTTTTAGCAATTGATAAATCACTAAATAGAACTTCGTCAATTTTAAATTTAAGTTCAGTACTAATTTGAAGGTCCCCTAAGATATTTTGGATATCTTCATTAATAAGTCTTATAGCTTCAATTTCAATATCTTTTCCACGACAGTTAATAACTAATTCACCAATTGTTGGTACATCTTTTACTTGAATTATAAAATCAAGTTCATCAGTATAGCATTCATATGGAATACTAGCATTGTTAAATATTGCTGAAACTTCATCAGCATGTTTAGTATTTCTGAATCTAATTTCATAATTTCTTTTATCTGGAACAATTCCAGCTTTACCTTCAATAGCTTTTACAATTACAGTATAATTATTTGGTAAATAGTTATAATTTATTTTAGTAAGTAAATAGTATCCTTTACGATATAAGTCGCTTAATCCGTCATCTTCATAAAGATCATATTCATTACTTTGTCCTGGATAAATTTCAATTCCTAAATCTGCTGGTGGTGTTGTGTCATTAATAACTTCATTATTAGACATTGGAATAATAGCACCACTTCTTGCAAATACTGGATAATCTTCATCTCTAAAGAATGATACATAAGATTTTCCACCATTAAATTTTTTACCAGTTGTAATGTCATACCATATTCCTTCAGGAATATAAAATTTATGAATAGAACGATTCATAGTTACATCTTTTGGTTTTAATATTGGTGATACAAATAATTCATCCCCAAAATAATATTCATTTTTGAAAATAGGATCATCATATAGTTCAGGAAATTTATAATATATTGGCTGTACTATTGGAGAACCTTTCATATGATATTTATATGCTTCAGAATATAAGTATGGAATAAGTTTATGACGATATTGTAAATATCTTTGAACAATCATATAAGTCTTAATATTCCATCTCCATGGTTCTCTTTTATAGTAACGTCCTCTATCAGAACCGAATTTCATAATTGGTGAGAATACACCTAATTGAACAAAGCGAGCATATAATTCATTATCTTCAATTCCTTTATGGAATCCACCAATATCATGACTCCACCAACTAACACCAAGATTAGTAGCATTAGCATTATGAATTGGTACAGCCCTTAAAGTATCCCAGTTTACTACTGTTCTTCCTGAATATAAAACCGGATATCTATGTGCTGCTATTCCAGAGTTATAACCTAAAATCATTGGTCTACGTTTATAATCACGCATCATATCATAAAATTGATAATGTTTTAATAAGAACATACTTCTAAAATCATCTTTATTATAGTAATCAACCCAATAAAAATCTACCCCGATTGTATCCAAAGGATGGATAAATAATTTTATATAAACATCAATAAATTTTGGGTCGTAAACATTAAATGGAATTTTGCCTGTTTCATCAGGTGCTAAATATGATGCAGCTTTTTCATAGAAGTCATCAATATTTAATATCCCTTCCCCAGGATTAACATTTAAACCTAATCTAATTCCTTTAGTATGTAAGAAATTAATTAAATCAATAGGATCTTTAAAAAGTGATTTATCAAAAGTAAATCCTGATTTTGAGAATTTTTTATTTTCTTCTTTTCTTTTATGCCAATCTTTATCTAATAATAAGATTGAAAGAGGAATATCATTATGCTCAAAAGCACCTACTAATTTACGAACATTTTCATCAGTATATTTTTCATTTTTACACCACCAATTACCAAGTGCATATCTTGGAATTAATGCTGGTTTTCCCGTTAATTTAAAATAATCTTGTAAACACTTATCAAAGTCTTTTAAATATACAAAGACATATATATCTATATATTCTTCTTCTCTATCTACTAATTCACCTGTCTCTGTAAATATTTTTGATTTACTATCATCAATACTTGCAAAACCATCAATTGAATATAATCCTTTTTGAACTTTACCTTTATTTTTACCTACTGACAAATAATCTAAAGGTGCATTAAAGTTTCTTGCTTCTGGATGATTATAATGCCAAAATTTATCTGAATTATTTACTGCTATTTTTAAATTAGCAGTTGGATTCATTGTTCCGGCATTAAAGCTTTTTTCTTTAGTATAAAATAATGTAAAATAAGGTGTTTTAATTTCAAGATATTGGTCATCCTCTTTACCAGCAAATTTTGGTTCATCAAAAACTCTATTCCATACAAGTTCTGAAGGTGCATCAATAAATTTACCAGATGGGTTATATTCAAGTCTAACCAATCGTTCAGATAGTATTGTTATTCTATACTTTTCACCTTTGTAAATACATTTTTCTTTTGCTTTTCCTATTTCTTGATTTCTTTTAAATTGTTCACCTAAATTATACATAACTCACCTCTTTTATAATTCTTCTATTTTCATAAAATTAGTATGTTTAACATCCTTAAATGGATAACCACCAGTAATAATATATTTATCATTTAAATTAAGATCAAGCACATCCTGACTCATTTTTTTAGCTGCTTCAATTACTTTATCAAAAGTATGAAGTTCATGAATTAAAACTGGACAAACTGCAAAATAAAGTTGTAATGATTTAACAGTTTCTACATTAGGACTTGCTGCAATAATTGGACATATAGGTCTAAAACGGCTAATTTTACGTGCTGTATAACCTGATATTGTAGGAGCATAAATTGCCTTACAATTTAAATGCATTGCTGATGAAGCAACATTATGAGCAATAACACCAGAAATATCTCTATTTTCTGTTCTAAGTGCTTTATCCATAAAAGAATAATAGTCAACTTCTGTTTCTGCTTCATCTAATATTTTATTAATTGTAAATATTGTTTCAACCGGATAAATCCCTTTTGCTGTTTTACCTGTAAGCATAATAGCATCTACTCCATCCAAAACAGCATTAGCAACATCACTAACTTCAGCCCTTGTTGGTTCATCATCTTCTTCATCTTGTATTACCATGTCAACTGCTACAATGCTAAATTTACCATTTTGATGACATTTATTAATAATACTTTTTTGAATACCAGGAATTCTTTCTATAGGAAGTTCTATACCTAAATCAACTCTTGCAATTAAAATTCCGTCACTGTTATTAATGATATTATCAATATCGTTAACAGCTCTCTCATTTTCAATTTTAGCAATGATTCCCATATGATTATTACCTAATTCAATAAGTAAATCATTACCATCTAAAATGTCTTCACCACTACTAACATTTGATAAACAAACAAAATCAATATTTAAATCATGTGCAAATAAAATATCATCTTTATCTTCATTTGAAATACAAGGAAGATTTAAATTTACTCCAACAGCTGTTAAAGATTGATTGTTTTTAATTACCCCACCATGTAAAACTAAACAAAGTAGATAATCTTTACCTTTATCAAGTACTTGTAATTCTACATTACTATCATGAATTTTTATAATTGTATCATAATTTACTTCATCAAGAAAATCTTTGTAATCAACACAAAATTTTGTCGAATCACCTATAATATCATCCATATATATTCTTATTTTATCGTTTGCTTCATATGTTGCTTCTCCACCAGAAAATAAACCCACTTTAACTTGTGGTCCTTTAGTATCAAACATTAAAGCTACATTAGTTTTAAGTTCTTTATTAACTTTATCAATCATTTCTTTTGCTTTAATACAAAATTCTCTTGTAGCATGTTTTAAATTAATTCTAAAAACATCTACACCTGCTTCTATCATTCTTTTTAATGTTTCTTTATTTAGACTCATAGGTCCTATTGTTGCAACTACTTTTGTCTTATTCATCTAGTATCACCTATTATTAATTATACCATAACAACCTTTTATATTAAACCTTTTATTTAATAAAAAAAGAGATTCCTATTTATGAATCTCTTTTAAATAATCATCACTATTAATTGCCATACCAACAACAAGTGTATATGAAAGAAAGTAAATCCACATCATTAAAACTACGATGTTTGCTAAACTTCCATAGAATATATTGTAATCTGCAAAATTGGCAACATATATTGAATATGCACTAGTAATTATAATCCAAGATAAAGTCGTAAATAACGCTCCTTTATTCATATTTTTACTAGGAATTGGAGAATCCGGTGCTATAGTAAAAATCATTTTTACCATAACATATGCTAATAATAAACCTAAAGTCCATTTAATAAATAGGAATAATTCATAAATAGCATACGGAACTTTATTTTTGAATATTAATTCTAATACAAATGATGCAATATCATTTCCAAAGGCAATTACAACAAGCATGAATAAGAATAAAAATAATAATATTATAAGCATAATAATAGCTTTAATTCTTCTTCTCATAAAACCACTATCATCTAATTTAAATAGCATATTAGACGCTATAATAATAGAATTAGTAGCATTTGAAGCTAGAAAGAATCCTACTATCATAGAAACACCAGTTAATAAACCTGGGTTTTCTAATGCTGGTAGTAAGATATCAATTACCTGATTAGGTAATGAATCTTTCATAACATCTAAAACAAATTTCATATCTACTTGAAATTGCGATGCAATAAATCCTAATAATGTAACTAATGGTATTAAAGATAATACAATGAAGAATGCGATTTGACCAGGCAAAACTCGCATTTCATTCTTCATTATAATTTTATATAATCTTTTTAAATATTTTTTTATATATTTCATTAGTTGTTTAATTCTTCTTTGTTATTTCTCATATCTAATGTAGCTTCATTAACAGCATCATCAATTGTTTTGATTCCATCAGTAATCATACTATAACCTGCTGCAGCTCCAAATCCATGAGCTAATTCTTTAAATTCTTTATTTAATTTTTTGATATATGCAACAACTTGTTTTTCATTATATCCAACCATATAAATTAAGAACTCATTACCATTAGTACGAATAATATCACTATTTGGAACTTGATTTGTTATTAAGATATTAGCAGCTTGTTTAATAACATTATCACCTTCTTGGTGTCCATAGTTATCGTTAATATATGCTATATTATTTAAATCAACAATTACAATTGATTGTGGATAAACTTCAGAATCATCCCAAACATCAATTCTCTCATTTAAATAATTTCTATTTTTTAAAGAAGTAAGCATATCTATATATTTAAGTTTATCTTCTTTTTTAATATTTAATTTTCTTTTCTTAGGTTTATTTGGTTTTAATTTATTACCTAAGAAGAAAACTACTAATACAGCAAGTAATGCTCCAATTGCAATACCAATTAATTTTACAACATCATTATTTGATGAATTTGTAATTGCTTTATTATATCCTTCATTAATATAAATTTCTTCATTTATAAATTGTAAATAATAATTAAAGAATTGTTCAAAAACCTGATTATTTTTAATATCTCTTATTAAATATGAATATTGATTATTTAAATTAAATATATGATCTATTTTAAAATTTTTGAATCCAGAATTTTTATAAAATTCATAAGTATCTTTATCAACTACAACAACACTAGATTCATTAAGAGAATTAATTAAAGAACCAATATTTTTATATGATTTAACATTAATTTTATGTGATTTTAATTCTTCTTCAATTTTTGTTTTTGCAACAGCTGAAACAGTATATTTATCAAGAGACATTTCTGAATTAACAATTATATTATTGTCAATACTTGATAAAACAACAATTTCTTCATCAAATGTTGATACAGTATTAAATGTATCCATATCATATTTTTGATTTTCATAAGCATTAAAGAAGAAATCAATTTTATTTTCTTTAAATGCTTTTAATAATTTAGATGTATTTGAATAACTTTTATAAGAAATTTCAACATTTGATAATTCTGAAAATCTTTTAATTATTGAACTATTTATACCAACTAATTTACTATTAATTTCCATATCAAATGGTGCATTATTAACAAATCCATAAGTATATCTTTTACTTCTAAATTTTACTTTATCTTTTTCATCTACTTCATTAATTTTGAAATACATATTTGTAAATTGTGATGAATATTCATCTTCAAAATTTTCAGTATTCCATTTTTCATAATATTTTTCAATTATATTATTTAAAGTTTTGTCTTCACCTAGTGAAATAACATAATTATCTTTCATTTCAGTAATATTATAGTTGATATATAATCCTTGTCTATTTTCAATATTACTTAAGAAAATTAATTTAGGCATAACAACATAATTTAATTCGTTTTCTTCACTTACTAAAGAATTAAGTAATGCATCAGCAGACTCAAGTGCTTGGAATTTTAATTCATTATTATTTAAATATTTACTAACATTATTTAGATCTTCTTCTAAAACCCCAATTTCATCATTATTTAATTCATTTAAATTATTGAATTTAACACTTTCTTTACCTATTAATACATAATTATCACTATATACTAAAATATCATCTTTTGAAGCCTTTTTTACTCTTTTAAATGCATAATCATCTTCTATTTTTTCATATGCAGGATATGAAATTTTATTAAATTCAAGACCAGTATTTTCTTCAATATCTTCTAAAAAATTGAAAAATAATCCTTCTCCCGAATAATTTAATATAGCAATTTCATTTACTACTCCAATGTCAATAATTTTGTTTTTATTATTTTCAATCCAAGTTTTTTCACTTAAAGTAAGTGTTGAATTTGTATCTTCTTTTTCAAAAACAAAATAATATGTTCCAAATAGAGCAGCAACTACAACTAAAATGATTGTTATAAATATTATACTTTTCTTTTTCATTTGTAACCACCTAACTAATTATTTGACCATACAAATGCTTCACTTGATTTATGTTTATATCCAATTTTAGGATATTTTGATTCTTCATTTGCATCTTCTTCTAATAAATAAACTTGAATATCATAAAATTCTAATTCATCTTCTTTTAAAGATTCAACAACAACTGTTGTAAGTTCTTTAGCTTTATTTAGGTCAGTACCATTCTTAACTGTAATAATATATTTTATGATTCGACCTGTGATATTAGAATTTACCTTACTTACAATTTCATTTTCTTTAATTTTTTTCATTGTACTATTTAAATATTTATCCCCTAATTCTACTTTAGAGATTCCATTTAATCTTGTACCATATTTGTTACCAGAACCAACATTCCATAACATAAAGAATGTTGTAAGTCCAAATATTACTATTCCAAAAAATATAATGAAAATAATTATTTCTACTAAATGTTTTTTTACAAACTTCATATCTTCACCTCATCAATAATAATTATACTATAATATTATCAAATTTACAATTGATAAAAAGCACATACATCATTATGTATGTGCTTATGTATTGTTATTTTTTCTCTAATTTTTCTAAAACTTCTTTTGTTACATCAATCGCTTTAGCTCTAACATCAGCAGCAGCGCTTTCTAAAATTGGTGTCCCTTTTTCAATAGCAAAATCAACTAATTCATCAGCCATATCTTGAATTTCAACAGCTTTCTTTTTAGCTAATTTTAAAACTTTTTCTTTATCTAAATCTTCTAATGCTTCTTTAATTTCAAACATTTTTGCTTCAATGCTTTCTTTAACTTCATTAGCATCTACATCTTTTAATTTAGCAAGTAATTCATCACATTTTAATTTTAACTCTTTTCTAGTTTCACTACCAGCCTTTGGAGCAAATAAAACTCCTACAGCAGCACCTAAACCAATACCAGCTAAAAACTTACCGAACCCATGTTTCTTTTTACTCATTTTCATCATTTCCTTTCTTCTTTTTATGAAATATTGTATTAATACTTCCTGCAACAATATTTGCAAAATTATCACTAAAATTGCTTATTGCATCGGCAGTATTATCAACAATATTAAATACTCCATCAAGCTTTTTAACTTTATTATTTACATCATCTACAACAGCATCAACTTTAATAAGTGTCTTAATTAATTTAATAACTAAAACAATTAATGCTACTACTAATATAATTAATAATCCATTTAATATGACAGGAAATATTTCATTTAGTGATTCCATTATTGTTCACCATCCTTTTTCTCGTACATTTCATCAATTAAGTTAAATAAATCAGAATTTTCAAGTTTATCTTCTAAATTTAGTTCTTTCTCATATTTGTCATAGTCTTTATTTAATTCATCTTCAACATTTATAGAATCATCATCAAAATTATAACTATTTAATAATTTATCAAGCTCATTCATATCATCATCATCATCTAATACTGAGAAAATATCAATTGCTTCTTTTATATCTTCAACTTCTTCTTTTTCAGGTAATTCTTCTTTTACCTCTTCTTCTATTTCTTCTTTTACTTCTTCTTTTTTAACTTCTTTTTGTTTCATTTTATTAGATGGTCCAGTAAACATAATTGCATCTTTATCAATTAATGTTTTTTCTAAATCATCTTCTAATGTACCAAAGGCTTTTTTTCTAATATCATCAACACTTACAGTGTTTATTTCACTATAAACTGTTGCACTTGTTTTTTTCTTACTTGTTATTTCTTCTTTTTTATAATTTTTATCTAAAACGCCATATACTGGTGAAATAATTGGGGTTGGTTGAAATACCTTTTTTGTTGGTTCTTCTTTTTTACCATTATAACCAGTTATATTTGGTTTAACTATATTTGGTTGTTCATATTTTTTTTGTCCGTATTCATGTTTTTTGATTTCTTCTTTTTTTGGTTCTTCTTTTTTTTCTTCTATTTCTTCATCTTTTTTTAATTCACTAAAATCATCATCATCAAAATATGTTGGTACAGAAACTTTTTTTTCTGGTACTACTGAAATAACATTTTTTTCATCTTCTTCATCTTCATCTTCATCATATTTTGTTATTTTAATTTTTTCTTCTTTTTCTTCTTCTTCATCTTCATCATCAACAACTGGTTTTGGTATTTTAACTTGTATTACTTCTTTTTTAATTGGTTCATCTTCTTCAACTTCTTCGATAAACATATTTTTAACTTTTTCTAAGAAACCCATTTTTTCACCTATCCTTGATCATATTTTATTTCATTATCGCTATTTACATTTCCTTTTGGAGTAAAGATATCATATCTTTCTTCTTTAGTAGTGAAATAGTCTTCATTTAACATAATTTTTATTACATTACTATTATATTTTATCGTAGATAAAATATAAGTAGCATCTAAAATTGTTTGATTGATATCTTCTTCTTCAACTAATGCTTCAATCTTAGCATAATTATAAACGAATTCAATTAAATATAATCCTTTAAATTTATTAATTTCAACATACCCAAATTTGTCATTTATTTCTAAATATTTGGAATAATATGCATCAGGATTTTCTTTATAACTAAATTCTTTTTTATAATAATAACTATTTATGTCAACATATAAATAATAATAATAACCATTTGAATATAGTTTTTCATTATATTCAGTCGTATCTATGTAGTTTACACCACGAGGTCTGTAATATTTATAACCTTTTCCAACGGTATTATATAAAGTATTATCTTTTGACAGTACAACATTAATGATTGTATCAATATTATCAGTATCAATTCTAACTATAGTACAACCTGTAAAAATAAATACTGTCAATAACATAATTATTATCTTTTTCATATTACACCTTCTACTTGATTTAATTATATCAAAATTTCATTATTTGAGATAGTATTCTCTTATTTTTACATGTCAATTTACATTTTGACAGCTTTTACCATATAAATATTTTGACCACGATTTTTAAATTTTGTTTCATACTCTGTTGGAATATTATCTTTATAGTCGTCATTATATAAATCAAGTGATAATTCTTCTAATTTATAACCTTGATTTACAAATGAAATTAAAGAAAATTCAAATAGTTTTCTATTATCTGTTTTCATAATGATTGTTTTAGCGTTTTTAAAGATTGACTCATATCTATCTAGAAATTTTTTACTTGATAGTCTTCTATCTTCATGTCTATTTTTAGGCCATGGGTCTGAAAAATTTAAATAAAGTACATCTACTTCGTTTTCAAATACTTCTTCTATTTCTTTAGCATCCATACGGATTAATTTTAAATTATTTAACTCTTCTTCTTCTATTTTTTCAATAGCTCTTACAATTACACTATCAAATTTTTCTATACCAATAAAATTGATATGTGTATCTCTAATAGCATGATTTTTTATAAAATCACCTTTACCCATACCAATTTCGATGTGTAATTCTTTATTATTATTATTAAATATTTTATTCCAGTTTCCTTTATTCTCTTTAGGATTTAAAATAACATATTTACTATTTAAAATTGCTTCACTAGCACCTTTTACTTTTCTAAGTCTCATAAATACCTCCTTGTAAGTCCATTTATAATTTTATCATAATAAGAACCAAAAATAAAGAAAAGCATATAATTTAATTAGAAAAGAGAGTGGTAAAAATGCGAAATTGCGGTATGGGTCAAATGCCTATGTATCCTATGCCAGGCATGCAAGCAATGCCTGGAATGCAAGCAATGCCTGGAATGCAAACAGGATATAATAATGAATCTTCTCTAAGAGAAGAATTAAATAAATTAGAATCAAGAGTTTCAAGACTTGAAGGTATGGTTCAAATGCCTCACAATGAATCTAATTTTTATATGGTTTAATAAAAAAATAGTGTATTTATACTACACTATTTTTATTTTACAAGAACTATTCTAAATGTTTGTGAATACGATCCTGCTTGAGAAGCTGGCGTAAATGCAAATGGTGCTGAGCCA
>JAEIGA010014851.1_pt1 | contig 11855 bp, 11 predicted proteins | sample 9270691 | NCBI WGS metagenome assembly JAEIGA01 (sample SAMN17057246, study PRJNA624740) | gut metagenome | biome: biome; isolation source: fecal sample | host: Bos grunniens | place: China: Xizang | collected 2019
CACAACACTTTTGAGACAAAACTTCGTAATGTCTCTACTTTGCTACGGTTCGGCAAAACAAGTAAACTTGCTCTGCTCTCGCCTTAATCGCAAAGTTCCCTTTTCAGTTTTCACCTTTCACTTTAAATTGGATGCTTGCATACAAAGGCGATAGTGAAAACAAAAATAGCGTAACTAATGTTACGCTATCTACTTTTAGTCGGGATGACAAGATTGGCTACTACGCAGACTAAAGTCTGCTCCGCTTAACGCCTATCTTGGGCGCTCCCTTAATGGGATGCACAATGCTTAATAGAGAGTGTCATCCTCGCAGGATGTTTTTTTTTGTTTTTACACCCCATTGATGCAAGCATCAGAGGTATAAAACAAAAAATCCCCAATCTCACGATTGAGGACACTCTCCATTAAGCATTGTCGGGATGACAAGATTCGAACTTGCGACCACGCGCCCCCCAGACGCGTACTCTAACCGGGCTGAGCTACATCCCGCTGAATTTTGCGAGGGCAAAGATAGCGATTATTTTTGTTTTCTTGCAATTTTATCTTAAAAAAAGCATACCTTTGCGCTATGCTTTCAAGAATGATATTTAAAATATATTTAGCACTACTTTTGTTTGCTATAGGTTGTAATGGCGGGACATCAAAAAGTATCGATAGCTTCAGCCACAACCTATATACCCCTACCTACGCCTCGGGCTATACCATCACGAGTGATGAGGAGGGCAACACCCTTATCCGCGTCACACGACCATGGCAAGGTGAGGCAACTATCGAGCAGAGGCTTGCGATATTCGGCAGCAAGGAGCATGCCGAGGGCTACGAAGGTCAGCATATTATCGGTCACGCCGAGCGCATAGTGTGCATGTCATCGAGCCATATAGCTATGCTTGATGCTATAGGTAAGACCGGTTCTATTGTAGGCGTATCGGGCAAGCAGTATATCTTCAACCCTGAGGTAAGCTACAACCCAGCGGTGATAGATATAGGTTACGATAGTAATATAGACTACGAGGCGTTGCTTGCGTTGCGCCCCGATATTGTTTTGATGTATGGCATAACAGCCGAGAATAGCGCCGTAACGGCAAAGTTCCGTGAGTTGAACATCCCCTATCTATACCTTGGTGACTACACCGAGCAGTCGCCTCTGGGTAAGGCTGAGTGGGTAGTTGTTATAGGCGAGATAGTGGGTTGCAGAGAGCTTGGTGCGGAGATATTCGCAGGCATAGAGGAGCGTTACAACCAGATAAAGACAAGCATAAGTAGCAATCAAAGACCTAAGGTGATGTTTAACATGCCGTATCAGGATGTGTGGTACATGCCCTCGGACGACAGCTACATGGTGCAACTTTTAGAAGATGCGGGTGGCGAGTATATATATAAAGGTAAGAATCCCGCGGGGGGCTCAAAGGCCATAAGCCTTGAGGAGGCATTGCTCCTTGTAAATAGCGCTGATATATGGCTAAATCCTTCACAGGTAACCTCCTTAGATGAACTGTGCGCCTCGGCACCTCACTTTGCGGACTGCGGCGTGGTGAAGCGTGGCGAGGTCTATAACAACAACCATAGACGCACAGCCAATGGCGGCAGCGACTTCTGGGAGTCGGCAACGGTGCGCCCCGATGTGGTGCTTAACGATATGGCAACAATAATGCGTGGCGCGGAGGGCGAGCTATACTACCACCACAAACTAAAGTAGAATGAACAGAGATAATATCATACATACACTACTCTTTACGCTGCTTGGTATCGCCATTCTTGGTCTTGCCATTGCCGACCTGCTCATAGGTACAACGGCAATTCCCGTAAAAGAGGTATTGGCGACACTCATGGGCAACGCCACAGATGCAAGCCACGCCACCATAATTCTCAAGATGCGCCTACCGAAGGTGATCGTCGCCACGATGGCAGGCATGGCACTATCAGCAAGTGGCCTACAGATGCAGACCCTCTTCCGTAACCCCTTAGCAGGTCCTTATGTCTTGGGTATCAACTCTGGCGCGAGCCTTGGTGTGGCACTCTTCACCCTTGCAACGCCACTTCTCGGCATCGCCACAACATCGTGGCTAAGGATGTTTGGCATAACAGGTATGGCATGGATAGGATCGGCAGCCATACTTCTCCTTGTCATGTCCCTATCGCGTAAGATACGCAACATCAATGTTATCCTTATCATCGGCATGATGCTCTCCTCGGCAATATCTGCCATTGTGGGAATACTTCAATATTTAGGTACAGAGGAGTCGCTGAAGGCCTTCGTTGTATGGACTATGGGTTCGGTGGCTACGGTAACGGCTGAGCAGCTAAACATTCTTGTCCCCGCTGTCGTAGTAGGCATCATGCTTTCGATAGTAGCTATCAAACCACTGAATACACTACTTCTTGGCGAGGCTTATGCCCAAACCATGGGTCTTAACCTTAGACGCTCTCGCATCATCATCTTCCTATCAACGACACTCCTTGCAGGCTCAGTAACAGCCTTTTGTGGCCCTATAGGCTTTATAGGTCTTGCCATGCCGCACCTTGCACGCATGACCTTTCGCACAGCAGACCACCGCACGCTCATGCCGGCAGCAATACTCTGGGGTGCTGTGTCGATGCTACTATGCACACTACTGTGTGATGTGGTAGCGCGTAGCGGCATAATGCTACCTGTGAATACCATAACCTCACTACTTGGCATACCTATCATTATATATGTCGTAATCCGTAACAGCCACCGCCAATGATAAGACTTGACAACATAAAACTCGCATTTGGCAATCGCACACTAATCTCCGATGCTTCGGCACACTTCACCATGGGCGAAATGGTGGCGCTGCTCGGCAGAAATGGCACGGGTAAATCTACGCTGCTGCGTGCCATAGTAGGACTCGGCACCGCGCAGAGTGGCGATATATATATTGCTGGCGATAACGCCAAGGAGCTCAGCGCATCACAACGCGCCGAGCGCATAGCCTATGTAAATACCGAGCGTGTGGATGTTGACTCCCTCACCGTGCGAGAGCTTGTATCTATAGGTCGCTCGCCATACACCAACTGGATGGGACGCCTGACGGCTGAGGATAGGGATATTGTAGAGCAGGCGATGGTTAAGGTAGGCGTGGCAACATTTGCCGAGCGCAGAGTCGAGACACTCTCTGATGGAGAGTGCCAGCGCGCCATGATTGCCCGCGCCCTGGCTCAGCAGACACCTATCATCATCCTTGATGAGACTACATCGTTCCTCGACTTGCCAAATCGCTATGAGCTTTGTCGCCTACTTAGCGACCTGGCGCACAAGGAGAAGAAGTGCATCCTCTTCTCAACCCACGAACTCGACATAGCCCTCTCGTTGGCAGATAGCATCGCGTTGGTTGACACTCCAAGATTGGTGCATCTACCCACTACCGAGATGATAACATCGGGTAATATAGAGCGACTATTTAATAGTGATGCCGTATCATTTGATGCTACTACGGGCGCTATACGACTACGACAGTAGAGCTAAGATATTATTTTGCCCTAACCGACACATATTTTTTTTACAAAACCTATTGTCAAATAGATTTTTTTGCTTACCTTTGCACCGCTAAATTGCTTGGTAAAACTGAGCATTAGTGGTAAGGTCCGTTCGTCTATCGGTTAGGACACAAGATTTTCATTCTTGAAAGACGAGTTCGACTCTCGTACGGACTACACTTGGAGCGTCACTGAGACACGCAACCATAAATGAATGGGGTGTGTTGAGGTGGTGCTTGCGGTTGATTAATTTTTAGGAGCGGGTCAATGACCTATCCGACAGCGGCTACGGCCGTCTTACGAGTTCCCCGCCAACAAGGGCGCACGAGGTGTAAAGAGTTGGCAAAACATAGAAAAACATAAAAAGTAAAAAATAAAAGATTTTAGAACTATGGCAAATCACAAGTCATCTAAGAAGAGAATTCGTCAGACAGCAACTAAGCGTGCTCACAACCGTCTTTACCACAAGACTGCTCGTAACGCTGTAAAGGCATTGCGTAACACTACAGAGCGTAGCGCTGCAGAGGCATTGCTTCCAAAGGTAAGCTCAATGTTGGATAAGCTTGCAAAGACAAACATCATCCACAAGAATAAGGCTGCTAACCTTAAGAGCTCACTTGCTTTGCATGTAAACGCATTGTAATTGACACTCTATTAGTAGAAGCGCAAAGGCTGTTCAATAATACTGAACAGCCTTTGTTGTTTTTTAGATAATACCTTGCTACTGCTTCACCATAATCAACTTTGAAGTGTCGTAACCTCGCTGGCGTGCCATGGCGAGAATACCATCCATTACACTCTGTGGCAACTGGGGAGTACGCGAAAGTATCCACAAATACTTTGGCGACTTACTACCTATCAACGCCCACTCGTAGTTATCATCCAAAGCGAGGATATTATAGTCCGAGTAGAAGAAGAGAAAGAATGACACACGCAACTGCCCAGGCATATCGCCTAACTTAGCCTTGCCAACAGAGAGTTTATGCTTACCATTCTTACTATCTATACCGCTATTCTCCACGCGTATCTTACCTGTATCGAGTAGGGTATATTGCGCTTGACAATACTCCAAATCTCGTTCGAAGCTATGGTCATAGCGAGCCAACTCATACCAGCGTCCCATATAACGCTCTAGATCCACAGACTTTACAGTTGTGGTATTGATTGTATTCTGAGCCTTACAACTAAATGCCATCATACAAAGTGCTAATAAAAGAGTAATCTGTTTCATACCCAACACCTAAGCAGATACCATGCCAAATACTTTCCCTCTACAAACAATTCACACTTTGATTATGACACATAGCCATCCATACTTCAGCATACTTTGTACGCCATGCTTTGCATATAACAACGCCCAAAGTAAATATAGCGAGCTATAAATTGTGGTATATTAAATTGTTTTAGTATATTTGTAGTTTGGAAACAACATACAAAATTTAGATAATATGAACAAACTGACTCTTCTATTGGCTACCGTAGCAATGGTTGCATCGGTAAGTGTGGCAAATGCCGCAGAGCCTGAGGCTGTGAAGCCTAACTATGAGTTGGCAGAGCGTTTCTCACCTACCAAGGTGCGTCGCGCAGTGCCACAGACCATCGTACGCCCTAATTGGTTCAAGGACAGCAACAAATTTTGGTATAAGTGGCAGAGTGCCGATGCTATAAATTACTATATCGTTGACCCTGCATCGGGCAAGAAGACCGAGCTATGGTCTATGGCAGAACTTGCTGAGAAGATTACACTTGCAACCAACTACCCTTTTGACGCTCAGCACACACCTGTGGAGAGAATAGAGCTTAAGGATGACAAATATGTACTCTTCGATATCGCTCCTGCAAGAGTAATGGTCGAGAATAATGACTATGCACCAAAGGATGATGAGGGCAAGCCATTGGTATTCCACTTCAAGTGGGATATTGCCAAGCGTGAACTCACAGAGATTGAGGAGCGCGATAGCCGCATCCCTGAGTGGGCAAATGTATCGCCTGATGGTAGCATTGCCGTATATCAGAAGGACTACAACCTATGGTACATGTCTATGGAGGATGTTGAGAAGTTGGCAAAGGATCCTCAGGATTCAACCATTGTGGAGCACCCTATCACCACAGATGCTGTGGAGGCAACCGCATACCACTGGTTTGAGGACTGCATCGAGCAGCTCAAGGAGGGTGAGCGCTACCGTGTATATCTTCAGTGGTCACCAGACTCTAAGCACTTTGCAACAGTGCGCAGTAATACCGAGATGCTTAAGGACTTCTGGGTTATAAATGTACTTAAGGAGCGTCCAGAATTGTTTACATATAAGTATCAGATGCCTGGTGAGCAGAGCCCAGACTTCACACTTGAACTCTTCGACACCGAGAATTTCGAGCGCCGCGAGGTGGATATGGCAAAGTACAAGGAGCAGATGCTCTTTATCTGCCCTAATGAGCAGCAGCATGCCGAGAGATACGAGCGTCCTATGCGTGCTGTATGGCAGGGCGATAGCTCTAAGTTCTATGTAATCCGCCAGAGCCGTGATATTCAGCGTGCTGATCTCTGTGTAGTAGATGTAGCATCGGCTACAGCTAAGGATGTGGTTTGCGAGGAGATGAATACCTCTATCGAGTGGCAGATGCCTACGCTTATCAACAACGATAGCGAGGTTATCCAGTGGTCTGAGCGTACAGGCTGGGCACACCTCTATCGCTACACCACTGATGGTAAGCTTCTCAACCAAATTACTAAGGGTGAGTGGCATGTATCTCAGGTGTTGGGCGTTGATGACGCAAAGCGTGTGATCTACTTTACTGCAACAGGCTACAACAAGGATGAGAATCCATACTACCTACACCTCTTCCGTGTGAACTACGACGGCTCAGGACTCAAGCAGCTTGACCCTAAGAACTTCAATGGCGAGTTCTCACTCTCGGACGATAGGAAGTACTTCACAACAACCTATTCGCGTGTAGATGCAGCCCCAGTATCTGAGCTATATACAACCGAAGGTCGTAAGGTGTTAACACTTCAAACTGTTGACCTTGAGCCATTGTATGCTATGGGTTATAAGCTTCCTGAGACCTTCGTGGTTAAGGCTGCTGACGGCATCACAGACCTCCATGGTGTGATGTACAAGCCATACGACTTCGACCCATCGAAGAAGTACCCTATCATTGAGTATGTATATCCAGGTCCTCAGACCGAGGCTGTAGAGCAGGCGTGGTATCATCCACAGATTCGCACAGACCGTCTCGCACAGCTTGGCTTTATCGTAATTACTGTAGGCAACCGTGGCGGTCATCCTGATCGTTCAAAGTGGTATCACAACTACGGCTATGGCAACCTTCGCGACTATGGTCTTAAGGATAAGGTTGTTGCAGCACAGCAGCTCGCAGCTCGCCACAGTTTCATAGATATCTCGCGCGTAGGTATCCATGGTCACTCAGGTGGTGGTTTCATGTCCACTGCAGCTATATTGATGTACCCAGACTTCTTCGATGTTGCAGTATCGTGCGCAGGTAACCATGATAACAACATTTACAACCGCTGGTGGTCTGAGAAGCACCATGGTATTAATGAGGTAGAGAAGGATGGCGAGACTATCTTCGAGTATCACATTTCTGCCAACCATGAACTTGCTGCGCGCCTTAAGGGTAACCTTCTTCTTGTTCATGGCGATATTGACGAGAATGTTCACCCAGGCTGTACTTTGCGCGTTGTAGATGCGCTTATCCGTAACAACAAGCGTTTCGATATGCTTATGCTTCCTGGTCAGCGCCACGGCTTCGGCGATATGAACGAATACTTCTTCTGGCGCATGGCAGACTACTTCTCAGAACATCTGCTTGGCGAGCGAGAGAGGACAACAGACATTCCACAGCTCAATAACGATATCTAATCGTGATAACACAACAATTATGGGGGCTGGCTAAGTTACTTCTTAGCCAGCCCCCATAATTTAAAAGAGTGAATAAAAGGTATAAACTATTGATACATATCTACACCATGGTTTATAACCCGAAATGCAATACCACCCCTATACCAATCAAGAATACCAGATAGGCGTACGGGGTAGCTTAGTAGTGGCTCGGTAGCATAGTGACACTTTGCATCAGTAACTACACTAAGTGTATCTACACCATCGGTAAAGTGACGCACCGTAGTAATAGTCCTACCACTATCCACATCTTTATCTGTCCATAGCATCCACTGCTCCTTCTCTATAGGTGCGAGATTATCTATGACCACCATGCTTAAAACATCCGTCACCTTCAACTGTGATATTTTACGATGTCGGATAGCAGGAGTTGTACTATCAGTGGGGAGTATATCAATATAGTTAAGCACCATGCTCCCATCAATTCTATCCACAACATACTCGCCCGTAGGCTCTGCGCCAAGGAGCAACTTAGCACCGATACTTGCAATCGTCAACCCTGAACAAGTGACCCTCACTCTGCTATATAACGGCAATATGGCCTCTATATCATCCAAATCTATCTCAACGGAGATACCTCCGCTTTCATCCGCAATGACGATGGCTCTATTATACTCACCATACCTATCATTAGCAACAACATAGCCCTCCACAAATATATCATCAGGGATACTTATTGACCCACCTGAAACATATCCCCATAACGAAGCTATAGAGCATAATTTTGACTCAGGCATGTCATGTTCACCACCACATCCCAACAAAAGTAACGCAAGACTAATGTATAGTGCAATCTGTCGCATAGCGCATCTTTAAATAGTAACACTCTGCGCCTCCGCGATAACTATCACGCTGAAGAACCCCTACGATCGTCACACTATCTTGCGGAATACGCATATTGGAATACTGTGCATAGGAGCTTGTATATAAGGCAACACTATCGCCCTGCGCATCCTTAAACAATGAGTAGCCTCGCCACACAGCACTCTCAAGCACATCTCCAGCAAGAGTATCCACAGATGATGAGTCCATCAACTTCACACCCCTCACCCTAACAAGCCTGCCACACATCGTTTCACTAAACTCAGATATTCGAGTGGTCATAGGCTCCACAACATCAACATCTGTGCTACGCACCACAACCCTATCACACTCCTCACGCGAGGAGAGATAACCAACACCATAATACTCATATTGAGGTTGCTTCACACCTATTTGCAACACACCACGCACATAATCTGCATAACACCCATAAGTTCGAAGTGCCACATACAAACCTACAGGATATATAGACTCCAAGTTTGCCATGCCAAGCATAACCTCCACAGCACCACTACCATCCTCGACGACGATAGATCCATAGTAGTTACCTTCACTATCTGCCGAGACAACTCGTCCACCAACAACAATATTATCCCATATATCGACACCTCCAACACCCACAATATCTCGACGCAACATGGCAATAGTAGTGTTCACCTCGGGCACATGCGGTGTAATAATAGGAGTGTCGGTTGCACGCTGGCAACCGACAAATATAAATACAAAAGCTATGAGCGAGGCAAAACGCATAACAACAACCCTCCAGCTACTTCTTCTCTACCCATGAATCCTTCAAACCAAGGAAGTAGAGTATTCCATCAAGACCCACAGTTGAAAGCGACTGACGAGCATTTTCGCGCACCTTAGGCTTAGCATGAAATGCAATACCCAAACCCGCACTGTTTAGCATAGGCAGATCATTTGCGCCATCACCCACAGCTACGGATTGCTGAATATCAATATTCTCAAACTGACATAACAACCTTAGCAACTCTGCCTTGCGCGTACCATCAACTATCTCACCCTTATACCTTCCTGTAAGTTTACCATCCTCTACTTCAAGATCATTAGCATAGACATAATCAAAGCCAAAGCGACGCTTTAGATAGTTACCGAAGTACATAAAACCTCCCGATAGGATTGCTGTCTTATAACCCACACGCTTCAAAATTGTCATCATACGATCAACGCCCTCAGTTATAGGAAGGTTAATAGCTATATCCTCCATAACGCTGACATCCAAACCCTTAAGTAGCGCCACACGCTCCTTAAAGCTCTCGTTAAAATCAATCTCACCACGCATAGCACGCTCGGTAATCTCACGCACCTTATCACCCACACCAGCTCTGTCTGCTAACTCGTCAATAACCTCAGTACGGATTAGCGTAGAGTCCATATCGAAACATATCAAACGGCGCGAACGACGGAAGATACCATCCTTTTGGAAGGATATATCCACCTCACCATCAGCACATATATGCATCAACTCTCGCTGGAAGTGTTCCTTATCCTTAAGCGTTCCACGCACAGAGAACTCAATACTCGTCTTTGGCGCTCGCTCATCCTCCTCCAAAGGCATACGACCCGTTAGGCGGTTAATATCATCAATATTTAATCCTTCATCAGAGATAACCTTCGTAACACTCGAAATATGCGCTGCGGTGATGCGTCGTCCAACCATGGTGATGATATAACGATGCTTACCCTGACCTGTCACCCAATTGCTATACTGCTCCTCGGTAATAGGTTCAAAGCGAATAGATATGTTCATCTCCGAAGCTTTGAAGAGCAACTCCTTCATTATCTGACCAGAACGCTCCGCTGTAGTCATAAAGAGAATACCAAGCGTTAAGGATTGATGGATATTCGACTGACCGATATCAAGGATAAAGGCATCATGACGCGCAAGAATACCTGTTAAAGAAGATGTTAAACCCGGTTTATCCTCACCCGAAATGTTTATCTGAATAATCTCTATTTGATCATGTTTCATACTAAAACGCCCTATTATGACACTATTTATTTTAATATATCGGACACCAACTTTTGATTATTTTGATAAGTATATTCAAAGAAGATGTATCATTATGAGCCAAAGTTACGAAAAATTGTAAAAAATAGTTAACTTTGTGCTGTTAAAATTTAATGAAACTAAAACTTTATCAGTTTATAAGCTATGGAACTAAAGGATATTTTGGCAATTTCTGGTCAGCCAGGACTCTTTAAGTATGTCGCACAGTCTATGCGTGGTGTTATCGTTGAGTCGTTGCTTGATGGCAAGCGCATGAACGCATCTGCAACTTCTCGCGTTAGCGCATTGACCGAGATTTCAATGTTCACCGAGGGCGAGGATATCGCCTTGGCAGATGTATTCACAAACATTTGGAACTACACAGGCGGTAAGGAGGCAATATCTCATAAGGAGTCTGCAAACATGATTGAGGCTGAGTTTGCTAAGGTTCTCCCAGAATATGACCGCGATCGCGTGCATGTATCAGATATGAAGAAGTGCTTTGCATGGTACAATATTCTTGTTAAGGCAGGCTTTACAGAGTTCAAGTTGCCTAACTACGAGGAGCAGAGCGAGGAGTAATCACTCTAAATTATTGAAATATAGGCGTGTTCAGACATTTTGAACACGCCTATATTTATTTAATATGTGAGGCTTAATGCGCAAATATAAAACCAACATACAAACGAGGTCCCGTTGGAGCATTCAATCCACTACGACGCATTGCCAAGAGCCAATCCATCTTCAGTGTGAGACGCACAGCTTCGCCAAGCACAATATCACAACCAACGAAAGGATCTACAGCAACAAAGCCCTCCTTCTTAAACACTGCCATGGGCTCAGTCAGCCAATCGCTACTACTACCCTCAAACATTAGATATGAAGTCTCCATACCTCCGCCAACAGTAGCACCTATATATGGATAGAATCGCCCCTTCTGCCAATACCAATCAGCAAGTAAGCCAGTCCAAAATATTTTGTTATGACTACCCTTAGCTATATCATGTCTCAAACCCAGTGTCGAAACATATCCCTCAAAACCTGTACGGAAATGATCTGTAAGGTGGAGTCGCGCAACACCTCCAATACCAAAGGTTGCACCTTGCATGTTATATTCAAACGGATTATCACAACCTGTCTGATAACCTGTGTGTATCATCATACCGCCTGAGAAACCCTTAATCAACTTACTTTCTTGCGCGTGAACACCAACAAAGGTAAAAAACAGTATAACTGCCAAAAGGAGAATTCTTTTCATCTTTTTCTTATAACAATAATATTAACCCAACTTATCGAAGCACAAAGATAGAAATAATTAAGAAATTAGCAAGATATCTATCCATAAACCTTTAAAATAAAAATAATCGAATACCTTATTATATAACATTTAGTTCATTATTATATATTTATGATATATATGTTGTATAATTATTATATTTTACATAACTTTGTATTGCAAACACATAAAATCATGGGCAATACAAAGGTTAGAATTTCCATTGATATAGAGTATATAGATGGGGATAATGAAGCAATAAAAGGTGAGAATGAGCGCATGGCTAAGGCTCTGGAGTATGGTATAACAAGTACCGCAACAATTGAGA
>JAEIGA010014852.1_pt1 | contig 11855 bp, 5 predicted proteins | sample 9270691 | NCBI WGS metagenome assembly JAEIGA01 (sample SAMN17057246, study PRJNA624740) | gut metagenome | biome: biome; isolation source: fecal sample | host: Bos grunniens | place: China: Xizang | collected 2019
ATTTTAAGTGAAGACGAAATGAGTGATAATGCTTCCCCTGAACTTGCATCTATCAGAAGAAAAATCAAAAACCAAGAAAATTCTGTAAGAGAAAAGTTAGAGAAAATTATCCGTTCACAGAATTTAAAGAACGTGTTGCAAGATGCTATAATCACTCAACGAAACGGCAGATACGTAGTTCCTGTTAAAAGTGAACACAGAGCGACTGTTTCTGGTCTTGTTCACGATACGTCTTCAACTGGTGCAACAGTTTTTGTTGAGCCAGCGGGAGTAGTTGAAGCAAATAACGAAATCCGTGTTTTAAAGGGTAAAGAAACACAAGAAATCGAAAGAATTCTTTATGAACTTTCTTCACTTGCTGGTGGCTTTTTTGATGAAATTAAAGGTAGCTATGAATGTGCTATTGAAATAAACGTTATTTTCAGTAAAGCGCAGCTTGCTTATAAAATGAATGCTACAATGCCAAAGCTTAACGCTAAAGGTGTTATAAATTTAAACAAAGCAAGGCATCCTTTGATTGACCCGAAAAGTGTAGTTGCAACAGATATTCGTCTTGGCAAAGAGTTCGATACACTCGTTATTACTGGTCCTAATACAGGTGGTAAAACTGTTGCTATTAAGACATTGGGACTTCTCTCAGCAATGGCTATGTGTGGACTTATGCTCCCTTGTGGTGATGAAAGTGAAGTTTCAGTTTTTAATGAGATTTTAGCCGATATAGGCGACGAGCAGAGTATTGAACAGTCACTTTCAACGTTTTCTTCACACATGGTGAATATCGTTAATATCTTAAAAATTGCAAATGAAAATTCACTTGTATTAATAGACGAATTGGGTGCTGGTACTGACCCTGTTGAAGGTGCGGCACTTGCTATGGCGATTTTAGAGCAGTTACATTTACAGGGTGCAAAAATCGCCGCAACAACTCACTATGCAGAATTAAAAGCGTATGCCTTAGAAACCCAGCGAGTTGAAAACGGCTCTTGTGAATTTGACGTTAATTCGTTAAGACCGACTTATCGTCTTTTAATTGGTATTCCTGGTCGCTCAAATGCTTTTGCAATTTCTGAAAGACTTGGTATTGCAACTAATATTATAGATAGAGCCAAAGACCTTGTTTCTTCTGAAAGCGTTCGTTTCGAGAATGTTGTAGATAGACTCGAAGAAAGCAGACTCGAGATGGAAAAAGAAAAGCAAGAAGCTCAAAAGGTGAAGGCAGAAGCAGATGCAGAAAGAGAAAAGGCTCGTGCAATTTTAAACGAAGCACAACTTCGTCGTGATAAAGAAATTGAAAATGCAAAAGGGGAGTCTTTGAGAATTGTTGAACAGGCACGAAGAGAAGCTAATTCTCTTTTAGCTGAGATTGAAAAACTCAAAAAAGAAACTAAATCCACTAAAGATGCCGCAGAGCTTTTAAGAAAAGCACGTTCAACAGTTAATAGCCATCTTAACGCCATTGATGATGCGGTAAATCCTGTTCTCTCAGATATTGACGATGATGAAAATTATATATTACCAAGAGAACTCGAGATTGGCGACAACGTTTACTGTAAAACTATTGGTAAAAATGCAGTTGTTACTGCTCTTAAGGATAAAAAAGGTAATGTTGAAATTGCAGCTGGTATGCTTAAAATGAGAGTGAGCGAAAGCACTTTAAAACTCTTAGCTAAAAAGCAAGAAAAACCTAAAACAAGTAATCGCAGAAACTCTATTGAAAGCAGAGCAAATAAAGATATTAACAATCGTTGCGATTTACGTGGACTTATGGTTGACGAGGCACTTTTAGTGCTCGATAGATTTATAGATGACCTTATAATGTCGGGACTTAATGAGTGCACAATTATTCATGGTAAAGGTACTGGTGCTTTAAGAAGTGCGGTAACAAAATTCTTAAAAGAGGATAACAGAATCCGTTTTTCACGCCTTGGTACTTTCGGCGAAGGTGAAAATGGCGTAACGATTGCAGAACTTAAATAAAAAACAAAACAGTTGATTGATGCTTAACCAATCAACTGTTTTGTTTTTAGTGTTTTTTCTTTTTAAAATATAAATAGACAGAAGCAAGACAAATTAGATAATCTATAATTCCTGCTACAAGAAGAAAAGAACCTATCAATTCACAAAATTCAAACCAAAGCATCTGGTTATGTAGGCGGTAGCTTATTGTTAAGTTTTCATCATCAAAGTTAATATCCTTTTGTACCACATTTAAAAGGTCGGTTTCTTCAATATCGTTATTATAAAGTGTCTTTATGAAATCTTCTAATTCTTCTTCGGTTTGAAAGAATTCTTTTTGAAGATTGGAATCATAAATATAATCGTTAATACAATAACCTTTATCGGTTTTAGTAATATCAAAAATGACTTCTTGGTATGTAACTGAAAGCTCGTAAACGTTATTATATTCAACTAAATTATATAATGGTTTTCCGTCGACAATAGCATTTTTGATTTTGTAATATTCTCGCTCTGCTTCTTCAAGATTTTCATATTGATATGAAATTCCATCCATAAAAGAAAATCCATAAGTTGCTGTTGCATTAAAATATGCAGGAATTAAGCAAAGAAGTATGGAACAGATAACTACTATCGAGCAAATAACAGCAGTTACTTTTATAAATTTCTTTCTTCGTAAAATTTCTTGTTTTGTTTTTTGTTTTACTAAGTTTTCTTTTTGGGCATATTTGAAATAAAGGCTATAAGTAATTATTCCAGTAATAAAAAGAATTATTGGCAAAAATAAAAAAGGTAGAAGAAATGGAATTCCAAGCAAAACAAATATTATTCCAATTACTGAAATAACAGATAAAGCAATTACCGTATAAAGATATTTTATGGCAGTATACTTTGCAATTTTTATATCGTTTTCGTTGATAATCTCACTTGAATATAAGTTTGATTTAAGATTGTTTGTGGCAATCAAAGTAATTATTATAGCAGCAGTAATCAGTACAACAGATATAATTACAGGGATAAAGTGATAATTTATAGGTATGAATTTTAAGACAAAATAGGGGAGAATAGCACCAACAACTGAAAGTGTAATAGCAATTATATTTAAGTTTTTGTTTTTGGTTAAAGCTCTTTCTATTAAAAATTTTGCTCTTTTCTCTGTGTTTTCAGGCTTCGCTTCAATTTCAGTTTTTGTAATTCTTTCGCCTTTTAAAATTTCATCAACAGTAACAGAATAAAGCTCGGCAATTGCGGGGAGCATCATAATTTCAGGGCAACCGTCATCACATTCCCACTTGCTTACTGTCTTGTTAGATACGTTTAATTTGTCAGCTACTTCTTGCTGAGTGTATCCGTTAGCCTTTCTTAATGTGGCAAGAAAAGCACCCATTGTCTTTTTCTCCATATATAGTTTCTCCTTTTAGGAATTGCAGATTTTAGCGCTAATCTGTAATTCAATTCTGCGATAAACAGATAAAAAATACAACTCATTAAACGTGGAATTTGTCCACGAATAGTAGAATTGTAATTTTGTTGAGTTTTTCAAATGAAAAATTGTATTGAAATAGAATAAATAATACTGTATAATATGTGTCGGAATAAGGTAAGCCATAACGGATAGGCGGTTAGTCCTCTTTTATTTTTAGAGGGCACTTTTAGCCCTCTTGAAAGGGGGCGGTGCTGATGGTTACATATAGTGAGTTGTTTATGTTATTAACACTTATTGTTGCAATTATTGCACTTGTTATAGATATTATAACAAAAAAGAAATAACCGCCCACACGCCAATGTAACGGTTATTTCTAACTTATACAGGGGCTAACCGTCTATCGGTTTGCCTTATTTCATTTATATTATAATGTCTTAAATAATATTTGTCAACCCTGAAATGATTTTCCTCAGCAAAGCAATTCGCTTTGTTGGGGGAATTTTTTATGAAATTGTGTTATTTGCTTCTCTGCTATCATCACAAATTGCAATATAAGTTCTACCAGTGTTGAGTTTTAATTCTTCGCCTTCACTGTCGTAGAGCTTTAACATATCAGTGCTATCGCCCTTTTTCCAGTTGATAGCTTCATAAGAGCCATTAGAGATATATGTGCCCTTGCCCTCACTTAAGTCGAAGTCAACTCTGTTTTTAGCATCACCTGAAATTGCGGAGATATTTGTGTAAAGAACAACAATATTCTCGAAATTCTGTTGTGTTCCGTCGCTACTCATAAAAGGATTGCCATTAAGAGAAGAGTAGTAAACATTCTCTTGCTTGTCGTAGTTTAATGTGTAAGTGTAGCTACTTGAGAATGAAACTGTTGCAGTAACACAAGAGCCATCTTTTAAAACTCTGTTTCCGTCAACATTAAAGTCAAATGCATCACTGTAACCATCCTTAAGAGTGGTTCTGTATTCTTTGTTTTTAATAGCTTTAGTTACCCATTCTTTGGTAGTGTAAGCGGTGTGCTCAGAAGCAACACCTCTTGACTTGTCACGAGTGAAGTAGCTGCCATCAACATAGCCGTTAATATTGTCAATATCGTGATTTGCGAGTTGTTGTTTTGCGTAAGTACTTTGACCGAAGTGAGTAAAAATAGCATCATAGCCTTCAGCTAAATCAAGGAAGTAGTGTCTTGCACTTCTTACAGGACCTATTTTGTCAGGTAAAAGTGAAGCGTCAGCATACATTAAAATCATTCTTGTAATGCCACCCTCAGCAACCATTTCAAATACAATGTCAGATGTGGTAAGTCCCCATTGAGGTCTTGCATCTGGATGGTTTTCAACAACTACCATAACAGGTCTGTTATTTAAAAGCTTTTCGTTATAGCCAGCTTTACCAGTTAATGGATTTCTGTGTACTACAGGAGGCTTTGTTGTAGCTTCTGTGGTAGGCTCCGTTGTGGTTGTTGGCTCTTCTTTTTTGCCACCACATCCTGTGAATGCAGCTACAATTAAAGTAATTGCAAAAATGAGTGAAAGTATTTTCGTTAAACGAGTTCTTTTGTAATTTGCCATAGTAAAAATTCTCTTTCCTTTTTTTGAAATTATTTTTATAACCAGAATTGAATTGCTTCTGAAAGCATTTGGAACAATTCTGGATTTCTAGTGTCTATTGTAACATCTGACACAGAAAATGCAAGAGCAAATGAATAAAAAATGCTTAAATTTGATGCGAAAAATATCAAAGTATTTAAAAGCGAGTTTTCTGTTTCGGTTTTTGCATTTTCTAAAAGTGCAAATATTATAAGTATTACTGCTCCGAAGAATATAAATCCAAAATCGCTTATATATCTTTGTAAAAGTCCACCCGCCTGAGTGTCAAAAAATACGAGTATAACGCCAGATAAAAGTAAGATTATCGTGTAGCTTAAAAGCCTTTTATCTTTTAATGTATTTTTAGCTTTACCTAAAAGCCCTATGAACCACAGAAGAGGCGTAGAGGTAATAAGTCCGCCAAAGCAATTTTCTACAATAGTTTTACCAACATAGTTTGTTTTTATTGTTACTTTTTCTAAGAATGGGAATTTTGCAGTGAATACTGGTAGCTGGAATAAATATGTGAAAAATCCAAGACCAGTTCTGCCGAAATCCCAACCGCGTTTTGTAACATCATTTGTAGTTAATTGATAATTTGCACCAAAATCGAATGGTGACCCAAATCTTATAAAATTGTAAAACATAAGTCCTGAAGCTACTACAATGTAAGGGGAGAGAAGCAATGCCAGTTCTCTTATACCTTGCTTTGATTTAATTTCTTTGTCTATTATATATTTTCTGAAAAACATTGGGATTGCAAGAAATGTTAAAAGTAATAACTGGGGGCGACATCCAGCGACGAGTGCCATACATACTGAACCCAGTAAAAATCTCAAACTACGACTCTTTTTATTGTAAAGCCCGTAAATCCAGTTGTAAAGTCCGAAAACTGAGAATGTCATACCAGTTATAATAGGTATTGCATAAAAATCAGGGCGTTTGACTAAAAATATAAGTCCGCACGAAATGATTGAGGAAATTAAAATTAAAAGCAAACTACCTATAGAAATATTTTTAAATTTCTTTTCTGCTATAAGTGTAATAAGCTTATAAGCTCCAATGGAGAAAAGTGTAGCGAATAAGATGATTCCAAAAACAGTAGGGAATGGACTCGAAAAAATCAGTCTGAATGGTAAATACATTAAAAGTAATGGTACAATGCCAAAATATACATAATAATGTCCGTCAAAGTACGCTACATCCCAGCGGTATTTATCACCAGTCTGTTGCGATTTAAATGCTCTTAACGTTGTGTCATAAGGGTTAGAGAGCTCTTTTAAAGACTCGGGAACATCGTTGTTGTCAATATAAGTTTTGCCGTCAAGAATTGCAACAGCCAATTCGTCATACATATTATGATTTTGCATCGGAAGGCTGGTGAAGCTAAGTCCGTTTGTATCTAGTGTTATTCCTAAAAATAGTGGGTTTATAACGCTGAGAATTGCAAAAATGCTACACAGAATACAAAGTAAAAGAGTTGCTAAAAGTGTGTAGTCTTCTTTATAATTTGTAAATTTCTTTTTGTAAAGCTCGGATTTAGAAGAGAATAAATAACAGAAGCCGAGAAATGCGAATACGATAAGAATTCTGATGATTGAAAATGAAAATGGTCTTTCGGTGTTTAAATAAACACCCTTTAATACAATAACATCATTTTCGTCTAAATTAAAATCAACAGTAAGTCCGCTTACAACACCCGAAGCGTGAATGTTAATATAGTGACTCTTTTTTACTGTAGCAGAAATCAGCCTTTCAGGTGTTTCGTAGGTTACAATATTTGCTTCGTCACTTAGCTTTATTTTTACTGGAATGTTTTTGTATGGGGTGGAAAGTATATCGAAATAAATATTTTCTATCTTCTCATCAATTTCAGGGAAAAAAAGTGTACTGTTTTCGTAGGTTAGAATAAAATTTTCATTACCATCCTTGTGGTAGTCCATATATTGATTAAGTGAAATTTCTTCGTTACCGCGTGTGTTGTAAAAATTTACATTAAAAATTGTCACTTCAAGACCTAATGCGAATATTACAAAACTCAGAATAACAGAAAGAGTTTTTTTAGTGCCAGAAAAGGATTTAGATTTTTTAAAAACAAAGAAGGTGACAAGTGAAAAAATCACTGCACCCATAATCATAAGAATAATCATAATTACCCCTTAGATAAAATATAATTAAATACACTTATTCTATATTAAAACATAAAAGCCAGAAAAAGTAAACCACTACAAAAATTTGTAATAAAAATTTTAAAATTGCCACTTTACACAGAACAAAAATTCTGTTATAATGCAATAAACAAATGTTTGGGGCGTGTAAAGTGGAACGAGTAATACTTCATTGTGATTGTAATAATTTCTTTGCTTCTGTTGAAGCGGATATGAATCCGGAACTTAAAAATTATGCTTTTGCAGTTTGTGGTGACCCGGAATACAGACATGGGATTATTTTAGCAAAAAATGAAAAAGCAAAAAAATATGGCGTGGAAACAGCAGAGGCTATATGGCAAGCACAAAGAAAGTGCCCGAATTTATTGCTTGTAAAGCCACACTACAATAAGTATAAGGAATATTCAAAAAAAATATTCGATATTTATTGTCGTTATACAGATTTAGTTGAGCCGTTTGGTATGGATGAGTGCTGGTTGGATGTAACTGGTTCACAAAATTTATTTGGTAGTGGCGAAAAAATAGCAAATGAATTAAGAGAAGTTATAAAAAGAGAAGTTGGGGTTACAATATCGGTGGGAGTGTCATTCAATAAAATCTTCGCTAAAATGGGGAGCGATTATAAAAAGCCAGATGCGGTAACAGTAATTACAAAAGATAATTTTAAAGAATTGCTTTATCCGCTACCTGCAAGGGAGCTTTTTACAGTCGGTAGAAAGGCGAGCGAAAAATTAAAGGGTGTAGGAATTTTTACCATTCGCGATATTGCAGAAATTGGCGAAGATGTGTTAGAAAATCTACTGGGTGTTCAGGGTAAGGTTATTTTTCAGTATGCCAACGGATATGATTATAGTAAGGTTAACCATTTTGAGTACAGGGATGCTTATAAATCAATTGGCAATGGAACAACCTTTAAAACAGATTTGAAAACATGGGCAGATGTGCGCACTTGTGTTTATTTTCTTTCGGATAAGGTTTCGGCAAGACTGAGGAAACACAATGTACAGTGTGCAGGGGTACAGGTGGGTATAAGAGATACTTCTATGAAAACAATAATGCGTTCTTGTTCTTTAGATACACCTACAGATTTAGCTTATGATTTAGGTGAAACTGCAATGAAACTTATAGAGGGCAATGTTGATTTAGACAAAAATCCAATAAGAGCATTAAGTATTACGGGCATAAAGCTTCTTGATTCGTATTCCGTGTTTAATCAAGTCTCTTTTTTTGATATAGAAGAAAACCAAAAGCATGAAAAAGAAGAGCGTTTAGAAATTGCCCGTGATAAAATACGCAAAAAATATGGACTTGAAAAGCTGAAAAGATGTTCACTTATAGAAAATGATTTTGGAATTTAATATCCAGAGGTGATTGTTTTGAAGTGTTCAGTAGAAGGTTTGCGTTCAAAGGAAGTTATAAATGTGGATGATGGCTCAAGAATCGGATGTGTTACAGATGTTGAAATAGATACCTGTACGGGATGTCTTGTAAGTATAATTGTATTTTGTGGTCATGGCATTTGTGGCTTTTTAGGTAAAGGCGAAGAAATAATAATCTGTTGGAAAGATATTATCGTAATAGGCGACGACACAATCCTTGTGCGAAAAGGCGGGGGAAGAGTGGGGTAGTGGCTAGCTATTAGCTGTTAGCCGTTAGTCATTAGAAAAATAGTATGGCTAGTTGGCTAGGGACTAGGAAACAGGAAATAGGAAATAGGAAATAGGAAATAGGAAATAGGAAACAGGAAATAGGAAACAGATTCTTTCTATTCACTAATAAAATTTGTTTATAGGTTTTAATGTATAAAGAAAAGAACTTATTATTTAAGGTTTTGATTAAACTAAAAATAATAAGTTCTTTTTATTTGTTTTATTAAATGATAGAATTTTGTTTTGTTATAATACTAGCCAACTAGCCATACTAGCCATATTAGCAACTGACTAATAACCAACAGCTAACATCTAATTTTTCACCCTGCAAACTCGGTTTTATACCACGAAACTATTGAAAATTTAGAAATATATGGTAAAATGATATAATAGCGTTTTTGTGTTACTAATAGCCAATGGCTAATAACTAAAAGCTAATAGCTAAACTAAGCAATACCACTAAATACTTGCAATAAATATAGTAACTAGCCAACTAGCCACATTATTATTTGCAACTATTTATGTGTTTATATATATTAAATTTCCTTAAGGAGAGAAATGTAAAATGAAAAGATTTTTATGCTTATTCTTAGCACTCGTTTTTGCTGTGGGTATCTGCTTCTCAGCACCTGTAACAATTACTGCTAGTGCTACTGAGGGTGAGAGTCAAATTGACCCTCAAACCGAGTCGGACGGAACATATGAATACGCTCTTAATCAAGAGGGTACAGGTTATATTCTTTGTGGCTTGGCTGATGGTGCAACTATAGAGGGTGAAATAACCTTACCTGCCACATATCATGAAAAAAGTGTTGTTGAACTCAAAGACAACGCTTTCGATGGTGTTGGTGGAATTACCTCTGTAACTATTCCTGGTACCTATGAAAAAATTGGTGCTTATGTTTTCTGTGACTGTACAGAACTTGAAACACTTGAAATTAAAGAAGGTACCAAAGAAATTGGCGTACAAGCTTTTTCAGATTGTAATAAGCTTGCAAATGTTACTTTGCCAGAATCTTTAGAAAAGATTGGTGATGGAGCATTTTCTGAAACTGCTTATGATAAAAACAAAGATGTAAACCCAAATGAGAAAGTAAGCGATGGAACATATATATATCAGCTTACTAAAGACGAAACAGGCTATATTCTTCATGGTCCTGTAGTTAATGATGGCGTAGCTTCTGTAAATGGAGAAATAACTTTACCTGAAACATATAACGAAAAAAGTGTTGTTGAGCTCAAAGACAAAGCTTTTGAGGGCATTGGCGGAATTACATCTGTAACTATTCCTGGTACTTACCAAAAAATTGGTGCGTACGCTTTCTGCGATAGCACAGCACTTGAGACAGTAGTTGTTGAAGATGGTGTTGAAGAAATTGGTATGGAGGCATTTTCTGATTGTAACAAGCTTTCAAATATTTCATTCCCAACTTCTTTAAAGTCTGTTGGTAGAAATGTTGTTATAGAAACTGCGTACTATGATAACGAGGCTAATTGGGTAGAAGGTTTAAGTGGTTCAAGTAACTGCCTTTATATTGGTGATTGTTTGGTTGCCGGCGAATTATTGTGGACGCAAGGTGAACAGATTAAGTACGGAACTCGTCTTATTGCAGACTACGCACTTTTATCAACATATAATACTGATATCGTAAAAATTCCTCGTACAGTTAAAATTATTGGTGACTGTGGTGTTGGTTATAGAAAAAATGGTGCTGATTTTGAAAAAATTGACGACTTTAAAGTTACATTTTCTGTTACTCTTGATGCAGAAGAAAATGTAGTAATTGAGTATGCTGAAAAAAATGGTTTCGAGTGTGAAGTTTATGATTTTGAACCGTATTTCAGTTATAAATTAAATGAAGATGGTATGGGTTATAGTATAATAAGCTTCTCTTATCATGGTTGGTATGAAGAAATTGCAATACCAGCATCTCATAATGGTTTACCGGTAAAATCGGTTGGTAAAGATAGCTGGGGATCAATATTTTCTTCATCTCCTGAATTAAAGTCTGTTTATATACCCGGAACAGTAGAAGTTTTAGGCGAGGGTTTGTTTAGAGATTGCGAAAATCTTAATGAGGTAATTATTCCTGAAGAAAATAACTTAAAGGATGTTTGTCAAGCAGCCTTTCAAAATACTGCATATTTTAATGATGAGAAAAATTGGGATGAAGATGGTGCGTTGTACCTTGGTAGTTGTTTGTTAAGTGTAGCAAATGTCGATGATAGTCATTATGATATTAAAGAAGGTACAAAGGGAATTGCAGCAACTGCATTTAGTGCAATTAAAACTACATGGAGTACGGAAACAAATAATTATGTAGTAGAAGAACTTCCTTCTGCAAATATCACAAGTGTTGATATTCCTGAATCAGTAGTAACTGTTTCAAAGAAAGCTTTTTTTAACGACTCATACCAAAGCGATACTTATCACAATAATAATATAATAAAAATTACCGGTGGTGAAAATATAGTAACTATAGGGGAAAGCGCTTTTGAATTACCAAAATTAAAAGAATTTACTTTAGGTAGTAAAGTAGAATATATTGGTGATAAAGCTTTCCATTGGTGTGGAAAAGAAGTTGAGGGAGAATCAAGCTTGAACCTTACTATTCCTGATAAGGTAAAGTATATTGGTTCAAAAGCATTTTATGAAACAAAAATTAAAACTGTAAACTTACCAACGAACTTAGTATATGTTGGTGAAGAGGCATTTTATGGTTGTAATGAATTAACAAGCGTAGAAATAAATTCAGTTGATTTAAAAGAACTTCCTGCTAATCTTTTTTATAAATGTCCAGGTTTAAAGAGTGTATATGTAAGTGAGGCGTGTGAGCATCTTTGTGCAGAAAAAAGTGTTGTCTATAATAAAGACAAAAAAAAGATTTTCGTCGTCTTGCCAGGATTTGACGGTGAATTAACTATTTCTAAAGATGTAACAGGATTAGATATTTCTAATTTATTAGACTGCAGTTATATAACAAGCGTAGTGGTTGATGAAGCTAATAGTTGTTTTTCATCAGTTGATGGCGTTTTGTATAATGAAGCTCAGACAAGA
>JAEIGA010014853.1_pt1 | contig 11855 bp, 14 predicted proteins | sample 9270691 | NCBI WGS metagenome assembly JAEIGA01 (sample SAMN17057246, study PRJNA624740) | gut metagenome | biome: biome; isolation source: fecal sample | host: Bos grunniens | place: China: Xizang | collected 2019
ATAGATGAGATTCAGGAGGTTCCGCGTGGACTACATGCACTAAAGTACTTTGCCGAAAATGCACCCGAGCAACACATTGCCGTTGCTGGTTCATTGTTGGGACTATTGCTGCACCAAGGTGAGAGTTTCCCTGTTGGCAAAGTGAATATGTTGCAAATGCGCCCAATGACTTTCTTAGAATTTCTCAGAGCAATAGGAGAGGATAAGATGTACCAGCAACTCCGCAGTAGAGAATGGAGCGTAACGAACACTGTGCACGAAAAAATTGTAAAGCACTTGCGCATGTATCTCTACATAGGAGGAATGCCCGAGGCGGTGCAAGCGTATTGCAACAATGTGCCTTTGCGCGAGATTCGCAGCATTCACAACGAAATCCTCACAGCATATATTAACGACCTTTCGAAGCACGCTCCTAAGGAGCAAGTAGTCCGTATTACGCAAGTATTTCGATCTATTCCAGCACAAATCGCCAAAGAAAACAAGAAATTTGTATTTGGAATGCTCAAAAAAGGCGCAAGAGCCAAGGAATTTGAATTGGCAATCCAATGGTTGATGGATGCAGGACTGGTGCACAAAGTGTGTCAGGTTTGCAAACCAGAAGCACCATTAACCTTTTATGAAGAGTCGGATGCATTCAAATTGTTCTTGTTGGATTGCGGATTATTAGGTGCTATGAATATGACAAATGCCACGGAAGCCATGCTGACGGATAATATCTTTGAGGAGTATAATGGCGCGTTGACAGAACAATTGGTACTTCAAGAACTGAAGTGTGTACCAAACCTGCCTGTTTATTACTACACCAAGCAGAACTCGCAACAGGAGATTGATTTTTTGATTGATTTAAAGAATCGTGCTATTCCTATTGAAGCCAAAGCGGGAGAAAACTTGCAAGCTAAATCATTGAAGCAGTTTATATTTGAAAATAAATCAGAAAAGGCAATCAAGACTTCTCTCAAACAGTATAAAAGTAATGAAATCATAGACAACATACCTCTCTATGCGTTGTATTGTTATCTTCAGGAATACTTATAGTTCCCAAAGCCGCCGGATGGTGAGTTTGAGGATTCACCCCCGTAAAAGTCATAAGCCATATCCTAAGACGAGACTATTAGGGGTGGGTATATAAACAACAAAAGGAGCCGCAATTGCGACTCCTTTTATCTTGGGTCTATTTAATAAAGATCGGCTTTAATTACAATTCGGTATATTCAATCACCACATCCATCGCAGAGGAAGAAGTGAAATAATGATAGATTATACCAACTTGCGCATCTCGCAAAGTTTGCATAAATTCATTCACATTTGTATCCGTCATCGCTTGTTGTTGTAAAGCACTTATCAGTTGTTGCTTAAGCTCCTGTGTAACTAAATCTTGTGAGAAATCATACATTTCATCATCTCCTTGACAGAAATAAGTCACATAATTACCGGAATATTCCACTTCCGTTATCGTCAAGCCCGATCCTATTTCTTGAGGATATTGTTGATTCATCAAAGCAACTGCACTTATCAGTTTTGTTTCAGGGCTACACGCAGCCATAAACATCACGCATAATAAAGCCACCGTAGTTTTTAGAAAAATTCTTGTCTTCATAATAGATTCTTTTATAATTCCATCTTGATTTTCATAAGACCTTATATGTATTCATTCCGCTACCGGTCCATATTTATTATCTTCCTCTTCTGAGGGAATAAGTGCTAAAACTATATTGTAGATTGGGCATAGCCACCACCAACCGCTATGGTTCGTATCATGGCAACGACGAACACCAACGCTTATTTGGGGGAGCAAGAGTACCAACGATATGAGCAAAGAGAAGACTCTTGACTGTCCAAAAAGTACCCCATCTAAGAATACTCCTCCATAATTAAGGACAAAGCAAAATAGCCAAAACCACCAAAACTCTGAGCGAGAGGCTCTACCAGAAAAAGTTGCATACTTTCGAAAGCATGTAGAAACAGATTGACCGAATGTCATAATAATAAGATTTTTGAGTTAAACATATTTTAATATTTACGACTTTTGTCGCTTAAATTATCATTGGTAATAATATTAGAAATGTTATTAAGAAAGGTAAAATAAATATAAGAATTGCTATCAACCAATATTTTCCGTAAGAGGGTTTTGTTTTTTTTACCACTTTTACACCACAATACTCACAATAATTCGAGTCATTGGGGATATCCCTACCACAATTAGAACATTTCATATACTATTTCAAATTTATTATAATCAGTTTTCCTCCAAACTAGTATTTTTTAAAAAAAAACAACTAATTAACTATTCTTTTTCTCGTTTCGTAAACAACATAAAACACATACAATAACAGAGTCAACGCTGCGATGGCAATCATTGTTGCTGTTGGGGCAAAATTTTCATCACCATAGTATTGGTGATAAGTTATTTTTACTTCTCCGACGGCATATTTACCACCAGTAGAATTCACTATTTGCTTCAATCTCATTTCATCGTCTTGATAACCTGTGCTATAATGACCAGTACTAATCACAGCAATCTTTTCTTTGTTTTTTAGTATATCTATAGATACTTGTGCTGCATCAGTTTCTGTAATATCGGCAAAAGCATTTGTTTCCCATATTGCACAATTAAAAGCAAATATTAGTCCCATAAACAATACATTGAGCATCCTAATTTTATTATTTACCGATAGAATTACAGTAGCCCCTAAGACAAGGCAAGATAGCATTATAAAGAACCAACCATAATTTAAAAAACCTTCCACTTCATTGGTTCTATGCGCGTCCAGTGTTAGCAACAAATTCACTATTAAAACAAAGAACGACACAAGCACAAACACCCATTGCGTAGGAATCAGTTCGCCTCGTTTCGGTTGTATTGTATAGTCTGCACTCTTAGTTTTTTGTTTATTTGGGACTATTATAGGGATAGCACAAAGCACGAATGATAATATACATATTATTATAGGCAAATAATAAAGCCTACACCTATTTGCCATTATATATATATGAGCATATGTATAAGTCCATCCAAACACATCAGACCAAAACACAAGATTGCCTATTATAATTACTATTAGAACAGCACAAACAATACCTAATGAACGCTTTATTTTACACTTCGCAATACTCCAAACGCAATACCCTCCGACCAGTATGCAAGCACATGCCATCACTTGCCACAAAAGATAAAAATATTGTGCTCCAAATACGAACATTGCGGAAATCAAAAAAATAGACACAAACAAAAATAGACTACTACGATTATTTAAAAGTCCACTATACATATCCTTTTGCCACACTTGCTTTCCACAAGCTTCACAAAAAATCGAGTCATTAGGAATTTCTTTACCACATTTAGGACATTGCATATAAATTTGTATTTAAAGTTATTTCATTTGTTGTATCTGGCTCGATTTTGTCACGGCAAGGCCGAGAACAAAATGGTGAAGTTTTCAATGCCTTCAAATTTTGCTGAACGCAAATGCGTTTTGCTAAATTTGTAAATTACTTGACTAAACGCACGGATTGCCCGTAGCAGCGATTGTAGTTGTCCATACCGACTTCACTCGAATAGAAGTAGAGGCCCCACGCGTAGTCTGAATCGTCAGAAGTGGACGACCAATAGCTGCCGTCCGTACCTACGTCGTCCACATCGCCATCGCAATAGCGGTAGCCCGCAGCAGGGAGTGTGATGGAATTATCATTAGGACCAATAACCTTATAACCATCTCCTGTCCAAGACCATGTACAATAATCCTTTAATTCCTCCCACTGAGCTTTGGTGGCTATTTTACTGCCAAAGTTTTTTACTGCTTCATCATAGGTGTAAAGTGCATATTCACCGCCTTCGTTGGTATTTTTCCATAGCGTACCACTAGGTAGCCCCAAATCAATATAACCTTTCCGAGTTAATTCTGCTTTGCGCTCTGCTTCTGCCTTGCGAGCTGCTTCTTGACGAGCCAACTCTGCTTTGCGCTCCGCTTCTAATTTCGCTTGGTGTTCGGCTTCTAATTGCTGCTCTAATTCTTGCTGCTTTTGTGCTGCTTGCTCTTTTTCCCATGCACTTACAGCCTGACATTCTTGTTGTTCCTGAATAATAGCAAAAGCAACGACTGCTATTACAACCGCCAAGACGACACTCAATATTATCCACAAAGCCTTTCTACTCTTTTTCATTCGTGCACCACAAGCTTCACAAAAAATAGAGTCATTAGGAATTTCTTTACCACATTTAGGACATTGCATATAAATTTGTATTTAAAGTTATTTCATTTGTTGTATCTGGCTCGATTTTGTCACGGCAAGGCCGAGAACAAAATAGAGAAGTTTTCAATGCCTTCAAATTTTGCTGAACGCATATGCGTTTTGCAAAATTTATAAATTACTGGACTAAACGCACGGAGCACCCGGCGCAGCGAACGGTGAAGGCAGTTTGGACTTCACTCGAACTGAAGAAGAGCTCCAACGCGTAGTCTGAACCGTCAGGAGTGGACGACCAATAGTTGCCGAGCGTACCTACGTCGCCCACACCGTCATTGCAAAAGCGGAGGCCCGCAGCAGGGAGCGTGATGGAATTACCATTTATACCAATAACCTCATAACCATCTCCTATCCAAGACCATGTACATTTACTTCTAAGTTCCTCTAACTGTTGCACGGTTGGCAATTGATTTCCAAACATATTTATTGCTTCATCGTAAGTATATAAAGCATAATCACCACCTTCGTTGGTATTTTTCCATAGCGTACCACTTGGCAAACCTAAATCAACATACCCCAGACGAACTAATTCTGCTTTGCGCTCCGCTTCTAATCTCGCTTGGTGTTCTTGTTCTTTTTTAATAATAGTAAAAGCAACGACTGCTATTACAACTGCCAAGACGACACTCAATATTATCCACAAAGCCTTTCTACTCTTTTTTATTCGTGCACCACAAGCTTCACAAAAAATCGAGTCATTAGGAATTTCTTTACCACAATTAGAACATTTCATAAATTTATATTATCTCTAATACTTATTGCAACTTAAAGTTAATAGGTATAGTGAATTTCACGCGTACCATTTTATCACGCTGCTTACCTGGTTTCCACTTAGGCATGGAGTTGATAACGCGTACAGCCTCTTTGTCCAATGAAGGATCACCACCTGAGCGCACTACCTCTACATCTACGATAGAACCGTCTTTGTTAACCACGAACTGGCAGATAACACGACCTTGAATGCCTTTTTCTTGTGCGAAAGCAGGGTATTGTACATTCTCGCTCAAAAAATTTAAAAGTGCTTGCTGGCCACCAGGGAACTCAGGCATTGTCTCTACGACAACGAAGACAACCTCTTCGGCAAGTCGTGCTTCTTCCGCACGGCGAACCTCTTCAGCAAGTCGCGCTTCTTCCGCACGGCGAACCTCTTCAGCAAGTCGCGCTTCTTCCGCACGGCGAACCTCTTCAGCAAGTCGCGCTTCTTCCGCTTTTATCTTGCGCTCCTCCAATTGTTGTCCTAACTCTTGCTGCGTGTGTTCAACTTGTTGCTCTGGTATAGTTTCTAGCTGATATCCTTGATAAACTTGAGTGATTATTAAAATCCCTATCGATATTACAAGCACAAGAATAACACCCATAACCACCCACCATCCCTTCTTACTCTTCTTTATTCGTGCACCACAAAACTCGCAATAAATCGAGTCATTAGGGATTTCTTTTGCGCATTCTGGACATTTCATATTATTATGGTCTTTCTATAAATTCGATCTTATAATTTGTTACATTTCCGCCACCAAATGTTCCTCCTACTCCACCTATTTGGTGTGGGTCAACAATCACTGCGAACTTTCTCCATTCTCCTCCACTTCTTATATACCCTGCACATCCCAATTCAATTCCACTATTATTTTTTATTTGCAACATATTGACGCCTCCCCAACCATCATCAACAATAGCGAAAGACAAACAGTCGTCATATTTATGCGTTTTCACAATATCCATTCCTTTAGAAAACGCATATTCCATTTTCCATTTGTTCTTCTTAGAATCGAATCTATATCTAATTTTTACTTTTGCATTGTATGCATTTACATCGCTCTGCAAGCGAACGAGGGCAAGAACGCAATAGTCTGTTTTGTTGTTTTCTAAAGTAGATAAGATTTTAAGTGCTTTTATTTGTCCTTTTTTTACATCCCAATGCCAGTCATCAGAATACCATCCATCTGTTTTTCCTTCTTTCAGACGAATTCCTACCAAGTCATTGGCTATTTGCTTGCGGGTTGGTTTAGCAGGTAAGTTTTCCGAATAAAGACAATTTACTACCGAAATCAAAATCCAAAAAATAATTATAAGTTTCTTCATTGTAGTACTATTTTTTCACAAATTGTGCATTACATTTAGGATTGGGGCATTTACCTTCAGCCTCTATTTTTTTCCAATGAGTAGTAAACGGGTATTTCATTCCACATTTCGGACAGCAGTAACGCGGTTGATACTTAATCTGCAATTCTGTTATTTCTTCTGCTAACTGATCATTTGCTCCACTTCCTTTACCTAACATAAAGATGTTAATCAATCCCGTTATTGCGCCACCTAACGAAATTGCCACAATCCTGGCTGACGGAGGAGTTCCTGGTATAATTAGGATAATGGCGCCTATCAGAGTAGGGATTAGCGAGATGATTCGTGATGGTCTTTGTGACTTAACAGTCGTTCTTCTTTTAAGTTCTGCTTCTTCTTGTTTGTATTCTTGATAAGCTCGTTTTATATCAGTAAATTCTTTGGAATAATCTGTACGATGCTGTTTCTCTATATTTCGACAAGAGTCAAATATTTTCATTACATCAAGTGGATAAGAACCATCTTCTCCTTTTCCGCCCAACCAAACTGCATCATTTTCAGTAATCTTTGTTTTGGCAATTCTCTTTCCATTTACAAATGTACCATTGGACGATTCATTATCCTCAATCGTCACTACTCCGCCTTGCCAATATATTGATGCATGTCGGCGACTGACCTTCTTGTATGTACTCGGCACATTTAACACATGTGCACCTGCCACTTCTCTTCCTATTTTAATTTCTATATCCATTTTTTTTACCTTTTTGCTACAATTAATCTTAAATCAAATTTTCCGAACAATTCCGGAGTTTGCAAATATTCAAAATATTGTGTTTCTCTTGTTACTTGCTCGTACACATAATAATATAACTCCTTTATAGTAACATATTTATTTCCATCACTATTTGCGGCTCCTGAAAGACCTTTTATTAAGAAGTGAGTAAATATCCCCATTTCATATGTGGAGGTTTGCCATGAAAACTCATTTGCTTTACATGCTGACATAACTGCAATATTCATATTTTTGTCAGTATCTCTATAAGTATTGCTAGAACCTCTATTTCTTGATTTTGGAGTCTTAATTCCCCCCGAGAAACACGAATCCATAAATAGCAATTTTGTTTTACAGCGTGCTGCTTTGAAAATAGCCTTTATGTCACTATAAAAAATAGTCGTTTCCACATAACCATTATAATCATATGGTGTCACATAGCCTTCCCCACCATGACCTGCATAGTAAAATATTACTCTATCACCCTCTTTTGCTTTAGCAAATAGCAATTTCGCCATACGAATAATATTAGCTCTTGTCGCCTTTGAATCTGTAAGATAACATATATTCTTAGAGGGCACACAACCTCCTTCTCTTGAAGTCAAAAAATTGTACATTGCTCTCGTATTATTGAGCGTGTATGGGAGATCATTAATATAGGTGTCGTATTTATAATCTGCAACCCCGACGATTACAGCATATGTATTATTGTACGCATTTGCACAAAAGACAATAGCCAACAAGCAAATAGAAGCAACTATCCGTTTCATTTCTATTATTTTTTTAGTTCCTCTTGTGTAGGAGAGATAGTCTCTTCTTCGGCATATCCCTCATTTACATTGATATCACCCTCATTCATATCTTCTTGTATTGTATCGGGAGCAACAAAAGGAGTAACATTGATTTTTTTTCTACTTTCTTTTACTTTTCCTGTTCTATTTTCGTCTTTAGTTTTCTGTTCCGCTTTATCTTTTTTACTATCAATTGCTTTCTTTATTGCTCTTCGTTCGCCATTATTTTTTGGCAAATTATTTTCTTTCCGGATATTTGGTTTAGAATCTTTGTTATCTGATTGGTTGGGTAAGCTAATTATAAAGACATAGAATAATATAGTTAGTATTATACCTATTATCCAATATTTCAATCGCGAACTATTTGAGTTATCATTTGATGCATCAAAATCTTCAGAAGTTTCGCTATCATCTATTTGGTTATCATTTTGTTCTTCTACTGCACTATTTGTTTCCTCCTGCTGTGCAACTTCGACACACTCATCCGGCTCACTATCACGAAGATATTGGTAATAATCAGCCTTTACCACATCAAAAGAAGTCCACTCTAATTCTTCGTTGCTTCCATAAGAGAATGAATCCGCTTCCTCTATTTCTGCGATGATAGCTGTATTATTATCCTTTGATTTTTCGCTACACTGTTTGGCTATTTTTTCACATTTCTGTTCAAATCCGAGTGTATCATCTGCAAATAACTGTACGAGTTCCCAATCTCCCCATGCCTCAATTACTCCATCCGAACAAAGCAAAAGAATATCTCCTTTCTTGAGTTCGTCTATCTTGACTATAGAAGCAGTAGCCATTTTATTATCCTGTTGTGCAATAATCGCCTTTGAGATACGATTGGACATAGGATGGAAACGCCCTGCTTCCATAGTAATCTCATGAGTACGCATCAGTTCTCCCACAAAAGAATGATCCCATGTATGCCATAGTTTTTGTTCCGAAGGTCTGAACAGATATATACGACTATCTCCTATGTGTGCAGCATACCAAAAATCAGGAGAGCGGAACACACCGGTAAAAGTAGTTCCCATCTTCTCCAGTTCCGGCTCGTTCTGTAGTAGTTTATTGAGAGATGTTTGGACTTGGTTTAACTGTTGCTGAATATCCGTTTTCTGTAATGGTTGGAGTATCGTATTATATTGTAGCATCTGGTCCACAACAAAAGCGGATGCCCGTTCACCAAAGTTATGCCCACCCATTCCGTCACACACGGTAAGAAGTACATCGTTTTCTCCTAAATTATCCTCGTTATTCTTGCGTTTCCCTTGTTGGGAGAATTGGAATATTTTCATAAATACATTATTTGGTTAATTTCACACCACATTTTCTACAGAATTTTGCTTCTATCGACATAACAGTACCACATTTATGACAATACTTGCCTCTTTTTTCTGTATCTTTTTGCTTAGTATCGATACTATCTATGATTGTTTCATCGTCTGATACATTCTTTTGTTCTATTGGTCTTTCGTTGATTATAGTAGTGCCTTCGCTTTTATTTTCAACCGAAGAGAATGGTCTCAAATTTGCTCTTTCGTCCGGATTCTTCTTTAGATATGGTTCCAAAAAAGTATGCCATTTAGGCGGTACTCCTCCTAAATTCAAAGGTCGATATACAATCTGTTCGCTTATTTCAAAATCACTGCTTGTGTCACTATCATAAGGTTTTTTGCCTGTAATCAAGTGAACAAAGGTAACCGCAAGAGAATAATTATCTGTCCGATAATCAATATGCTTGCTATCCTTTACTTGCTCAGGACTCATATACATCAATGTACCTAACTTCTGTCCTGTTTGTGTAGAACTGATACTTTCACGCACCTTTGCTATTCCAAAGTCAAGCAGTTTGATTACACCGTTTGTATCCACAAAGATATTACCTGGCTTTAGGTCTCGGTGAACAATCCCCTTTGCATGATGCGTATAGTTCAGAGCATCCACCAATTGATTCCACCAACTTTCCAATTCTTTCTCGCTAAATTTCTTACCATGTTTCAGTTTTGACTTCAAGTCTTCACCTTCCAAATACTCCATTATAATACATGGTCTTCCGTCTATATCCCCAAAATCGTACACTTGTCTAATATTAGGGTGATTTAAAACAACCATTACCTTTGCTTCTGTGAGAAAACGAGAAGAAACATTCTCATCGTCACATAATTTTGGGAGTAGGATCTTCACAGCAGCCTTTTTCCCTATCCTATTTTCTGCCAACCACACTTCAGCCATACCCCCAATCCCAAGCATGCGCTGCAATGTATATCCGTTTATGTTTTTGCCTTGCATATTCAAATAATATTATCTTGTTAAATCATCGTATTCATCCGATTTTTCTGACATAGAGACCTTGAATTTAGTAGTTCCCAAGCAAAAGACATCCCCATCATTAAGATAAATTTCCTCATCAGGTGCTATCTTTTCTCCATTAACCTCAATACCATTTTTACTACCTAAATCCATGATAGTAAAGCCTACATGTCCTTTTTTCTTTATTACTGCATGCTTGCGACTCATTTTCATATCAATAGTCACAACCTCTACATCCGGTCGGCTTGCTGGGCCACTATTATTCTTCCGTCCAATTGTGTAATAATCGGCTGTCAGTTCAAAACTTTGGAAAGATGTTTCTTTATTTTCAACCACCTCCAGCACCAAAGAGCTATTATCACCTGAGGCACCGCCCATAGTAGGGTCACTAACGAACTTTGACGCCACAGAAGTAGGAATAGAAACAGAAAAGATATTACCACACTTCGGGCATACACTTCTTTTTTTCATTCCTACTTCCTCTTCTACAACCGCAATTGCCGATGGAGAAGCACACTTGGGACATTTAACCGTAAGCTTTATTGTTTTTGCCATAACCACATTGCATTAAGCAAACTCACTCATATCCATGTCGTTTTCAATAGCCAGATAAGAATCATTATCATTCGACGCAAGCAAATCCAGATCAGGATTCTCATCCAATCCTCCCTCAAAGATTTCATCTTCTATACCCGTAATTTCGTCAGCCAAGATATCAGCTCCTTCATTTTCTGATTCTATATCTGCATCGGCCAATTCGGCATCGTCATCCCAACCATCTATTGGTTCTTCCAATATATCTCCTTCATTTTCTGATTCTACATCTACATCAGCCAATTCGGCATCGTCATCCCAACCATCTATTGGTTCTTCCAATATATCTCCTTCATTTTCTGATTCTATATCTACATCAGCCAATTCATCTTCTAAATCTTCTTTATTAGCTTCTTCGTTCATTCGAGATGTGGTGTCATATACATCTGCCCAATATTCCTCCTTCTCTTCTTCTGACATTGCATTCCACTCTTCAGCATAATATGTACCATAGGTATTACCATGCCAAACAAACAAGCCACCCGCTCCCACTTCTTTTCTCGCAGCAGCAAATGCTTCACTGAAGCTCATAGAATCATCTACAGATGTTGCTATTTCCATTTCTTCTCCGTCTGAATTAACTGTTTCTCCTAACACTTCACTTGTATCATCTATTTCTGAGAGTTGAGGAAACACCTCCACTGGAGTTAACAAACCAACAGCAACACCTGCAGCTGCGGCTACAGCAGAGGCACCAACTATTTTCTTAGAATCCTCTTCATTTTTTTTCTTCTCCGAAGTAGATGAAGAGTTGGTCGCTTGACTATTCTTTGATGATTTATTTTCTGCGTTTTTTACAGATTCTTTTTTAGGTTTTTCCTGTGACATTACATTGTCAATGATAGTTTCTTCGTTCATATTAGTATAATTTAAAAGTTAATAAATACAACAAAAAAAAATCGGTTGTTTGCGACGATGTTCCGCTTATTACACAACAAAAAAAGCGGGACTGCACTATTGCTGTTCCGCATTTCGAGGCTCTGGTATTGCCTTTCGTTCCAAACAACAACACTGAAGCCCACGCCGTATGTACATACATACACGCCCACATAGCGCGTGTATCTTATTTATACACACCA
>JAEIGA010014854.1_pt1 | contig 11855 bp, 7 predicted proteins | sample 9270691 | NCBI WGS metagenome assembly JAEIGA01 (sample SAMN17057246, study PRJNA624740) | gut metagenome | biome: biome; isolation source: fecal sample | host: Bos grunniens | place: China: Xizang | collected 2019
AAAGATATAGAATTTTATTCTATGTGTGAGCATCACATGTTGCCATTTTTTGGTAAAGTACATGTGGCGTATATCCCAAATCATCATGTTACTGGATTGAGTAAAATTGCTCGTGTTGTGGATGTTATATCGCATCGTTTGCAATTGCAAGAGCGTATGACTTTGCAAATTAAAGATTGTATTCAAGAGACATTGAATCCGCTTGGTGTGATGGTAGTTGTCGAAGCTCAGCACATGTGTATGCAGATGCGTGGTGTGCAAAAACAAAATTCGATAACTATAACAAGTGATTTTACTGGGGCTTTCGAAAGTGCTAAAACTCGCGAAGAGTTTATGAATCTTATTCGTAAATAATTGTGGCACTATTTTTGATGTTTGTATATTGAAATATTAACATTCAATTTACATTTTTAGATTTATGCAAAACAATTCTCTTCAGCTCAGTACCAAATTGCAACAAAAATTATCGCCTATGCAAATACAGGTGATAAAGATGCTTGAGTATCCTTCTATTGAACTCGAAGAGCGTATTCGAGAAGAGATGGTTGAAAATCCAGCTCTTGAAATAGAGACAGAAGTGTCAGAAGAAAATACCTATGATGATATTCGAGAAGAGGATGTGAGACCGAGTGCAGATGATCTTGAATTGGCTTGGATTGGCGATGGAGATGATTTTGAAGACCGTGATGAGATACCAGGTTATCGTTTGCAGATAAATAATCGTAGTGTCAATGATTCTACTTATAGTCGTGAACAGAGTAATGGACAAGACTTGGGAGAATTTCTACTTGAACAATTGCATACACTTAATCTGTCGCCTCGTGAACGACAAATAGGTGAATATCTTATTGGAAATGTTGATTCTAATGGTTATATTCGTCGTGAAGTGGAGAGTTTGGCTGATGATTTTGCTGCCAGTCAAGGTGTTGCGGTTGATGATGATGAAATAAATCGGGGGCTTGATATAATTCAGTCGCTTGAGCCTGTGGGCGTTGGCGCTTTTGATTTGCAAGAGTGTTTGTCTATACAACTAGCGGTCAAACGTCGTGAAAAAAAGTATTCTAAAGATGTTTTGAAGTTGGCAATTGACATTGTTGAACGTAATTTTGATATGCTTGCTCGTAAACAATATGATGCTATGTTGCGTAAATTTAATGTTGATCGCAATCTACTGGAAGAGGCAATATCTTTTATTAAGCATTTAAATCCAAATCCAGGGTCCAATTTTGGTAGTGGGGCTGATTCTATTTCTCAGACTATTACACCTGATTTTGTAGTTGAAAATGCGAATGGTAATCTTTTGGTTGTATTGAATAATGGTAATATTCCTGAATTGCGTATTAGTGATGATTTTTATCAGATGGTAAAAGACTATTCGGAGAATACAAAGAATCAAACAAGGGAGAATAAGGAAGCTTTGCAATTTGCCAAACAAAAAATTGATTCAGCTCGTTGGTTTATAGATTCTATTCAGCAGCGAAATAATACTCTTTTGCAAACAATGCAAACTATTGTTGATTTTCAGGAACAATATTTTCGTACTGGTGATGAACGAAATCTTCGTCCTATGCGATTGAAAGATGTTGCTGATAAAATTGGGTTTGATATTAGTACTATTTCTCGCGTGAGTAATAGTAAATATGTTGAAACTGAGTGGGGAGTGGTACCTTTGAAATATTTTTTCTCTGAAAGTATGAGTACAACCGATGGCGAGGAGATTTCAAGTAAGGAGATAAAAACTATTATAAGAGAAACAATTAATGCAGAAGATAAAAAATCACCGGTTACGGATGATACATTAACTGAAATACTTAACAAAAAAGGTTATAAAATAGCACGACGAACAGTGGCAAAATATCGAGAACAACTAAATATTCCAGTTGCCCGTTTACGTCGGGAATTATGATATGAATTTAATAGCAAGAATATTTTCAATAATTTTACAACCAATCTTTATTCCACTTTATGGAGTCATTCTGCTGACAGAGTTTGACCCCATATTGTTTAATCTATCTATATCAGCCAAATCATTGATTTGGCTTATTGTGTTTTTATCAACAGGTATATTTCCTGCAATTATAATAGGTGTTGGAATGAAATATGGTGGGATTACTGATACTTTTATTTCTGATCGCAAACAACGACCTATACCTTTTTTACTTACGTTTTTAGGATATATACTTGGCGCTTTTTGGTTACATAGAATCGGTCTTAGTGTTTTTTATATTGCGCCTATAATTGGTGCCGCGGTATCAATACTTATTATATTACCGATAAACCATTTTTGGAAAATCAGTGCTCATCTTTCTGGTATGGGAGGTCTGTGTGGTGGTGTTTTCTTTTTTGCTATAATTTATGGTACGACACCTATTATACCTCTTGTTTGTTTGATTCTTTTAAGTGGTATATTAGGTTGGTCACGTATGGAGCTCAAAGCACATACGCTCGGGCAGGTGTGTTGCGGTTGGCTAAATGGATTTTTGACTGTTACAATTATTTGGCTTTTATTATTGTAATTTATAGCAACTATAGCTGTTATAGCTTTTTATAGCCACTATAGCTACTATAGTTATTATAAATATAACTTTTTAAAATTATGAAACTAAAATTTATTCTTTTGACTTTTTTTTTCCAGCAGATATTGTTTGCTGAGGTAGGCATTTCTCATTCCTCATTTATCACTCCTCATTCTACTATTTCTTATGAAGTCTTAGATCTAAAAACAGGTGAAGTAGTAACAGCTTACAATCCGATGCAATGCGCTACACCTGCATCTATCACTAAACTAATTACAACAGCTACAGCACTTGAACTACTTGGTGGCGATTTTCAATTTTCTACTTATATAGAAACTAATGGTACTATCGAAAACGGCATTCTTGATGGTGATCTTATTATTCGAGGTGGGACTGATCCTACTCTAGGATCCATTCATCTTGGAGATCGTGCTTTTCTTGATTATTTTGTAAAAATTATTAAAAATAGAGGTATAAATCATATAACAGGCAATGTAATTGTTGATCCTACATGCCTTGATCGTTGTCCTGCTTCCGTTAAGTGGATTTGGGAAGATATGGGGTTTCATTATGGTGCTGCAGCTTTCGGACTTTCAGTTTATGATAATACCTCTATAATCACGATGAATTCGGGTAATTTTGGTACAAAGCCAGTTGTTACAAGCGTATGGCCCGAAACCCCAAATCTTGCTATCTATAATGAAGTAAAAACTCTTGCAATACCAAATGATAGCGTTTGGGCTTTCTGCCAACCTCTCGGTTTAGCACTTTATCTTCAAGGTGGAATGCCAGCTAATCGCAATAACTATGTAGTACGCACCTCAATTCCAAATCCATCGCTCGTAGTTGCAAAATCACTTCATAAAAAACTTAATGGCTGGGGTGTAAAAGTTGATGGTACTTATAGTGTACAAACTGAATATTTCCATGAACAACGCACTCTTATTTATGAGTACAAATCACGTAAATTGCGCGATATCATACGCTTAACTAACTTCAAGAGTAATAATCTTTATGCTGAGCATATCTTCCGTCGTCTTGGTAATATTATAATGTCACATGAAGCAACATCCTCAGCCTCAATACAAGTCATTAAAGATTATTGGAAAAAACAAGGTATTGACGTCTCTGCTCTATTTCTTTATGATGGATGTGGCCTTGCAGCCCAAAATGCTTATAGTGCCAACTTTTTAAATCAAATATTGGCGTACATGCGTAAGAGTCCTAATTGGGATGATTTTTATCAATCATTACCTCGTGCTGGACGTGAAGGTACAGTTGGTGCATTCCTTTATCGCACAAAACTTCAAGATAAAGCTCGTTTGAAATCAGGTAGTTTAAGTGGAGTACAATGCTATAGTGGTTATATAATGTATGATGATAAAGAATATGCTGTAACTATAATGGTTAATAATTTTACATGTAAACGAAAAGAACTTAAAAATCAAATAGAAGAGTGGTTGTTGGATGTAGTAAAATAGATTTTATAGCTACTATAGCCACTATAGTTTTTATAGCTTAAATTTATAATTTATGCGTCATAACCTAAAAATAATAGATTCTACAAGTACCGAGCTTCGCCGACGTATGTCGGTAGAAGAGCTCCCTCATGGCTATTGTATATCTGCTGATTTTCAAATTAATGGGCATGGGCAATCTACTAATCATTGGGAGAGTGAAGATGGCAAAAACTTGCTTTTTAGTCTTTTGTTAAGGCCGACAATTATACCTGCGGCAGAACAATTTGTTATCACCGAGATAGTTACACTTGCTATAATCAATGCTTTGCAAGATTATATTCGTCAGCAGATAACCATCAAATGGCCTAACGATATTTATGTCGGCAATAAAAAACTTTGCGGTATTCTTATCGAGAATGCCTTGTGCGGATCGACTATCGATACTTGTATTGTTGGAATAGGCATAAATATAAATCAAGAACTGTTTGTAAGTGATGCTCCAAACCCTGTCAGTTTAAAACAACTCAATGGGCGCAATAATGACCGAGAAGAGATATTTGAAGAGATATATCAAAATATAATTCGTTATTATGATTATTATGTTTCTATGATAAGTTCATTCGATAATTCTCAACTCTCAACTCTCAACTCTCAACTTTCAACTGTTAGGCAATCCCTCCATTACGAATACATGAACAACCTTTATCGTCGTACAGGTTTTCATGAATATTCAACACCCGAAGGCGAGCATTTTCGTGCCGAAATAGAAGATATAGGTCCACAAGGTCATCTTACTCTCAGTCTCGAATCTGGTGAACAACGCACATTTGCATTTAAGGAAGTAATATTTTTATAATAGCTATAGTAGCTATAGTAATTATAGCAACTATAGTAATTATAGCAACTATAGTAACTATAGTTTCTATAAAAAATATATAAAATGGATTTTAAACTAACATCGAGCTATGCACCTACGGGTGATCAACCTCAGGCAATCAAAGAATTGACTGAGGGTATCCGTCGTGGAGTGCCATTTCAAACTCTGCTTGGTGTTACTGGTTCGGGTAAGACTTTTACTATGGCAAACGTAATTGCCAATATCGGACGTCCAACCCTTATACTCTCTCATAATAAGACTCTTGCTGCCCAACTTTATAGTGAATTTAAAGCCTTTTTCCCAGAGAATGCAGTAGAGTATTTTGTCTCTTACTATGACTATTATCAACCAGAAGCCTATATTCCACACACTGATACATATATCGAAAAAGACCTTGCTATTAACGATGAAATCGACCGTTTACGCCTATCTGCCACAGCAGCATTGCTTTCGGGACGTAACGATGTGGTGATTGTCTCGTCAGTTTCATGTCTTTATGGTATTGGTAATCCTGATGATTTCACCCAAAACTGTATTACATTGAAGGTAGGCCAACATTATTCACGTCAAGATTTGATGCATCAACTTGTTAATGCTCAGTATGTGCGTAATGATATAGAACTTAATCGTGGTAATTTCCGTGTAAAAGGTGAGACTATAGATATTTGTGTTTCGTATGCTGATTATATAGTGCGAGTGGTGTTTTGGGACGATGAAATCGATGTTATTGAGACTTTAGATTTGGTGAATAACCATACACTTCAGCGTTTTGATGAATTTAAAATATATCCTGCAAATATCTTTACAACGACCAAAGAGCGTGTTAATGCAGCTATTGACCAAATAGCACTTGACCTTGGGCGTGAAGTACAAGGATTTATTGAGCGAGGTCAGCCATACGAGGCAAAACGATTGGAGGAACGTGTGAATTACGACCTTGAGATGATAAAAGATGTTGGTTATTGCTCTGGAGTAGAGAATTATAGCCGTTACTTCGACAATCGTCCGCCAGGCTCACGTCCATTCTGCTTGTTGGACTATTTTCCTGATGACTTTTTGTTGATTATTGACGAAAGTCACGTGACGGTGCCACAAATCCGTGCTATGTATGGCGGTGATGCTTCACGCAAGAAGAATTTGGTGCAGTATGGATTCCGTCTTGAGGCAGCTTTGGATAATCGTCCATTGAAATTTGAAGAGTTTGAGCAATTGGTCAATCGTGCAATATATGTGAGTGCTACACCAGCCGATTATGAATTGCAAAAGTCAGAAGGCGTTATTGTAGAACAAGTTATTCGTCCGACCGGTTTGTTAGACCCAATAATTGAGGTGCGCCCTACTCTCAATCAGATTGACGATTTGATGGAAGAGATAGTTTTGAGAGTAGAGAAAGATGAGCGAGTTTTGGTTACGACTTTGACTAAACGTATGGCAGAGGAGTTGAATCTATATCTTGAGCGTAATGGTGTGCGTTGTAATTATATACACTCTGACATAGATACACTTGAGCGAGTACGAATCCTTGATGAGTTGCGAGCGGGGATGTTTGATGTGCTCATTGGAGTTAACCTTTTGCGCGAGGGTTTGGATTTGCCACAAGTGTCGTTAGTGGCTATTCTTGATGCTGATAAAGAGGGTTTTCTGCGTTCGCATCGTTCTCTTACTCAAACTGTTGGACGTGCTGCACGTCACCTTAATGGTAAAGCTATTATGTATGCAGACACGATAACTGAGTCGATGCGATTGACAATAGAGGAGACAGCTCGTCGTCGTGAAAAGCAATTGAAATATAATGCTGATAATAATATAACACCACAAGCCGTAGCTTCTCGTACAGTGGTGTCTCCATTGCCAACGAAAGGAGACGCAAAAGATAGTATGCCTTCATATTCTCCACCTATTTTAGGGGGAGGGGGTATTTCAACTCTCGATTTTATCTCCAAAGGCTCAAAGACCTTCGGTTCTCAACTTTCAACTCCATCGGTTGCTGCCGACCCTGTGGTACAATATATGTCACATGCTGATATTGAAAAATCGATAAAGAATGCTCGTCGTCGTATGGAAGAGGCAGCGAAAAAGCTTGATTTCATCGAGGCTGCACAGTGGCGCGATGAAATGCTTCAACTTGAAGAACTTTTGAAATAGGGAGTAGGGAGTAAGTTTTTCTACTTGCAACTAAAAATTAAAAAAACGGAATAGTAATCTCATTACTTGCTACTTGTTACTAAAAATTTAAAATATGAATTATGAATTGATTAAAGCTCCAATTATTGCTGAATTTGCGTTGTTTCAGCAGTTTTTAGATTCTGCATTTTCGGCAGAGGAGCAATTGCTTAAAAAAGTGCTTGACCATGTGCGTATACAAAAGGGTAAACAGGTGCGTCCTGTATTTACGTTGCTTTGTGCAAAATTGTGTGCTGCACCAAATAATAAAACTATAAATGTGGCTGCTGCATATGAGTTGTTGCATACGGCAAGTCTTATTCACGATGATGTGGTGGATAACACTATGGAGCGTCGTGGGCAACCTTCGGCAAATGCGTTGTTTGATAATCGCACAGCGGTGCTTGTGGGTGATTATTTGTTGAGTAAGTCAATGCAATTTATTGCCGAAACAGGTATGAATGAACTCTATGCACAACTCGCACTTTTGGGTAATATATTGACTCGTGGCGAGTTGCTTCAGTTGCAACATTCGTATTCTATCCCTACAGAGGAGGATTATATCGAGATTATTAAAAAGAAGACTGCAGTGTTGTTCACTATTAGTGCGGAATCGGCTGCAATTAGTGTGGGTGCAACGGCGGAACAACGAGAGGCTTTGCGTCAATTTGCTGAGTATCTTGGTATTTGTTTTCAAATAAAAGATGATATTTTTGATTATACGCCTAATGCACAGATTGGTAAGCCTACATTGAATGATATTCGTGAAGGTAAGTTCACTTTGCCGCTTATTCATGCTCTCGAAAGTATTCATGCAAATGAGGCGTCGTTGATACTTGATGCTGTAAAAAAACGCCAATTCACCGAAGATTTCTTCTATAATATCGGTTCGCTTGTGGCTCGCACAGGGGGTATTGAATATGCTGAACAGCGAATGGCTTCTTATAAAGCAGATGCAGAAAAATCATTGAGTATTTTTGCAGATAGTGAGATAAAGCAAGCTTTGTTGAATCTTTTGGAATTTACTATTCAGCGGAAGAAATAGAATTTAATACAAAAAGGAGTCATTTTCGACTCCTTTTTTGTTGCGTTTTTGTGATATTTGAGTGTTTTTCTGATAGTTTTGTTTGTTGCAACATGCTTTTTTGTATATAATTTATCTTAATTTATGCTTTTTATTGTGTGTTTTATATGTAATTTATTGTAAATAAATAAAATACTTCTCGTTATGATAAAAGATTGATTTTTTTTGTTATTTCTTAAAAAATGTTTACCTTTGTAAAACTTTATTGAGTGGAATTTTAAAATTTAATTATATATGAAAAAGTTTTTTACTAAATTGTTTTTTATTGTTGTATTACTTCTGTTGTCAACAATCCTCCTTTGGGCAAAGCCAGTAAAAGTGGATGAAGCAAAAGATATTGCGTATCAGTTTTTAAATTTAAAAGAGGCTACACAAAAAAACATGAAGAGGGTTTTGCCTGCATCGTCTCTCTCTTTGGCTTACGAGGCAAAATCCCAAAATGGTAATTCTAATTTGTTTGTTTTTAATCAAGGGGAACAGAGGTTTGTTGTGGTTGCAGGTGATGATTGTATATCTCCTGTTTTGGGTTATGCTGACTCAGGAGCTTTTGATGAGAAAAATATGCCCGAGGGTTTTCGTTATTGGTTAGAGTCTTGTAGTCGTTATATCGAAAAGGCTAAGGCGGGTGCGGTTAAACGTGAAGATATGACTATGATGGGGGTTCAAAGTAGTAGTTATGCCTCTTATGTTAATCCTCTTTTAGAGGATATTAATTTTGGACAAGGTGATCCGTATAATGATCAATGTCCAATGCTTGATGGAGAGCGGACCATTGTTGGGTGTGTGGCGGTTTCTATGGGACAAATTATGACTTATTATCAGTGGCCAACGCAAGGTAAAGGTTCTCATTCTTATGTTACAATTACAGATAGTATAAATGTTTCTGCCAATTTTAATACAACGTATGATTGGGATAATATTCTTCATTATTATGTGGAGAATGATTATAATACTATTCAGAAAAATGCAATAGCTAAAATGTTGTTTCATTGTGGGGTTTCTGTTGATATGGATTATGGTATAGGTGCTAGTGGAACTTATTCGCGTTATATACCTAGAGCTATGTGTGAATATTTTAGCTATGATAAAGGTATACAGTTGCATGATCGTGCAATGTATAATTTTAATGATTGGAAAAATTTAATTAAAGAAGAATTAAATAACAATAGACCAGTTATATATAGTGCAAAAAGTAAAGAGGGAGGACATGCTTTCAATTGCGACGGTTATGATCGTAATGATTATTTCCATATTAATTGGGGTTGGTATGGTCGTTATAATGGTTACTATGATTTGCGTTATTTGGATTATGAAGATAATGAAAACTCAGCATATAGAGGTTCTCATGGTGTTATTGTTGGTATTAAACCAGATAAAGGAGATGGAACAGAGACTAAAACAGAACTTACTTATAATATAGTGCTTTATAAAGGAACATCAGTTGTTCGTGGAGAGAATGGAGAAGATACTTTAGTTTGTAGTTTATGGAATTATGGCTCTGGTGAATTTAAAGGAAATATAGCTTTAGAGGTGTTTGATGCTAAAGGTGAAAGTGATACTATTGTTGCTTTCTATAGGGAGGATGTTGAAGTAGAACCATTTTATGGTTTATGGGATTTTAGAGTGGCAGCATTAGATAGTTATGAGCATGATGGATATTCTGTTAGATTAGTATATAGAGAAGAGGGTGAGAATGATTGGAAACCAATTCTCGCTGAAAAAGGTATGATTGCCACCCTTGTATATGATGCTAATTCTGATACTTGGAATGAAAAGAGAGGTGAGGTGCCTATGTTTAGATTGAATTACTTACATACAATTGGAGAATTAAACTCTGTTGATGCACCTCGTTTTGAAGTGAGTATTACAAGTTTGAATGATTTTGATTATGAGGGTGATCTTTGGGTTAGAATATGGGATGATGAAGTTGGTTTGGTTTCTCAAAGTTTAAAATCTATTTTTGTTTTAGCAGGAGAAACGAGTACGTTTGCTGTTGTTTTTGATGAATCTGTAAAAGTTGGGGAATACAATGTTTTTGCTGCAGTAGACCAGAAAAATGGATATTTGAATTTATTGTATGATGTAAATGATTCTTTATTTTTCCCTATTAAAATTGTGGATGGTAGTGGATTGGCGGTTAATCCGAAATTAAAAATAGAAAATACGTATTTGAATAAAACAGAGTTTTATGTTGGTGATTCTATTGAATATACTGCCACAATTTTAAATGAAGGTGGGAATGCTGAAACTTATATTACGCTATCTTATCATAGAAAAAATTCAGAAGGATCGTATGATATGGTTGTTAATACAGAATCACAATATTTTTGTGTTTATAGAAATTCTACAAGCTCTATAAATGTTGATTATGTAATAACATCAGATTTTGTACCTGGAGATTATCTTGTTACTATATGGTATTGGGATACTTGGAGTGAGGACGAAGGGCGATGGGTTGAGTTTACTCCATATAATGTTGCGCAGTTGTATTTTTCTGTTTTAGAAAAACCTTATCCTTCTTTTGAATTGGGTGGAGATATGAAACTTAATAAGTTTGTATTTGATCGCGGAGAAACAATCGAGGCGACATATACAATTCGTAATATTAGTGATGTTGATTATTATTTGGATTTGGGTGTAGTAATAGGTGATCGTACTGAAAATGTGGCATTACTTAATCTTGAAGATAATACTAAGAGAGTATATTTCCCTGCAAATTCGGAAAAAGAGATAACTTCGGAGATTTTTATTCCTTCGGATTTTGAATATGGCGAGTATAGAATTTTTGCATATTATTATAATGATTGGGATGTTGAAGACTCTGGATATAAATATTTTCTTCCTGTTAAATATAATTTGAAACATATCATAATAGAAGAACAATATGAAATATCTGTAATATCTAAGAATGATCAAGGTAAAACGGTAGGTTCTGGTAGATATGGTTATGGTTCGGAAGCAACTATTGCCGCGATACCTGATTATGGCTATCAGTTCTATCGTTGGAGTGATAATAACAAAGAAAATCCACGTGTTGTTTCTATTGATGGTAATGCTACTTACGAGGCGGAATTCAGTGCTATTACTATTTCTTTAGAAGCACAACCTAATGATGAAGCTTTTGAATTTGTTGAGTGGAGTGATGGTGTAATAGATAATCCACGTACAATTTCTATTGCAGAAGAGAGTGAACGTCAGTACGTGGCTATATTCCGTATGAAAGAGACAGCTATCGAAAATGCTTATATTACATCTGCTCATGTTTATTCTAATTTTGGTACTCTTTATGTGATTGGAGCAGAATCTGATTATCTTGTATTTGATGAGGTTGGGAAATTAGTTTATTCTGGAAATGAAACGTCTATACAACTTCCAAGTGGAGTTTATTTGGTTCGTTTAGGTAGAGAGGTTCAAAAGGTAGTGATTTTGTAATTTATGAAAAATATAATTTTATTTTTATTGCCATTTTTAATGGGGGCTTGTTGTGCGAATAAAAATCATTCAGCAAAAAATGTTGATTTGTTATTTGCATTTCCAGATATAGTGATTTATAAAACTACAAAGGATTATACAAATAATGTTCCTATTATAATGAATGCAGAACGTACTCGTGTTGTGCGTTATCCAGCTCCTACAGATTTGCGTAGAGGGGATAGATATGCAACTCCTATTTTGCTTGATAATGGATATTTGCTTGATTGTTATGGTATAACTCAAAATGTTGTGTTTCTGGATTATACGTTTGAGCAATATGC
>JAEIGA010014855.1_pt1 | contig 11854 bp, 11 predicted proteins | sample 9270691 | NCBI WGS metagenome assembly JAEIGA01 (sample SAMN17057246, study PRJNA624740) | gut metagenome | biome: biome; isolation source: fecal sample | host: Bos grunniens | place: China: Xizang | collected 2019
GTGTGGTCGCACTTGGCGAGAATATCTTTCAGTTCCATAATAAAACTCCTTTTGTTATTTGCCGTGTAATTTAATCTTCCGGTTTTCACGAATGCCGTTTACATAACACTTGTGGCACATAGCGATGTAAGCATCGTTGCCGCCCAAGAAAACCTGAGCGCCTTCGGTGACGATATGTCCTTCTCCATCAATACGGGCATTGACAGTAGCCTTTGCGCCGCAGTCGCAGATGGTCTTGATCTCCTGAATGGTGTCTGCTACCTCCATCAGCCGCAGAGAGCCGGGGAAGAGCTTAGTCTGGAAATCCGTCCGCAGACCGAAGCACATAACAGGTACATTGAAGTCGTTGACAATGTACCGAAGCTGGTCAATCTGCTCCGGGGTCAAAAACTGACATTCGTCCACGATAATTACATCGCAGCTATCCTTTTGCGTACGGACAAACAGGTCATACACATCGGTAGCGGGGGCGATGATATGGACCTTGGCTTCCAGTCCGATTCGGCTTTTCAGAATGTCAGCGCCGTCCCGCACGTCAGCGCTGGGTTTGATCAGCCACACATTCATATTGTTCTCTTCATAATTGTACTTGGTAATCAGCGCCTGCGCGGTTTTGCTGGATCCCATAGCGCCGTATTTGAAATAGAGCTTTGCCATAACCGAACCTCTCTTTCTGTTGTTACTGGTATTATACAAAATTTATCCCTTTTATGCAAGTATTATCCCAAAAAGGAAACCCGGGTGTATTTTACACCCGGGTAAAGGCTTAGCTTTGAGAAAGCTGCTGTTTGTGGTATTGCAGGGTATACAGATGATAGTATTTGCCCTTTTGGTGGAGAAGCTCCTGATGGGTGCCTTGCTCAATGATCTTACCCTTGGACAGGAGAATGATATTGTCCGCATGCTGAATGGTGGACAGACGGTGGGCAACGATCAGCATCGTGCCGATGTTCTTCATCTTCTCCAGAGAATCCTGAATGAGCAGCTCCGTTTCTGTGTCGATATTTGCGGTGGCTTCGTCCAGAATCATTACCGACGGCTTGTGGATAATGGTACGGGCAAAGCTCAGCAGCTGCCGCTGACCGGCAGAGAAGTTGTTGCCCCGCTCCCGTACCGGCTCTTCAAGACCGGCTTCCAGCTTGTTAATAAAGGAGTCGGCATTTACATACCGGCAGGCCTCCATAACCTCCTCGTGGGAAACGCCCTCTTTCCGCAGCAGAATGTTGCTGCCGATGGTGCCGGAGAACAGAAATACATCCTGGAGCATCTGTCCGAAGTGACGGCGGAGAGAACTGATTTTAATTTTCTTGATGTCAATGCCGTCAATGAGGATTTGACCCTTTTGAATGTCGTAATTTCGGCAAATCAGACTCAAAATCGTGGTTTTTCCGGAGCCAGTGGAGCCAACAAAGGCAACCGTCTGCTTAGGCTGCACGTGGAAGGACACCCCTTGCAGCACCCATTCGTCCGGCTTGTAGGCAAACCATACATCCTTAAACTCAATCTCACCCTTGATTTCCGGCAGGTCGATGGCATCCGGTTCGTCCACAATCTGAGGCTCCATATCCAAAATGGTGAAAATCTTCTCCGCGGAGGCGAAGGCGGATTGGAGGGTATCAAACTGTTCAGCCAGGGCCTGAATGGGGTCGAAGAACCGGGTGGCGTACATATAGAAGGTAACAATCGTACCGCTGGTAATCACCTGACCCAGCAGAGGGATGTCCTTGATGTAGCTCTTGGCACCGAAATACAGCAGACACAGTACGGAACTGATGTAGAGCATATACACCATAGGACGGAAGATGCCGAATACGAACATCCGCCGCTTTCTGGCATTGGAGAACTTCTTGCTCTTCTCCAGAAAATCGGCCATTTTTTCTTCTTCCCGGTTGAAAATTTGAATGATTTTCATACCGGAGAGGTTCTCGGACAGATAGGTGTTCAGATCGGTGCGGGAGTCGGTCACCGCACGATGGGCCTTCCGGGAGAACTTCCGGAAAATAAAGGTAAACAGCGCCACAAAAGGTACAAAGCACAGGAGAATCAACGTCATGGCGTAGTTGATTGCCAGCATGGAAACCAGCACACCGCACAGCACCATGGAGTTTTTTACCAGCGTTACCAAGACGTTTGTGAACATCATGGAAATGGCATTGGTGTCGTTTGTGACACGGGTGACCAGCTTGCCCACAGGGATGTTGTTCAGTTGTTCGTGGGACAGGCTTTCAATGTGGGTAAAAATGTCCATGCGAAGTTTGGACAGGATTTTCTGACCGATTTTTTGCAGCAAAATGGCTTGGAAATAGGTACAAACCAAACTAATCAGAAGAATAATGCCGTAAAGACCCACTAAAGTGAGCAGATAGGGCATGTCGAATTTGCTCTTGACAATTTCTTCGATGTGGCCGACCAGCAGGGGAGAGAGGATGTTGTGTCCGATAGACAGGAGCATAATAAAAAATACGACGATAAAGTCCTTCCAGAAGGGCTTTGCATATTGCATCAAGCGCTTGACAATCTCTCCGTCTGGCATATTCCGGTCAAAGCTGACCATGGTGCGATTATTTTTGATGGTCAGGTAGGCAATGATGAATGCCAGCGTAAAACCGCCGATAACGGCGCCGATAATGAGAATTGGCAGGTACTCAGCCATTATGCTCGCCTCCTTCCTCTTCCAGCCGTTGCAGGTCTACCATCTTCCGGTAGGCCGGGCAGTTTTCGTACAATTCTGCGTGAGGACCTACTGCCTCCAGACGGCCATCCTCAATGAAGAGGATTTTGTCCATTTTTTCAATGGTAGAGATTCGGTGGGCAATCAGAATGGTGGTCTTGCCGGCTCGGGTGGTCCGGAGATTTTCCAGAATGGTTTTCTCCGTCTTGGTATCCACGGCAGAAACAGAGTCGTCCAGAATCAAAATAGGCGCATCTTTCAGCAGTGCCCGGGCGATGGAAATCCGTTGCTTCTGACCGCCGGAAACGGTTACGCCCCGTTCACCCAGCACTGTATCGTAGCCCAGGGAGAACTCTTCAATGTTGCTGTGCACATCGGCAAGCTTTGCCGCATCTTCAATTCGCTGGGGTTGCTTATCGTTTACACCGAAACCGATGTTGTTGGCAATGGTATCGGAGAACAGGAAATTGTCCTGGGGTACATAGGCACAGCCTGCCCGCACATCCCGAATAGCCACGGTGTTCACATCCTTGCCGTCAATAAACAAAGTGCCGTCGGGTACGTTGTAAGTACGTAAAATCAGGTCTACCAGTGTGGTTTTGCCGGAGCCGGTCTTGCCTACCAGGCCCACGTTTTCACCGGCAGAAATGGTGAAGCTGATATTTTCCAGCGCATCAAATTCACCGTCGGGGTACCGGAAGGACAGATTCTTAAATGCAATGTCACCCCGAATGTTTGTGAGAGATTCCACACCGGGTCTGTCTGCCACATCCTGCTTGGCATCCAAAAGCTCGGAGATTCGCTTAATAGAGGCTTTGCCCCGGGAAGTCATATCAATCAGTTCGGAAACTGCCATAACAGGCCAGATCAGCGCATTGAAGTAGCCGATAAATTCCACCAACTGACCGGCATTGAATTTGCCCTCGTGTACAAGGTAACCGCCGTAGCCTAAAATTACGCAGATCACGCTTTCCACGAATAGCATAACCATCACCCGGAAGGTAATGGAGGCTTTGGTAAAGGCAATATTGGCTTCCTCGTTTTCTTTGTTCAGTTTCTTGAAGAACAGAAGTTCTTTTGCTTCTTTTACAAAGGCCTTAATGACGGCAATGCCGGAAAAACTCTCCTGGGAGAAGTCGGACAGGTTGGAAAAAGCCTCCTGCCGGGCATCCCACCGCTTGGTCAGCTGATGGCCCACAATGATAGACGATGCCAGCAGCAGCGCCATGGGAATGAGCGACAGGCAGGTAAGCAGGGTGTCCATACGCCACATTTTTATAATGGCCAAAAGTCCCATAAACACTGCATCGAACAGCATCAGCATACCCCAGCTGAAGGATTCTTGAATGGTGTCCAGGTCATTGGTAAACAGGCTCATCAGATTGCCCACCTTGTTTACCTGATAGTACTCTCTGCTCAGATCCTTGCAGTGGCTGAACATCCGGTCCCGCAGGTCCTTTTCCACACCGATGCCGGCGCTGAGGAAACAGATTCGCCACAGGAATCTGCCCGCTACCAGACACAAAATAATGGTAACCAGCGGCATACAGACTCTGTCCAGCAGAAAGTCCATATCAAAAACAATCTGCACACCGTTTTCTACGATAAAACCATCGTTGATGCCATTGACTACCAGCTGATACAGATTGGGAAGCACCAGTTGCAGATAGTCAACAAGCACAAGGGTAATAATACCCAGAAGCAGACGGGGCGCAAAGCGCAGATAATAGCGGTTGATATGCCTTCCGAAAATCAAGGCGCTCACCTCCAGAAAATCAATCTTTCATATTATAGCACAGTGGCAGTAAAAAGCAATTCTTATGGGGAAAATAAAATAAAAAAGGGTGCGTCTTTCGACGCACCCTTGCTTTCGTCAATTAGCAGCAGCCACAGTTATTGTCGCAGCCACAGCCGCAGCCATTGTTGCCGTTGCTCAGGAAGCTACCGCCACCGCAGTTGCACAGCAGGATGAGAATCAGAATGATCCAGCAAATATTACCGCCACAGAAACCGTTATTGTTACACATAATCAATACCTCCGAAATTTTTTGCGGTGAATCACCGCTCATTCCAAGATATTCTGCGGAAGCAAAAAGGTTCTGAAATTATTTCCAAAGACCTTGGGGGTACAGCCCCTGATCGGTCATACTCTGTAAAGCGGCCACTACCACAGGCTTATCTGCGGCATAGGTAACCCCGAACCACTTATCGGCGGTAGAAAGTACTTTTACCCGGTATTTATTTGCCTTTAACAGCTGTCCCACAGTCATAGGCAGGAACATCTCTGCTTTTGCAGGATTGGCAGGCACATCTTCCCGGAAGAAACGGGGGAAGTCTGCCTCCACTTCTGCCAAAAAGGCGGGGGTAAAGCCCCACATATTCATAGATACGGGTGTTTCCGCATCCAGATCCTCCCAAGTGGAGCCGTCGTCCTCGGTAAAATGGATACCGCCGGGATAGGTGGCAATTTTGGTGCGCTCTACCACGTGGGTAAGGAAACCCTTTTCGTCCACGTTGCATACGCCTCTGGCAACGGTGCCGTTTTCGGTGACGGTATTGCCAAGTCGATAGCCGACCATGCAGAAATCGCCGGTGTTGTTGCTTAAGAACTGATAAATTTCCCGGTAGGCCTGTTTGCCGTAGTAGTCATCGGCATTGACCACCGCAAAGGGCGCATCGCCAATCACGTCCTTGGCGCACAGAACAGCATGGCTGGTACCCCAAGGCTTGGTGCGTCCTTCGGGAACTTCGCAGCCGGCAGGAATCTTATCCAGCTCCTGATAAGCGTACCGAATCTCCATAGGACACTTCTCAAGGCGTTTGCCAACGGTGTCCATAAAGTCCTTTTTAATTGCTTCTTTAATAATGATAACTGCGGTTTCAAAGCCTGCTTCGTGGGCATCGAACAAAGAGTAGTCCAGAATTGCCTCACCACAGCTGCCCACAGGGTCAATCTGCTTCAGTCCGCCGTAACGGCTGCCCATACCGGCGGCCATTACTACCAAAATCGGTTTTGCCATAGAAAAAACCTCCTAAGTAATCGGTGTTTTGATTGTATCATTTTTTCTTCCGAAAAGCAAGACTTACCCCAAAATCGGGGAAATATCCAAATAAATATCCTCTTTTCTCAGCTTTTCCCAGGAGAACTCCGCCTGCAGTTCCCGGGCGGAGATGGGGATGAGCCGGTCAATCAAACCTGCGCTGAAAGCCAGCAGTCCCAGGAGGGATTCCGGCTTGACGTGCTCCTGCAGATACCCTAAATCCATATCTTTATCCCGCTTGCTCAGTCGCCGTCCGTCGGGAGCCATGAGCATAGGCACGTGTCCGTATTCCGGATGGGCAAAGCCGAACAGCTCCTGCAAATACATCTGCCGGGGGGCTGAGCTGAGTAAGTCCATACCTCGCACTACCTCGGTGACACCAAATTCTCCGTCATCCACAGTGACGGCCAGTTGATAGACGAACACACCATCTGCCCGCCGTACCACAAAGTCACCGCAGTCGGTGGCAAGATTTTCTGTGTAGGTGCCCTGTACCCGGTCGTTGACCGTCCAAAGCTTATCGGGAACCATTACCCGCCAGGCAGGGTTGCGGCCAAAGGCCTTCTGCTCTTCGGAACTCAGATTTCGGCAGGTGCCGGGATATACATATGTGCCGTCGGACAGATGGGGGGCATTTACGTTGTGAAGCTGACTGCGGGTGCAGTAGCAGGGGTATAGAAGTCCCAAATCTGCCATTTTTTCAAAGTAGCGGGTATAGATTTCGCTGCGCAGGCTCTGCGCGGGGGTTTCCTCGTCCCAGTTAAGGCCTAACCAGAGAAGGTCTTTGCGAAGAATCTCTGCAAATTCTGCGCTGGTGCGTAGGGTGTCCAGATCCTCCATCCGCAGGAGCATACTGCCTCCTCGGGATTTTGCCGAAAGCCAGGCGATCAGTCCGGCAAATACGTTGCCCATATGCATGCGCCCGGAGGGGGTAGGGGCAAAACGGCCCACAGGTGTACTCATAAAAATGCCCCCCTGTAATAAATCAGCACATGAATCAGCAGACCCACAATGGCAGCAGTCAGTGCAATAACAGCTATGGTTAACCCGAAAATGATTTTGTTTCGGTTGTCCTTTTTCGGTAAATCGGGAATATCAGACAGGGCGTCTTCCATATTCCATTGTTCCGGCGCATCTTCTTCCGGCTCTACGTTCAGCAGAGCCTCCTCCAATCGCTTGAGTTCTTCCTTTGCGTCTTGGTACATAGCACGCACCTCCTGTGTGGGTTTATTTTATCGTAAATTTAAGCAGATGTAAAGGTTTTGATTTGGGACTTGTGAAAACGGGGGAAATAGTGTAAAATATAAAAAATTGTACGAAGGAGGTGTCCCATGCTGCATAATCCCGAAGAGCGGAAACGCTTGCGCCAGGAAAAAGCTGCCCAGCGGGCGGAAAAACAGAAAAAACGGCTTCGCATCCAGCTGATTGCTGCGGCGGTGGTGTTGGTTGCCTGCGGCGGATTGATTTTCGGACTTTCCCGCAAGAAACCCCAAAAGGACATCTCCAACACCCAGGCCACACAACAGACGGAGATTACCCAACAGACCACTCCGGAAACGACTATGCCTGCTACCACCACCATACACTATGCGGCGGTGGGCGATTTGAATATCAACGATGCAACCGTAGCATCCGGCGGAACCGGCTATGTGTATACCGATGCCTTTATGGATGTGGCGCACCTGTTGGCGGATGCGGATATTACCTCTGTGAATTTTGAGGGCAATTTAAACGGCGCGCCATACGGCAGCAGCTTTTCTGCTCCCCAGTCTATGGCAACTGCCCTGCAAAAGGCCGGTGTGGATCTGGTGCAGATGGCAAACTCCTATGCAATCAACCGTGGCTTGTCCGGCCTGGTTTCTTCTATTGATGCGGTCCGGGCAGCGGGCATGGAGCCCCTGGGCGTCTACCCCACCAACGAGGCTTTTCAGCAGAGTAAAGGATATACCATCCGCACAGTCGATGGCATCAAAATGGCGTTCGTAGCCTTTACCAAGGGTATGGACGGTATGGCGTTGCCCCCCGGCAGTGAGAACTGCGTAAACGTTCTGTACACCGATTACGACAGTGTGTATCAGGATGTGGATCAGGAGAAAATTACTTCCATTTTGAGCGCGGTGAATAAGGAAAAACCGGACGTTGTGATTGCTCTGCTCCATTGGGGCAGTGAGTTCAACAACACCATCAGCAAAAGCCAGGAAGCCATCGTGGAACTGATGCAGGCAAATGGTGTGGACGCCATCATCGGTACCCACTCCCATTATGTGCAGAAGATGACCTTCGATGAGGAAGAGGGGAAGTTCGTTGCCTATTCTCTGGGAGATTTCTTCTCCGATGCAAAACGGGCCGGCTCGGAGTATTCTGTGGTGCTGGATTTGGAAATTACCAAGGATAACAGAACCGGAAAAACCAAGATCACGGCTTTCTCCTATACCCCGATCTTTACCGTCCACGAGGAAAATGCGCCTTTGCGTGTGATGCGAATCCGGGAGGCTGTGGCGGCGTATGAGAGCGGCTACTTCCAAAGGGTATCCCGGGAAACCTATGACAAAATGGTCTATGCACTGGGTAGAATTGATGCCCGTGTAGCAGGCGAATAAACAAACGGGTGTGCAGTTTTGCACACCCGTTTCTATTTGCTTGTTTGTGTCTTGTCGGTGGCGGCGGTGATGGCGGCCACCAGCATAGGCGCAAGAAGCATACCCAGTATTCCCCAAAACCGGTAACCCAGATACAAAAACAGCAACGTGATCAACGGGTCCAGTCCCAAATGTCGCCCCACCAGACGTGGCTCCAGGGCCGTCCGGATGATGAAGGCAACTGCATAGATGCAGAGCAGTCCAATGGAGCGCAAATGCTGCCGCTGAATCAGACATACCAATGCCCAGGGAACCAGAATTGTGCCTGTGCCCAGCAGAGGAACGGCATCCACCAATGCCACACCTGCCGCCCATAAAGGCCCATAGGGGATTTGCAGCAACAGCAATCCTGCCGCTACAATACAATAGGTAATGGCGGCAAGTTTGCATTGGGCTTTTAGCCAACCAAACAGGGTATTTTTGGAACGTTTCAGCGCCGGCAGAAGATTGGTTCGCCAGGCTTCCGGCAGCCTGTCCGATAGCTTTGCTCTTAGCTTAGGCAACCGGGCGGAGAACATAAATCCGGAGAGAATTCCTGTGCCGGCGCCCAAAGCGCCGTCTGGCACACGGCTCAAAAATCCGGAGATTGCTCCGGGCAGACGACCCGTTGCCTGTTCCAGAAAGGCAGAGCCGGAACCAAACAGACGGGATACAGACCGATCCACCAGTGGCTGCACACTTTCCGGCGCTTTTTCAGCGGCATGTTCCAAAAGGATACGAAGCCTGTCTGCGGTTTGGGTAGCGGTATCTTGTAAGTCCGGAAGCCTGCCTGCCAGTACGCCCAGCTCCTTTACCAGCGTAGCGCCCAACAGCGCAACGAGGCCCGTCATCAGAACCAAAGTTAGACTGACACCTACGCCGCTTGCCAACCAGCGGGGGAATTTTAGCCGTGTGGAAAAACGTACAACCGGCTCTGCTGCCAGTGCCAGCAGGAATCCCAGAAAAAACGGCAGGAATATGGGAAACAGAAATTTAAGGAATAACCAAATTCCCAGAAAACTTCCAGCTAAAATTGCGCCGCGGCGAATAGATTCTCTGTACATAGACAGTTCCTTTCCTGTTGGATTAGTTTTCTTATTTGCGGGGTTGCTTTTTTGAAAATGTATGGTACAATATACCTCGATAACAGGACATATGTCCGGCACAGGAGGACGATATGAGTAAAACTCCAAAATATTATGTGATTGAAGCATCTGCTTTGCCGGAGATTTTTTTGAAAGTAGCAGAGGCAAAACGTCTGCTTTCCACCGGTGAAGTTTCTACTGTAAACGATGCCACCCGAATTACCGGAATCAGCCGCAGCGCTTTTTATAAGTATCGGGATGCGGTTCTGCCTTTCCAGCATATGATGTCGGGGCGTGTGATTACATTTCAGTTTTTGCTGCAGGACGAGCCGGGCGCACTGTCTTGCTTGCTGACAGTATTTACTGAACATAAGGCAAATATCTTAACCATCAATTCTATTGTGCCCACCAACGGCTGCGCGATCGTGACTATTTCTGCCGAAACTATGAATTTGAACATTCCCGTGGAGGAAATGCTCCGGCTGATGCGTCAGGTGAAGGGCGTACTGAAAGCGGACATTCTGGCAGGATAATGAGAGAGGCTGTTGCTGCGGCAACAGCCTTTTTACAGTTTACCCCAGCGGGGGGAAAATATACCGTAAAACCCCATCTTGGCAAGACACGCAAGCTATGTTATACTACAAAAAAACAAGGAGTGTGCCATGCAGACTGAGATTATAGAGGAAATTCAGGAAGAGACGGTAGCTGAAACGCAAGCAGAGGAAATCCAGACAGAGGAAATCCAGACAGAGGAAATCCAGATAGAGGAAATCCAGATAGAGGAAATCCAGATAGAGGAAACCAAACCTGAGGAAGTTCAACCGCAGCCGGCCATAAAACGATATAAATCCCCGATTTTTTGGAGCGCTGTGATTGGTGGACTGACATGCCTGTGTGTGCTGATTTTTATTTTTATTGCGCTGAGAGGACCCCGGCAGACCCCGGAACCTACGGTGGAAACAACCACCACCCAGCCTACTCCAACGGAAGCGACGGAAGCTACCTTGCCTCCGCCGGAGGCAAACCCCATCGGATTGGGTGATTTCGCTATGATGGGCGGTTATTTGACCTGCCTGTCCACCCGGTCGGTGCTGGGTATCGATGTGTCCGAGTGGCAAGGGAAGATTGATTGGCAACAGGTGAGGGCAACCGGCGTGGAATTTGCCATGATCCGGGCAGGTTATCGTGGCACGGAACAGGGTGTTGTATTGGAGGACCTTTCCGCTCAAGCCAATTATGCCGGCGCAACTGCAGCCGGAGTAAAAGTAGGCGCCTACTTCTTCTCCCAGGCGGTTACTGTGGAGGAAGCGGTAGAGGAAGCAAACTTCCTGCTTTCTGTGATCAAGGATTGGAACGTGGAAATGCCTGTGGTCTTTGACTGGGAATATGTGGATGCAGAATCCCGTACCGGCAAAGTAGATCCCCGCACGTTAACAGACTGCACCAAGGCTTTCTGCGATACTGTGGCCGCTGCCGGCTATCAGCCGATGATTTATTTCAATATCAGCCATTCCTATGACAATGTATACCTGCGAGAGCTGACGGGGTATCCCTTCTGGCTTGCCCGTTATGATACGGTGCTGGACTATCCCTATAAAATTGATATGTGGCAGTACACAGAAACCGGCTCTGTACCGGGTATCTCCGGCAATGTGGATATTAACCTATACTTCCCTTGGGAGGACTGATAGACACGGGTCTACTTAATAGACCCGTGTTTTTAAATATTTCTTGCTATCGTTGTGGTAGTATAGTAATATGATAATGTAGAAAAAGAGAGCAGGTGCCCTGTATGAAGATCAAAACCAAATACCTTCCCTATGAAAAAGTGATGGCGTTACCCCGTCCCAAGCACCGCAAACCCCTAAAACCGTTGTTTTTGTTGCAGCTTGTGGTGCGGATTCTGGCGATTTTTGACCTGTTTCCCACCAAATTTACTTATGAAACCCACGGTATGGAGAAAATCGGCAGAAAAGAGCCGTGCCTGATTCTTATGAATCACTCCAGCTTCATTGATTTGAAAATCGCATCTAAGATTTTCTTCCCCAAACCCTACGGCATCGTCTGCACCACAGACGGTTTTGTAGGCAAGGGATGGCTGATGCGGCTGCTGGGTTGTATCCCCACCCAGAAGTTTGTCAGCGATATGACCCTTATCCGGGATATGGAGCATTTGCTGAAGAAAAAACGCACCAGCGTGCTTATGTTCCCGGAGGCTGGCTACTCCTTTGACGGCACCGCAACGCCCCTGCCCCGGAAACTGGGCATTCTGTTAAAGAAACTGGACGTGCCGGTGGTGACGGTGATTACCCAGGGGGCATTTGCCCGTGACCCGCTGTATAACTGCCTGCAAAAGCGGAAGGTTACCGTCCGGGCGGATGTGACCTGTATGGCAACTGCCCAGGAAATCCGCAGCCTGTCTGTTGCCCAACTGGACGA
>JAEIGA010014856.1_pt1 | contig 11854 bp, 8 predicted proteins | sample 9270691 | NCBI WGS metagenome assembly JAEIGA01 (sample SAMN17057246, study PRJNA624740) | gut metagenome | biome: biome; isolation source: fecal sample | host: Bos grunniens | place: China: Xizang | collected 2019
AGCCAACAATTGTTGTTTGCGTTCTTCCAAGGTATTCGCAACAATAATTTTAGACACCTCATCTAAAACTTCATCACTTTTATACAGAGCCAGATATTCTTTTGTCGTAATGCCGTAAATGGGCGATTTTTCCTGCTTTCCCATATCGGACCAAGACTTAATCAACCCTTTGGCAACAGCCCCCATGATTCCTTTTGAAGATAAACCGAAATCAAGACGATAATTCATGTGACCAATCACTTCGCCCAATTTAAAGGCTTGATTTTCGTAAACCTCTTCATTTCCGGAACGAGACCCTCCCGCTACAAAAACACGCAAAGATCCTTGTTTGTTTCGAGAAATAAAATCGGATGCCAATTTACTGGGTTGATACTGTCTATTTTCGGGATTTTCATCCTTTGCCCGCTGCAATAATCCCGAGCCCCGTTCAATGGAAATACTTTTACTGTCTTGCATGGATATATCCTTTTGTTTTCGTTACAAGGATTTTACCACGAAAAAGGTTAAGTTTTTATGAATTTTATCATTTTTTACTGGTATCATAAAATTAATGGTGCTATAAAAAAACAAAACTATTTTTTAAAGGAGAACAACAATGAATAAACCCATGAAGTTATTGATAACAACGACGGCTGTTTTTTTGATTGCCTCAGGCGCATACTATGGATATACATCTTATTTGGCAACCCAATCAAAAACAACCGCTCAAATGACAGCTCCGGCTGTATCTGTTTTTACCGTAGAAAACAAAGCCATTTATCCGGAAGTCAGCTTTGTGGCTAAAATCGAATCTCAAGATACCGTTGGTTTAAGAGCACGGGTAACGGGATTTTTACAAGAACGTTTATTCAACGAAGGGGATGTTGTTGAAGCGGGACAACCTTTATTTATTATTGAAAAAGTAAATTTTGAAGCGAAGGTTCGTGAAGCGGAAGCGAACGTATCACGAGCTGAAGCACAATCTGTGAATGCCAAATCTCAATATGAGAGGACAAAAACATTATTTAAAACAAAGGATGTTTCAGAGGCCAGATTGGATGAAACAAAAGCGGCTTACGATACGGCAACGGCAACAATTTCTCAAATGAAAGCCAATTTAGATTTGGCTAAAAAAGATTTAGAATATACGGTTATTAAAGCTCCGATGAGCGGTAAAATCGGTGAATCCAAATTTTCCGTCGGAGAATTGATTGGACCGGATTCCGGTATTTTGGCCACGATTGTCAAAATCAATCCGATTGATGCCGTCTTTTCGGTCAGTGAAAATGAAATGCTCAGTTTGAACAAACAAATACGTGCCAGTACGAATTTAGATGATGTAAAAGTTCATTTTTATACATCGGACGGCGTTAAATATCCCGAAGCCGGTCGTCTTAGTTTTGTGGACAATCGTCTGGATGAAAACATGAATACATTAAAAGTTAAAGCCTCCTTTCCTAATCCGAACGGCCAACTAATTTCCGGTCAGTACGGACGCATTGTATTAACCGGTAAAAATACGGTAACGGATTTGGTTATTCCGATGCGCGCCGTTCAAAGAGATATGTTAGGCGCTTTTGTATATGTTGTCGGGCCCGATGATATTGTTCAAAAACGGGAAGTTAAAACCGGCAGTGAATTATCTAATTTTGACATTGTTATCTTGGGCGGATTAAAGGCAGGCGAACGCGTAGTCATAGAAGGATTCCAAAAAATACAACCGAATATTCCCGTCACACCAACAACCGTAAGCTTAACCGATGTCGCACCGGAAACAAACGCTGAATAAGGAGATACAATCATGATTGCAGATGTTTTTATTAAACGCCCGCGATTAGCCACCGTTATTTCGGTTGTAATTGTGTTAGCCGGTATGTTGTGTTTTATGGGCATGCCCGTTGAACAGTATCCGAATATTACACCGCCGTCCGTGATGGTCCGCACCGTTTACCCGGGTGCCAGCTCGGATGTTGTTGAAAGCGCTGTAGCTCAACCGATTGAATCAGCCGTTAACGGTGTGGAAAATATGTTATATATGTCCTCAACCAGTACGGATGAAGGCTCTTATATGCTGACGGTAACTTTTAATGTCGGAACCGACCCAAATATGGCTCAGGTAAACGTTCAAAACCGTATCAAACAAATCGAATCCAACCTGCCTGAAGAGGTTGTTCAACAAGGGGTTGAGGTTAAATCCCGTATGACCTCAATGTTACAAATTTTTGCCTTAACGTCTGAAAATGGTAAATATGACGATACTTATCTGACGAACTATGCTTTAATCAACATTAAAGATGAACTGGCTCGTACTAAAGGCGTCGGCGAGGTAATGATGTTCTCCTCTTTGGACTACAGTATGCGTGTCTGGTTAGACAATGACAAACTAAAAAGTTTAAAATTAACAACCGGTGATGTCTTAAGTGCCATAAAAAGCCAAAACCTGCAAGCCTCTGTCGGTCGCATTGGCGCTATGCCCTCAACAAATGATCAACAATTTCAATTTTCTTTAACAACGCAAGGGCGTTTAACAACGCCGGAAGAGTTCGGACAAATTGTGATTCGGGCGAACAAAGATGGGTCATATCTGTTATTAAAAGATGTCGCCAGAATTGAACTGGGCGCCCGTGATGAATCAATGCGAGCGATGTTTAACGGTATGCCGGCTGTCGGTATTGCTATTATGCAAGCCCCTGGCTCTAATGCTGTTGAAGTGGCTACCGGTGTTGCACAAAAAATCGAAGAATTGAAAAAGAACTTCCCGGAAGGTATGGTTGTCAACACGATGTTTGATAACGCCTCCTTTGTGCGCAGTTCATTAAAAGAAATCGGCACCACCATCGGTGAAGCTTTTGTTTTAATTGTGTTGGTTTGTTATTTGTTTTTGGGAACAATGCGGGCAACCATTATTCCAACATTTGCCATTCCGGTATCCTTAATCGGTGCTTTTATCGGTATGGCTTTGTTTGGTGTATCTATTAACACCATTTCACTGTTAGCTTTAGTATTGGCTATCGGTGTTGTGGTTGATGACGCCATTGTGGTGGTAGAAGACGTTGAAACCGTTATGCATGAAAACCCTGAACTGGATCCGGCCGATGCCGTTAAAAAGTCTATGGACCGCATCACGGCGCCAATTATCGCCATTACGGCCGTGTTATTAGCGGTATTCGTACCGGTTGCCTTTACTCCGGGTATTTCGGGTCTTTTATATCGTCAATTTGCGATTGCTATTTCGGCCGCCATGGTTATTTCGGCTATTAACTCTTTAACCTTAAGTCCGGCTGTTTCCCGATTGATTATGCGTCCAAATCAAAAACCGTTTAGGATTGTTCAATTCTTTATGAACATTATCGATAAATTACGTGACGGATACGCGTTTACGGTACGTAAAATGGTTCCGGTTTCCTTTATGGCCGTTTTAGCAATGGGATTATTCGGCTTTGGTGCTTATCGGTTGTTTGAAAAAACACCAACCGGCTTTTTGCCCGCCGAAGACCAAGGCGTGTTTTTAATGGAAGTTCAATTACCCTCCGGTGCCAGTTGGAACAGAACCAAGGATGTTATGGACAAAGTTGCAGGTATTGTAAAAACTATTCCGGAAGTCAATTCTTCTTTGGCCATTATCGGATATGGTATGATGTCGGGTGCGCAAGCCTCTAACAGCGGGTTCTTATCCGTTCGGTTAAAACCGTATGAAGATCGCATGGGTAAAGGACAAGATGTCGATTCAATTATTAAGAAAGTCTATGGATTAACCGCCGGTATTCAAGAAGCACGAGTTATGGCCTTTAATATGCCGGCCATTATGGGATTATCCATTTCGTCAAACTTTGAATACGTTTTACAAAGTACGACAGGGGATTCTCCGGAAAAAATGTTAGAAGTGGCCCAAGGATTAATTGCCAAAGCCAATAAAGACCCGGATTTGTTCCAAGTTTATACACTGTATACGACAGACTCTCCACGTGTCAGATTAGAAATTGACCGGCAAAAAGCGTATGCCTTAGGCGTATCCGTTGCCGATATTTTTGCCACCATGCAAACGATGTTAGGCGGGACATACGTCAACGACTTCAATATGTATGGCCGCACATGGGAAGTAAATGTCCAAGGAGATATTCAAGAACGTCGTACGTTAGATGATATCTTTAAAATCAATATTCGTAACAATAAAGGTGAAATGGTTCCGCTGCGTTCTTTGGTAACGGTTCACCGAACAATCGGCGCCCAAAATATTCAACGGTATAATAACTACCGTGCCATTAAAATCATGGGCTCTCCGGCAGCCGGTTTAGGCTCAGGGGCGGCCATGCAGGCTATGGAAAAATTGTCCGCCGATTTACCGACCGGATACCAATATCAATGGACGGGAACATCGTTACAAGAACAAGAAGCCGGCAGCCAAACCTTATTGGTTTTCTCGATGGCGTTCTTGTTTGCCTATTTGTTCTTAGTGGCTTTGTATGAAAGTTGGATTATTCCGGTGCCGGTGATGGTATCCATTATCGTGGGTATTTTTGGGGCGATTTTAATGTTGTTTGTACGCAATATTTCTAACGATTTATATGCTCAAGCCGGCATTATTGTGCTGATTGCTCTGGCGGCCAAAAACGCCATCTTACTAGTAGAGTTTTCAAAAGAACAATATGCAGCCGGCACATCCATCAAAGAGGCTGCCGTGAACGGGGCCTATATGCGTTTCCGTGCTATTATGATGACGGCGGTATCGTCCTTATTGGGCTTCTTACCGCTTGTAACGGCCGTTGGCGCCGGGGCTATAGCTCGCCAAGCCATTGGGTCCTCCATCTTTGGCGGAATGGCGATGGCTTCATTTGTGGGTATTTTCTTTGTTCCGTCTTTATATGTGGTATTCCAAACAATGGCAGAATACTTCTGGAAAAGCGATCAGAAAAAATAACTCAGCTAATTTCACCCCCAAACGGTCGGATTTCCGGCCGTTTTTTATGCAAAAAAACACCAATTTTTCACTTGAACTTTCACCGCATTTTTGGCAATATAAAAAAAGAGGTACCCAATGAAAAAATATCTGATAATAATGTGCTTAATGTTCACTTCTTGCGGAGGACACACTCCTTATGTTGATTCTTACGCCGGTCGGGCAGACGGCCCTTCGCTGAGGCGTTCGACGGCTCATCGAATAGCCATTTGCTTTGATGACACATCTCTGGCAGATTTACAAACAATCGCCGATGCGGAGTGTGCCAAAATATCCCAAAAAGCAGTATATGATAAAACAGAGCCCTTTTCATGCAGTCTGATAACGCCCTTAACTGCTTATTTTAACTGTCAATAAACCATCTATTGCTTGATACTTGTCTTCATCAAATGCCATTGAATAACGGCTATGGCAAAAAGCAACGGCAACGTAGCCTCTCCGGTTTCTTCAAATAATACAATCCAAGCTTGCATCGTCGGGTCTAAAGATTCCCCAACGGCTTTGCGGTAATTCCCCGGAAAACGATCGGCGAATTTTGTGACAATCCCAATACCTCCCATTGTCGCCACCGTCCAACAAATCGGATTAAACTGAAAAAAGCCCTTTATCAGAGGTCGTGTATATTTAATTAATAACCAAATAACAACCCCGATAACGACACACAGAATAATGGCTGCAAAAATTTTCTCTCCGACCGGATTGTCGGGATTCGTAAAAAAGCGCAATTTAAACGCCGTTGTATCTTTAGACGGAATCCAATGTTGAACGCCCATTTCACGCAAAACGGCACAAACAAGTAAAGACAAAAACGCAAGATAGGAATAGCGTAACTTCGGCCCATTAAAATCCCGATAAAAAACCAAGACGATACACGCCGATATCGCATATCCCAAATACGTTGTCACTTCCGTTACATGATCGGTAAAACCTTTAATAAAACCAGCATTATGCCCAAAGCAGTATATCATAAAAAGACCGATATACACAGTAATAAAAGCACCGGCAAACAACGGATGTAATACAATTTTCTTCATAACAAAATCCCTTACTGACATAAAATTATAGGATGACCTTACCCCTTCAGGTCCCAAAAGTCAAGAAAATCAATGCAGGCTTTTTTACCTTTTTTTACGCTGAGCCCTTTTAAACATAGCTAAAGCCTGTCGAAAAGGTGTATGACGATTGAGTGCTTTGCCTACCCCGGCTGTATTATCCGACGCCCCCTCCGACGTTTTATCGAAAGTTAAATCTACACCAGACAGGGTAGCCAACAAAAACTGTTTTTGAGGCGGCAATACTGCAATTTTTTCCTCAAAAGTCAACTGCGTAGCTTGTGATTTTTGTTCCGGTTGGGACGGATCCACCAAGGTACCGGTTAGCGCATCACACATAAGGGGCCCTTTTTCCAAAGCCATTTGATACACCTTTTTCCCTTGAGGTGTTGTTTCGTCAAATAAATCTTCATGCCCTTGCGCCATTAAGTGTTTCCGCAACATCAACACATTATATGGATTGTTGTTTAAAATAGCATGCTCTAACGGTATCACACCCTCTTTATCCGGCCGAGCCAAATTCACCCCGACACGAGCTAACACATCAAGGGCCGCCGATTTAGAATACATGGCCGCAACTTTCACCAAATGTTCTTGAACATCCGGATGCTTGACATCTGCGCCGTTTTTGATCAACAAAACACTGATACCGATACGATTTTCAAAAAAAGATTGTTCCAATGGTGTTTTATCCGCCACCATCTTTTTCCCGTCAAAGATTAAATTCGGTAAATTCGGATTGGCCCCGCTTTCCAATAATACTTTTACTTTTCTATAGGCGCTTTCGGCAATCTGAGACGACGATTGTTTATCTTCGGGCCGGCCATGATAGGCTGTTGCACAAAATAACGGTGTTCGCCCCATTTTATCCCGTATATTCGGATTGGCTCCAACACTCAACAATAACGCCACATCTGTCGGACTGCCATACCGACATCTTTCAATTAAGGCCTCACCTAAAACTTGCTCAACCGGGTGTTCCAACACAGAAGACGAAAGTAAAGAAAGTCTATCAAAATCCACCCCTAACATTTTTCCAACCCGAAATCGATTGGGTACCGACAAACGCTTAACACGATTTAATAAGGTTTCTTTATCTTGGCTTAATACATACATTGTTACATCGGAAAATACACCCCGATATACCGCTCGCATCCAATCCAAAGAACCGGCCGCCTTTGCTTGTTGAGCGGCCTCCCGAATAACTTCCCGATAAGCCGGATTGTTTTTATCCCGTTTTAACCCAACGGCACACAGTGCACGAAAAACATCCATATCATTATTTTTAACGGCATAATAAGCAGGCATATGACCATCTGCATCTGTTTTATCCGGCGCAATTCCCCTTTTGGCCGCTTCAATCACAGCCTTCGGAGAACGAGACAAAACGGCATATTTCATCAAATCATTTCCGTAAACATCCGTTGCTGTCGTATCCAAATTAAGATGACGTAAAAATAAAACACCAATACCTTGCATGCGCTTTTCAAGTGCCACCATGGCAGGTGTTTGGCCATTCTTGTTTTTAATATTAATATCGGGATTTAAAGATAAAACGATTTTTGTTTTTTCATAGGCATCTTCCCCCTCCATAGCCACCCAAATCGGTAACCGCCCATAACGAATATCGGGAATATTGGGATTGGAAACAAAATCTACATAAAAAGCAACGTCTTCTTTTGTTCCATTTAACACGGCATCGGAAAATCCGGCATTGATAACTTCCTGTGTTAAAGAAACGCTCAGCTTCATCGATGCCACTCTTTCTTAGGAAACGGAGTATCTAAAATACTCTTTTTGGCAACCCGAATAGCTGTTGCGGGATTAATCGGGCAATCGTTATTAACTTTTTCATATAATTCCAACAACTCTTGTACCTGAGTTGCCGGCGCATATTTTTGCATACTTACCAATGCCTTGACTTGATTAGGAGCCAACATAATGTAATCTTCGGAAGAAACCTTCGGTTGCGGGCCGCCCTGCAACCTGATAATCATCCGTTGAATATCCGTTCCCATAAAACGAAAAACCAATTTACGAAACATATTGCTCATAAAAGTCATCTTGTATCCTCAAAAACAAAAAAAGAGAAGCCTCTGTGTCATCTCGTTTTAAACAAGATAACACAAAAAGTATTCTTTGTCAAGTATTTTTTAAAAAAGGTCTGTTTCCGACTTATACGGACGGCTCAGTAATCCTCTTAAAATATCCTGAACGGATTGATTGTGATATAGAACATTTTCGACAGCTTCGCAAATCGGCATGTCCACATTTAAAGCCCTTGCCCGTTTCATAACGGCTGCTGCCGTCGGCACACCTTCCACCGTTGCAGTAGACTCCGCCAACACTTGAGCGGCATTTTTATGACATCCGAGCTGATATCCGAAAGAATAATTACGCGATTGGGCAGAACAACACGTCAACACTAAGTCCCCGACGCCGGACATCCCCAATACCGTTGATCGGTGTCCGCCTAAAGCACGGGCAAATCGAGCCATCTCACTTAACCCCCGTGTAATCAAAGCCGCGCGCCCATTATCCCCAAATCCACAGCCATCCACAACACCGGCAGCAATCGCAATAACGTTTTTAAGAGCCCCACATACTTCCGGAGCCACAATATCCGTAGAAAAATAAGGTCTGAACATTGGCGAGCCCATCATTTGGACCAATTGTTCGGCCAATTTTCCGTCCTCGGCTGCAATTGTTGTCGCAGTTGGATTTCCTTTTGCCACCTCGGCAGCAAAACCGGGCCCCGACAAGACGCAAATCGTTGCATTCGGTAAAACGTCTTTGGCAACCTCCGTCAACAATAACCCGGAGCTCACCTCAATACCTTTAGCACACAAAACCAATGGGACATCATCTCGCCACATCGGCCGGATTTGTTCCAAAACAGACCGTGTAAATTGAGCAGGAGCAACCAACAATACAACCTCGGCAAAATCAATGGCTTTTTGCAAATCGTCAGTCGCCTGTATTTTATCAGATAACACAGCGGACGGTAAAAATTTATTTGTATGAACTGTATTAATGGAGGTAACGACATCGCCTTCCCGAGCCCACACCAATACCTCATTGCCGGCCCGCTCGGCTGTTATAGCCAAGGCCGTTCCCCATGCGCCCGCACCGATAACAGAAATTTTAGTCATTTATCCTCCTTATCCGTTAACGGTTTTAATTGCCAATTCTTTAGCGGCCACATAGTTAAACTTACCCGTTCCGAGCAAGGGTGGTTCATCTGTCGTAATAATGCGACTTGGAATGCCGAGTTCGGTCACTCCGGCGGCCTTAAATACCGAAATCAATTCCTCTTTTGTAATATCCTTACAGGTTGTAATTAACACAATCTGTTCTCCTTTTTTCGCATCCGGTATATTAACGGCGCCACAAATGTACCCCGGCCATTTTTTCTCAATAACCATCTCAACACTCAGAAGAGAAACCATTTCCCCTCCAATTTTAGCAAACCGTTTACTACGCCCTTTAATGTATATATAGCCATCTTCATCCACAGATACAATATCTCCGGTATCATACCATCCGTCTTTAGGCGGATCTAATTCTAACGGCTTATCATAACGCATATACCCTTGCATAATGTTCGGGCCTTTCACTAACAATTCCTTACCCTCTTTAATCCCATCTACTTCACGCAATTGATATTCCATACCGGCCAAAATACGACCGACGGACCCTTTGGAATGATGTAAGAAACTGTTAACCGCAATAAACGGGGAACATTCTGTGGCGCCGTATCCTTCAAAAATACGCACACCAAATTTTTCGGACCAAACACGACGCGTTTCATCTTTAACTTTTTCGGCACCACTTGCAACAATACGCAAGCTGTTAAAATCGTACGGATTGGCGCATTTGGCATACCCGGCCAAGAACGTATCCGTTCCAAAGAAAATAGTGGCTTTAGTCGATGCACAAATTTCGGGAATAATACGATAGTGCAGAGGCGTCGGATACAAAAATGTTTTTAACCCGCCTAACAAAGGCAAAATCAATCCGGCTCCCAATCCGAAAGAGTGGAACATAGGCAAACAGTTCAACAACACGTCCTTCGGATACACATCGAAACGAGATAAAATCTGATAACTGTTGGCCGACATATTACGGTGAGATAAAAACACCGCTTTCGGCATTCCTTCAGATCCGGAAGTAAACAAAACAACGGCCGTATCATCGGCAGTAATCTTACCGCCGGATGTTTTTTGATAAGCCCGTTCCGGACACAAAGCCCCATAAACACCAAAAGCTTTATCTGCCGGTTTCAATAAATCTTTTAACTCTTCCAAATATAAAACCCGAACACCGCCAGCTTTAATTTCCTCAATTAAATTATCTAATTTTGCTAATTGAACTACCTTTTTGGCGGTGACGATTGTTTTCAAACCAACTGTTTGACACGTTGCCAATACTTGTTTGGGTCCGGAAGTAAAGTTAATCATACACGGTACCTTGCCATAAGCTTGCAACCCAAAAAAGGCTAACGCACAAGCACCGGACGTCGGCAACATTAAGCCCACATATTTTTCATCCGGCAACGCCTTATTTAATAATCGCCCCAACACAAAGGATTTCAAAAACACCATCATAAACTTCATCGGTTTTCTGGCTGTGTCCTCCACAACCCCCTTAAAGCGTCCGGCCATTTTCATAGAGCGGGCAATCGCCGAAAACAACGGTTGTGATTTATCGTAACTATCAAAAACCATGCCGGCCATAATATCATATAATTTAGAACTGGTCCGCTCACGTACCTCACGCGTCGGCAATCCCTCTTTCACGGATAAATCAACCGGCGGCAAAATGGTCAAGGTAATTTTCGGGAACCATCTGAAATCGGCTTTTTTCCCTAATACTCTGGAAAATACGGCGTGTTTTGCACCATCAATACGAATTGGTAAAATCGGGGCATTTCCCTTTAACGCCATCATTGCGGGCCCTTCATAAATTTTCATGCGAGAGTTACCGCCATCAATAAACCCTTCGGTCAAAATCATACACAATTTATTTTGTTGTAATTCTTCGGCCATATCTTTAACGGCGAACGGACTAACCGGATCAAGCGGTTTGACTTCCACCAAATTTGTCATAAACTTAACAATTGGCTTATCCATCAACTTATCACTGACCGTGAAGACGATTTTTTTATCAACAAAAGCCGAAATTAATAACACATCCAAATAAGACGTATGGTTCGTCATAATCAATGCTCTCGGGCCGGCAACAGCTAAGTTATCCAACCCTTCAATTTTGGCATCAAATACGGCACGAAAAACTTTACGGAACAATTCTCGACGAGAAGTCAGCGGCATCAATCGAATCATATACAGCGCCATAAATAAATTGGCAACGGCTAACAAAGCAACAACCGTCATCAACTCAAATCCGATTAAGCGTAATCCAAGAACCACCCCTCAGGTGGTTACCATCAAGGAAAGTATGCGCCTTCCTCTGGATGGCAATAAAGATGAGGAATTCCTTCGTATTATTCAGAAAGCCTTTGAGAACAAGATAATCTCCTCTGTATATCTCTTAGGAGAGGGATTTGCAGGCAATTGGATGAAGAATTCCCTGACTTATCTGTGTCGAGGCAGAAGAGTATTCCTTGGCAACAATCTCTTTTCCAAGGGTGCCTGCTACGCTGGATATGTCAGAGACCATGAAGATACCTGGAAATGTATCTACATGGGCGAAAATGAAATGAAATTCAACTTAAGTCTTAAGATCAGGGACAAGGGAGAATTGGCATTTAAGACCTTGATCTCTGCGGGAAAGAACTGGTTCGAAACCAAGGGACAGTGTGAGGTTATCCTTTCCGGAACCACAGAAATCGATTTCTGGAAACAGC
>JAEIGA010014857.1_pt1 | contig 11853 bp, 10 predicted proteins | sample 9270691 | NCBI WGS metagenome assembly JAEIGA01 (sample SAMN17057246, study PRJNA624740) | gut metagenome | biome: biome; isolation source: fecal sample | host: Bos grunniens | place: China: Xizang | collected 2019
CAGTTCAAGTGGCAACACCTTTTCGACTGAGGGATGTTGCTTGCAACTCGTGAACAAAGAAAAGGTGGACTGAAATTCCCGTGTGCCGGAACCTTTTGGTTCTTTTCAGTTATGAAAAGAACGTATAGAACGACTTGAAGAAAATATAAGTGAACAATCAAGGTTGAGGACTGCCGTTTGATATGTTACTTGCGCCGTAAAATAAAACTATAAGCGAATCAATATCCACACTTTTTTTCTACAGAGCCGACGTAAACGCCCGCAGGGGCTAAAGTCAATGGAACTCTATATCAACATGCGAGATTCTTCCTCCCTGTCGGTCGTCAGAATGACAAAATGATTGTTGATTTTAGTTTTGACACACCCTCCTGCTATTTGTTTTTTGGACTTTCTTGCAAAAGCCTTATTCTCTCTCTGCAATCTCAAATGGTACACGCACCGATATGCCGTCCTTCATCATCTCTGTGATGTTTGGGTAGATTCGCTGTTTGAAACTCTCCCAACTGCGCTGCTCCATGTTGCTCCAGCCTGCCTCGGCGATGGCCATTGCGCGCGGGAATGCCATGTAGGTGACGCGGTTGATGTCTCTGATGGCCTCGGCCCACAGTGTTGCCATTACGCCCTGTATGTGTGCCTGCTCTTCGGCGGGTAGGCCATAGCCCGGGTCAAGGCGGTAACTCTGCTCCAGTGTGGTCACCGGCATTCCCCAGTTGTTGAACTCGGGCAGGTCGCCGGGGTATTGGGGGTAGTCGAGGTAGGCGTGCTCGCCCGGTGCCATAATGAGTGAGTGACCATGATTATGTGTGAGTTCAATGCACTTTGGGGTGAGGGCGTTGCGCCAGGTGACGAGTGTGACGTCGGCGGGGTAGGGGAACAGGTAGTCATTTGCGGGTGGCCAGATGTTGTCGAGTTCACACCACAGTATGGCTTTCTTGCCGTTTTTGCGCACAATGTCAAGGATGTTGCCAAAGAATGGTATCATCAGTTGCGATGGTTTTTCATATCCCAATTGCTGCATCATGGCAAGGCAATGGGGGCATTTTGCCCAGTTCTCCTTTACTGCGGCCTCGTCGCCGCCCAGGTGTATGTGCTGTGATGGGAACAGTGCTGCTACCTCTTTAATTATGTCGCTGTATATGCTGTAGACGTCTGTGTTTGCGGCGCATAGCATCATGTTGGTGGTGTGGCCCAGGTCTTTCTTGTCGCCATGACGGAATGCGCAGCCCAGTTCGGGGTGTGCGGCAAGTATGGCAACAGAGTGGCCGGGGATGTCCAGTTCGGGGATGACTTCTATGTTGCGGTCGGCGGCGTAGCGGATAATCTCCTTGAGTTCCTCCTGGGTGTAATATCCGTTATCGGGCCCCTGGTTGCTGCCGCCGGGTGCGCGAAAGGCGCCTTTCTCGGTGAGTTCGGGGTGGCTCTTTATCTCTATGCGCCAGCCCTGGTCGTCGGTGAGGTGCAACTGCAGGGTGTTGAACTTGTAGCGTGCCATTTGGTCAATGAACAGCTTTACATCCTTTACGGGGATGAAATGGCGGGCGGGGTCGAGCATTATGGCGCGCAGGCCGTAGCGGGGGCTGTCGTCAATGCGTATGTGGGCAATCTTTTTCTGGGCGGTGTTGCATATGTCGCCAATGAACAGTTGGTCGAGCGTCTGCAGGGCAAGGAAGAGTGCTCCCTCGGTGGCTCCTTTTATATATATGCCGTTCTTGTTGACCTCTAATGTGTAGTGCTCGCGGCCTTTGAGAGTGCTGTCAACATGTAGCGCGATGATGTTCTTGCTGTGCTTGCCGCTGGCGATGGCGGGTGTCAGGCCCAGGCGTTTTTTGGTGATGCGCTGCAGTTCGCCAATGACGAAGGCGTCGGCCGGCAGGGTGGTGCTTATTGTGGTTGAGGTGCTGATTGTGAATGCCTTGCCTTTGTTGCAGAGTTCTATCTTGTTGGGATAGGGAATTAGTGCCTGTGTATTGCTTTGTGCAACGGTGGCTATAGTGGTTGTTATTGCTATTATGGCTGTGATGAATATTTTTTTCATATTACCTTGTTTTTGCGGTGTTACTTTTGCGGTTGTCTTGAGCAGATCAATGCGTCTGCCCTTACATTTGTTCTCTTACTTCTTTATATTCAGTTTGTTCAATGCCTGTTGGTATCTCTTGGCGTTTGCGTTGTGCTCGCTGAGTGTTTTTGCAAAGTTGTGCGTGCCCGAGAAGTCTTCCTTTGCACACATGTAAAGGTAGTCGTGCTTTGCGTAATTGAGCACGCTCTCAATGGCCTGCTTTGTGGGGATGCGTATTGGGCCCGGGGGGAGTCCGGCGTGCTTGTAGGTGTTGTAGGGCGAGTTTATCTCGAGGTCCTTGTTGAGTATGCGCTTGCGGGTGGGGTCGCCAAGAGCAAACTTCACTGTGGGGTCGGCCTGCAGCAGCATTCCGCGCTTTAGACGGTTGATGTAGAGTCCGGCAACCATAGGCATCTCGGCGGCGTTGGCGGTCTCCTCGTTAACGATTGATGCCAGTGTCGATACCTCGGCGGGTGTCAGGCCTGCGGCCTTTGCCTTTGCCTTGCGCTCGTCGTTCCAGAACTTGCGGTTCCATGAGGACATCTTGACGAAGAAATCCTCGGCGGTGATATCCCAGTAGACCTCGTATGTGTCGGGGAGGAAAAATGCGGGGATGTGCGTCTCGGCAACCTCAAAGCAGGACATTGCAACGGGGTGGGTGTATTGGGCAAGGCTTGCCGAGTCAACCATCAACTGGCGGCTTATTATGCCTATGGCCTGCTTGACGTCTCTTGTCGAGGGGATGGTGATGCGCACCGGTGTTTGCTGGCGGCTCACAATGCGGTTATATATCCCGCTCATTGTGTCGCCGTCCTTTATCGCGTACTTGCCGCTGCGCTTGCGGCTATCGAAATTGTTGTGCTTGGCGAGTGCGGCAAAGCCGTCGGTGTTGGCGCCTGGGACCGCCTCGGCTATCTTGGCAATGACCGATGCCGAGTTGTCCTGCGGGGTGATGTATATGTATGCTGTCTCGTCGAGGCTAATCTTCTGTATCTTCACCGAGTAGTACTTGTGCCCCATTGTATATGCGATATACGCACCGGCAGCAAGCAGTGCAAGCGCAATGATTGCTAATCCCTTCCTGTTGTTTTTCTTGCTCTTTACCATAATGACAAATTTGTGCAAAAATACAATATAGCGGGCTTAAAGTCAAGCCAAATTATGTTTTTGTTGTTTTTGTTGCAGTAGCAGTTTTTTCTTAACAAAAAACAGTGATTTGTTACAAATGTTTTGTATATTTGCGGTTAATAATGAGTTGCTGTGCAAGTAGGTGACTTGCCGGCTGGTAATTGAAGGAGTGATAACTAAAACAATATAGGAAATGAAAACTTTGCAAAAAAAGAATTTTATTCTTCTCTCTTTGCTCTCGCTGATGTTGCTGGCATCGTGTACATCGTACAAGAAGGTGCCCTATTTGCAGAACAGCAAGGAGTGGAGCAGTATGGAACAGGCTGTTGCAACCTATGAGCCTAAGATACAGCCAAACGACCTGTTGAGCATTCTCATAACCAATCCCGATAATCCATCATCTTCGTTGGCTTATAATTTGGTGTCACCGGCAGACAATTCGTTGCGCCTCTCATTGCAGTCGCAGCCAACTTTGCACGACTATCTTGTTGATGCTGCCGGTAATGTGACAATACCAAATGTTGGTGAGGTGAATGTTGGTGGCAAGACAATTGCCCAGGCCGAGCAACTTATTCTTGACCGCGTGAAGGGTTCTTTCTCATCACTTCCTGCTGTGGTGGTGCGTTTTGTCAACTTCAAGATTTCTGTGCTTGGTGAGGTCACAGCTCCCGGAACATTTGCCATAAAGAATGGAAAGGTTACAATTCTTGAGGCATTGGCGCTTGCTCGTGATCTCACAATCTATGGCCAGCGCGACAATGTGAAGGTGGTGCGCGAGAACAGCGATGGCAAACGCGAGATTGCCGAACTGAACCTCAACGACGTGTCAATCCTCAACTCGCCATACTACTATCTGCAGCAGAACGATGTGGTCTATGTGACACCAAATGAGTCAAAGGCCAAGAACTCCGATATCGGCTCAAGCACATCGCTCTGGTTCTCGGGTACATCAATACTCATTTCATTGACATCACTTTTGTATAACATCCTGAAATAACAGTACAGTTATGAAAGAAAACGAAAATATCAATCTTGGTCCTGAGAATGAAGAGGGCGGTTTCGATATCCGTGTGATTCTTGGCCATTTGCGCGACAACTGGAAACTTTTTGCCTTCTCGGTAGTTGTGTGCCTGGCACTTGCATTTGTGTATCTGCGTTTTGTCACCCCAGTGTATAATGTATCGGCCAAAGTCCTTTTGCAGGATAGTGAAAAGGGCGGTTCTATTATGTCACCGGCGGATATGTTGGCCGATTTTGGTGTGCAGAGCAAGACATCCAATGTGGAGAACGAGATAGAACTCATGTCCTCAATGTCAGTTGTGCACCGTGCCGTTGTAGATGCCGAACTTTACATAAGATACAATTGGGGCGAGGATAGCGTGCTCTACAAGAGCACAACGCCTTTTGTTGTGGTGCTCGACGAGGTTGCGCAGGCAAGCCTTCAGGAACCGCTGCTCCTTGACTTTGCGATGAGCGATGCCGGCGAGACAACTGTGGCGTACAAGTATGGCGACAGTGAGTTTACTCAGCCTGTTAATATACCGGCATTCCCTTACGTGCTTGAGACTCCGGGCGCTTTCGTCACCATTGAACGCAATGCTGCTGCCGGGTTGGCACAGGGCAACGTCTTTGTTACTGTGAACCCTGTCAATGCGGTGGCGGCCATGTATAAAGGCGCTTTGGCAATCGCGCCGGTGTCAAAGACTGCATCGGTAGCGGTGCTTTCATATAATACCCCCGACCCTGTTGAGGGAACCTTGTTCCTGAATTCGGTGATGGAGAGTTTCAACAATGTTACAAATGAAACAAAGCGCCAGGTTGCCTGCCGCACCGAGGCTTTCATCTCTGAGCGTCTCAAATCGTTGAAGGTGGAACTTGAGCAGATGGAGGGAAGCCTTGCTGCCTACAAGAAACAGAACCAACTTGTTGACCCCAAGACCGATGCTACAGAGACTATAAAGAAGAAGGCCGAGTATACAACGCAACTCGAGGTTCTTGACCTCAAGATTACTGCCTCAAAGTACATGAATGAGTTTGTTAACGACCCCAATAACGACATGCAGGTTATCCCCGCGTCGTTTGGCGTTGACCTCGACCCTGCGCTTGTAAGCCTCATAAACAACTATAACGCAAGAGTCCTTGAGTACAAGACCCTCTCGCAGACAACAACCGAGGAGAACCCAATCCTGCGCAATGCAACATCGGTGTTGCGTGCAATGCAGGAGGATTTGCGTGACGCCCTCAAGGCGCTCGACCAGTCATTGGCAATTGAGCGCAAGGCAATCTCAATCCTTGCCGATAAGTATGCCGGCCGCTTTGAGATGTCGCCCGAGGTTGAGCGTCAGCTTCTTACCATCACTCGTGAGTGCGACATTAAGTCGGGTCTCTATGTGATGCTGTTGCAGAAGTACGAGGAGACACTCCTTAGCATAGAGGTGCAGAGCGACAATCTCAGTTGCATTGATGCTCCTTACTGCACAGGCACAGTGTCGCCCAAGTCAAAGATGATTTACCTTGTGGCGCTCTTCTTTGGCCTCTTGTTGCCGGCTGCGTTTGTATACATAAGACTGCTCATCCGTGACAAGTTCGACTCGGCCGAGGAGGCACAGAAGGCAATCAACTTGCCTTATCTTGGTGCAATTCCAATGAAAGCATCAAAGAAGGAGCAGGCAAAGCCAATTGTGGTGGAGAAGAACAGGAACGATGTCATGGCCGAGGCTTTCCGCACCTTGCGTACAAACTTGCAGTTTGTTATGGCAAAGTCAAGCGGCAAGGTTATTATGTTCACCTCAACCATCTCTGGCGAGGGCAAGACATTCGTTGCATCGAACCTTGCTGTCAGCACAGTGCTGCTTGGCAAGAAGGTGCTGCTCATGGGCTGCGACATACGTCGCCCACGACTTGCCGAGGTGTTCAACTTTGACCCTTCACGCAGGGGATTGACAAGTTATTTGGCTGCTGATGAGAACGAGGTTTCAATGCTTGATAAACTCATCCTTCCATCGGGCGTTGTTGACGGCCTGGATTTGTTGCCTGCAGGTATTGTTCCTCCAAACCCGGCCGAGTTGCTCTCAAGCAGTAATATGGACAGGGCTATCGAATATCTGCGTGGTAAGTACGATTATATCATTATGGATGCGGCGCCGGTTGGCCTTGTATCTGATTCCTTGATAGTGAATCGTGTTGCCGATCTTGTTGCTTATGTGGTGCGTGTTGGCTATAGTCACAAGTCCGATGCTGCATTCATCACCTCGCTTGTCAATGAGAAGAAACTTGAGAATGTTGCGGTTGTTGTCAATGGCGACGACCTGACAAAGAAACCTTACGGTTCGCGTGGCAGCAACAGATATTCAAGTTACGGCTACTCATACTTGGATGCTGCAAAAGAAAAGAGCAACGACTAATTGATTATGTCACTCATAGGCACCCGGCCAAATGGCCGGGTGCTTTTTTGTCTTCTAAGGCATAAATGGCAACTTCTCGTATGTTGTATGGTTTATATTGTTTGACATAATAACAAAAGGCCTTTCTACATAGACGAGAATTAATTTCAGACATAAGTACACAAGTATATAAGATTTAAACATGGGTGCAAGAGCAAATTGAGCGCTTTGTAATGAACTTTCTGCATTTGTTTTTGCATTTTATTGTTAAAAACTTTGCAAAGTAGAAAAAAAAGTATACCTTTGCACTCCGGTATCGGATACCATTCCTCAGCACTTGAGGGAGATTGAAACAGTTTCGGGGTGTAGCGCAGTTGGTAGCGCATCTGGTTTGGGACCAGGGGGTCGCAGGTTCGAATCCTGTCACCCCGACAACTGAAAAAGGCAAAAGGGACAGCCTGGCGGTGCTGCTCAAGGCCCGAACGATGAAAGTTGTTCAAACATAGAAAAAACCGTTCTTCGGGGTGTAGCGCAGTTGGTAGCGCATCTGGTTTGGGACCAGGGGGTCGCAGGTTCGAATCCTGTCACCCCGACGAAAAAGAGACTCTCTCAAGAAATATTGAGAGAGTCTCTTTTTTATACAAACTCAAAGGTCAAATGTTAAAGCGGAAAGTTTGGCGGTTCATTACTTCTTCTTTATTTTATAGATACCCATGCGCTTTATGGATAGCATGCCGCCAAAGTTATTTCCGTACAAGTCGCCCTTGTCAAAAGCAAAGGATGTTGTAATGTACCATAGACCACCAGGGATTTGAGGCTTGAATGTCAACTCAACAAGTCCCGAAGTGCAGTTCTTGATATCCTTGAATGGTTTGCCGTACGTACCCCAGTTGTTGCTGTGGGTGAGCAGCATGCGATAATCCAACCATGTAAGCAGCGTGCCCTCGACGCCAAAGTGAAAGGCCTCGACGCGGTTATTGTAACATGTTAACGACTTGTCCTTATTGTATATTGGTGAAGTGCATAGCGGGGTTGCAATCATCATTCCATAATTGAACCAACCGCAGTATTTACGGTGAATGTAATTGTTGTCTATGCAACTTATCTGGTCGGGGAAAATGGCATCGCTGTCATGGTATATGGGGCCACTTTGGTTCTTTAAATTGAAGTATTCAAATGTTGCAGCCTTAATCCATTTGAACTCCTTCAGGTTCAATTCCAACCCCACCAGCTGTTCTGTCCATAATCCATATTCCCAGAACATTTGCGAATGGTCGTTGAATGCGTGGTCATAATTCAATTTAAGCATCCACTTCTTGCCGTGCCACGTTATAGCGCCCTTCCAACTGCCAAGTACGTTGCCTGCAACATTCGCTTGTTCCGTATCGTCATATTCCTCATCTCCCTTTAAAGGTATCAATGCCAAGAAGTAATCTTTTATGCGCGAAGGGTTATGTACTGTATTGCCAGGTTTATTGTATGTGTTGTAAATTGTTCCGCCGAACTGTGTCACCATGTGAATGCCAATCTCTGCTGTCAATGGAAACTTCTCCTTGTTTCCAATGCGCATGCAACCATCTTTTGAGTGGTACAGCACATCCGTTGTATACATCTTGCCTTGTGCCGCAAAACCCTCTTGCCATTTGCCGTCAGTGAATTGCCCGTATGCAAGGTGTCCTTTAATGCCAAGCCATCCCTTTGTGCCTGGAATGTCCCAATATTCGTGTAGTTCAAACCGAACTTGTGGGATGGGGCGAGCATTGCCGCTTTCGACCAAAGTACCGCTTGTCAGGCGGTGGTTCATCGGTTCGCCCCAACGCTCCTTTTGACCAACGGACAGTCTTAGTTTTCTCCAACTGCAATCAATATATGCCTGTTGCACAAATAATGTCGATGCCATATTCATGCCTGCAACAATGTCTACCCCCCAATCCAGTGTTATACCGCTTTTCTTGAATGGGTGATTACCGCCCACTCCCACGCGCGCATATGCCATGTCTGTTTTTTCGCTTCCTAATCCTTGCCTGTTTGAGATGTGCCAGAATGGGGCATACTCTCCACAGCCTATAGCACCCGTCAGTTCCTGCCTTTCTGTTATGGTCTGCGCCTTTGTGCATATAGTTGCAGTCATTAATATAATGATTGAATAGAGAAGTCTTTTCATATTTTCTTACTTTAATTTTTTGTACCTTTTACGCCAAAAGTAGTGCCAAATCTTGAAGTATGGGCTCCACAGTGTCTCGCTTGGGTATTGCAGGGCAAGCCTTGCAATGCGTCGCATGCTGTTTAGGAAATGTGCAAATTCATTTTTCTTTGATACAAAACTGTAACGAGGGTCGTACTTGCCAAAATTACCGGCTGTCATAATCTCTTTTAAAAGGAACTCGCCTCTTTTCTTGTCGGGGGCAACCGGCAGTTTTTCATCCTCAAGGCCAAACTTCTGCTGCAGGATATATGCGGTTGCTGCCGCAAAGTTCTTGAGCCCAAGATTAGCGAGTGCTTCTGTGTACTCTTTCTTCTCCTCTTGCGAGAATCCTTTGTCAAGCACAAAGTAATAGTCGAGCATCTGTCGCAGGCCTATGCCCTCCTGGAACAGGTGGCGGTATATGTGCAGCAGTATGTAAATGCGGTTAAATGCCAATGTAGGTGCAGGGAATGTTGCTTCTCCTATGCTGATTTGGTTGCCGAACTGCATTGCTGCTTGCTCGCTAAAGAATCTCTGCAACCTTTTGTTGGCAAAGGGGTTGTGCATCCACGAAGGGGTAAAATGTACTTCAATCTCTACATCTTTGCTAATGGGAAAATCGACGTGGTGATATGTCGGTTTGCATTTTGGAAAACATTTCTTGATGTATGCGAGAATTTTTTTGTCCCCGCCTTCAAGCCAAATGTCTATGTCTCCAGGTGTGCGTAAATTAGGGTTGTTGTAACTCTGTGCCACACCTTGTCCTTTAAGCACAGTGTTGCGAAAGCCCAGCTGGTTGAATTTCTTTGATACGGCAACGCATCTTTTGTTCAAGTCAATATTCTTCTCCTTTATCTGTTCGCAGGCGCTGTGCCAGCTCAAAAGAATCCGTTTGGGTGGATGCTGCTCCATAGGTAGTCTTTCAATGCCGGCAAATGTAATGCCTATGAGTGTCTGCTGTTCGGCGATGTCAAACAGTTCGTTCCACTGCTCGGCATTTGGTGTGCATGGGAGTGTGCTCTGCTTACCAATTCCACACCTTATAAGGTGAAAGAAAAGTTCAATAATTGAAGCGTCTTTTTCTGTTGTTCTGTTGTACACTGTATTCGCTGCTTGTTTATCTGTTGGCAATCTCATTTAGAACGTCCTCTAAAATGTATTCATCACTCATTAACTGAATACCGGATTTTGTGTCGGACAATAATTTATATGTCTTTGTGGAGTAAAATATATCCAAAGCTCGTTCCTCGTCAATTCCTAGCCTGTCAGCGAGCATAATGACAATATTGCTCACTTTTCGCCATAAAACAGAATCTCTCATAATGTAGCTATAAAGTAATGCTTTCTACGTACAACAAATATTTATCAATGACCTTTTGATTAAGAATACAAATTTGATGGTTTACTTTTTTATAACGCAATTGCCCCAGGGCTTGTTCCGCAGTGATAATACCTTTTTCATAATCTTCAACAGTATCAATTACATTATCATTTGCAACACCACCTTCAACTATGTCATAGTCTAATGATATATCTTTACCCTTTCGGCAATCTACAACATAATTTAGCCATTCAATATTATATGTATCAAATCTTTTGATTCTGACATTGTCGGCCTCGGCACTTTCAATATTGAAATGATACACGTTAACCACAGCTTTTGTTTCACGGCCTTTTCTACTTGCTATTATTATAGCCCAATCTTCTGCCTGTGATTCAATCTTGGTCAAATAGAAACCAGGTCCAAAGTCCAAATTTTTTCTTCCAATTTTAGCCAATGGTTCTGGTACTGATAAATATGTACCATGATAAAGCGTGATCATAAATCATTCTCCTTTCTTTCTTTTTCCCAGTTTTTAAGCGTTTCAATTGTATCATCAACTACCCAACTAAGACTTTGTGTGTGCAACAACTCATAGTGTTTTAACAAGCGCGAATGTATTATGTCCTGTTCCTTTAACCGGTTGAACATCACATTGCCAGGCACATTTAGTTTCTTTGCACTTCCTTCAATTGCCATAACTGCAAAATGAATTCTTCTATACCTCTTTGTCCTATTATTCATTCCGGTCTTTTTTTAGACTGCTAAAATACAAAAATAAAAGCAATTTGCAATGTTATACAATTAAAAAAGCACAACCCTGCAAAAGGGGGAATGAGTGTGCCGCGTTTGGATAACTCGGTACACATTCTTTATAAATAATTGTAATAATATAGATGTTTACAATCCTCCTAATTAAGATAGTCCTTCAACTTTTCCTTGAGCAGTTGGCGCGATATGTGGATGCGCGTTTTCACTGTTCCAAGCGGCAGTTTGGTGATAACAGAAATGTCCAGGTATTTGTGTCCTTTGATGAGCAGCCTGATTAGTGCGCCATTGTTGCCGGGCAAGTCATCAATTGCGTTGTAAATCTCGTCAACGCAAATTTCGCAGTCACACTCCTGTTCATATATCTCCTTGTTTGTGAAAGAGATTATTGGCGCGAAATCATCGACCGATTGATGCCGCTCCTCGTGTTTACTGTTGCTGATAAATATATTGTGCATAATTCTGCGCGCCCATTTTAGGAAACCCTTCTTCTCTGTTAACTGGTGTGCATTTATCAGCACCTTAAATGCTGTCTCCTGTAATAAATCATCGGCTCTGTCAAAGTCCCATGTCAAGCAGTGAGCATATTGATAGAGATTTCCCCTTGCAGCAATGAATAGTTCTGCAACCTCGCTTCTTTCCACTTTGTTTTTATTTTGAATTGTTATTATAAACAAAATAAACACCTAAGTCCACCATTTGGTTCTCTGTTTTATATTTTTTTTTCAATAAAACACCTGTTTTTAACATATATTCACAAGTAAGGCTGTGATATTCATTCAGCAAAGCCAATTTCCTTTTTGTAATAGTGTCAAAACAGCAACCTTGTCGCCTGTTGATGATACTACTTTTGTCACACAAAAAACTAAAGCGAATTTTTATATTATAGACAGAAGAACAGAAGGACAAAACTGCGACTAAGCAAGTGGATGAAAGTTTGCTTACACACAAAGCGAGCAAAAGCAGGTTCAACGAAGTTAAAAGACCTTTCTGCTATTAGATAAGTGTGTCG
>JAEIGA010014858.1_pt1 | contig 11853 bp, 12 predicted proteins | sample 9270691 | NCBI WGS metagenome assembly JAEIGA01 (sample SAMN17057246, study PRJNA624740) | gut metagenome | biome: biome; isolation source: fecal sample | host: Bos grunniens | place: China: Xizang | collected 2019
ACTTTTTCAGTTACTGTGCTTTCCCATACCATTTGACGGATTTGTTCCATCATTTCATCATTGATGTTGTTGCCATATTGCAATTTTACTACATCGTTGAATTGTTCCATTTTTTCGGCATAGTCGCGAATTTTCACTTTGTCGCCGTTGATAACAGCTACGTTAGCACCGTTTTCTTGGAAATAAGTTGAACCTGAATTCACCAAGTCTCCAACAATGAAGACCACCAAAGCCAAACCTACTACAATTAAGAGAAGGAGACCTTTACTTCTAATTTTTTCTAATGTTGCCATTTTTTACTTGTATTATTTGTTTTTTATTTTGTTCTTTTTGTATATTGTAATTTACTACAATACAGTAATTTACATGCAAAATAGGATGCTTTTGCATCTTATTTTACATGATAATATTACGAAGTGCGAATTTACGAAAAAAGTTTATATATACGAAATATTTTGCAATAAAATTTATAATCTATTGATTTGTAGATTTTTAGTTATGGGTTATTAGTTATTAGTTATTAGTTATTAGTACCGAAGGTTCTCTAACCTCTAACCTCTAACCTCTCAACTCTCAACTAATATTAGTTTTACTAAATCAATACGATTATTATGGGCTTGCATTATTTTGAATGTGTAGTTTTCGATTTGTATTGTTTCGTTGAGTTTTGGGAATTTTTGGTAGTGGTGTAGTATATAACCTGCTATTGTTACGTAATTGTCTGATTCTGGGAATGAGAAATCGAATTTTGCATTAGCAGTATCAATTTCGAGGCGACCTGATAGAATGTATTCATTTTCAGATATTTTGCGTGCTACCCATTCGCGATTGTCATGTTCGTCTTCTATCTCGCCAAATATCTCTTCCATAATATCTTCGAGGGTTACGATACCTGCAGTGCCACCAAATTCGTCAACTACAACTGCAATACTTTTTTTCTCTTGCATGAATATGTCCATCAACTTGTTAGCTGCCATAGTTTCAGGTACGATAGGTAGTGGACGTATCTGTTTTTTCCAGTCTTCAGGATTTTTGAAGAGGTCGTTTGAATGGAAATAACCTATGATATTGTCGATACTTTCGCGGTAGATAAGTATTTTTGAGTAGCCTGTGTTAGTAAATGTATTTCTTAAATCAATTAGTGTAGTGCTTTCTTCGGGGAGGGCTGTGATTTCGGTACGAGGAATAGCACAATCGCGAAGTTTTACTTCCGAGAAATCAAGTGCATTTTGAAATATTTTTACGTCGTGTTCTATTTCTTCTTGACTATCAGAGCCTTCGATTGATTCGTTGATAAGGTAGTCTAAATCTACTTTACTTAATTCATGAGTTTCGTGTTGTGGATTATAGAGTTTGAATAGACGGAGTATGTTTTTTGAGAGGAATGTCGTGAATATAGTGACAGGGTAGAGTACTATATAAATAATGTACATAAAAGGCGAAAATATGCTGAGCCACACGTTTGGACTACTTTTGAATATCATTTTAGGTATAAATTCGCCTGTGAATAGCACGATGATTGTTGCGATAATTGTTTGAATAATCATTACAACAAAATCAGAAGTAACTATGTATTGTTGGATAACCCCAGTAAGCAGATTTGCCATTTGAATACTATATACAACAAGGGCGATATTGTTACCAACAAGCATTGTAGATATATATTGTTCGCTATGGCGGTAGAAATAATCAATAATTTTCGAGGTTAGTGAATTTGATTTTTTGTCTATTTCGAATCTCAGTTTATTAGATGACACGAAAGCAATCTCCATTCCTGAGAACAGAGCTGAAAATATAAGTGATATGGCTATAGCCCAATAATTGACCATTTTGTATTTAGTTGGAATTTGATATTTTTCAATAGTTTTCTTGCTTGCACCTTGCTTGAAGGTCGCTGTTTTTGGGAATTGAGAAATCCCTATTCCTCACTCCTCATTCCTCATTCCTCACTCCTCATTCCTCATTCTTCAATTGGTATTGTGCCTTTTGGTTGGCGTATGCTGTATCGGCTGAAGGTTTGGTTGGATTCAAATCCCACGCCGAGAATTTTTCTCTCTTTTTGAATGATTGTTATTGCAGAATCGCTATATACGCGTTCTTCTTTTTGGTCCCAATATAATTCGTTGGTATAAAATTCTTCTTTGTTGAGGTTGGTAGCTTCAACATTGTCGTTGAGTTTCCAAAGTTCTAATTTGCTGTAATACACAGCTCTGTCGCACTCTATTTCTGCATCAACTTTATAGTTTTCATCAAAGCGTTCGAAACGCAATCCGTTTGGGAAATCCCAATATGGAGTATCGGCTTTTTCATAGACATACCACTCTGGAGCAATAATACGGTAACGAATAATTCCAGAGTCGGATACGATGGTAGTTATTGAGTCGGCATAGACTTGAGGTGTATTTTTGATGTCAGTTACCGACTCGGTCATTTCATGTTTGGTTTGGCACGAAAAAAATAATGCACAATGCACAATACACAATGCACAATATATAATTATTGTCGGACTAGTCCGACCTGTCAGACCAGTCCGACAAGTCGGACTAGTCCGACTAAATATTGTGTGTTGTTTTTTATGCATTAATTCAAGTTATTTACTACGTACTGTAGTTGATTCATTCACCCAACCACCTACATAGTGTGATTTACCTTCTTCTACATCAGGGTGCATAAACACATCTTCTTTAGAAGGGAAGTATGCGCTATATGTGCGGATGAGTTTGTTTGCTTGTTCAATCATATCTTCTGTTGGCTCAACGCTTTTTGCTTTAGCAAATTGGTCAACTGCTGCCCAATATACTGCTTTTTGGAGTGTTGGATCGTCTGATACTTTTGCTTGAGCGTAAATAACACCTAACAAGATGTGAGGTTGACCTTGTGCTGGGTTTTTAGCCAATGACTCTTTGCAGTATTTACGTGCATTTGCATATTGTTCTGTTTTGTAATATACTTGAGCAATACGGAATAGAACATCTGCCATATCATTGTCTTCTGTAAAGAGAGTAACAGCTTCTTGATAATATTCGATAGCTTTGTTATAGTCGCCTTTTACGTATGACATGTTACCAAGACCTGTAGCAGCTTCGGCAGATGGAGAAATGCGGTGAGCATATTCAGCTGCTTTGTAGTATGCTTCGTGTTCGATACATTTCAAGCGTTTGAACAATTTCATTACACCTTCGAGATATTTGAGGTCTGCACTATTTTTCTCTACATTAGGCAAGAAGATTTCGTTCATTTTTGCACAATCAGCAACACCTGATGCAGCGAAAAGTACATCTACAGCAGATTTTACGTTATTGTAATTTTCTGCATCTTTCAAATCGGCATTTTGACCATTTGCGGTTAAGATTGCATCTGCAAATGTATAGTCGCCAATGAATTGCTCTGCCAATGAGTTGTCGGCTTTGTAGAGGTTAGCTGATGTAAACACAAAGAGTTGCAATTCATTTGCTGCTGCGGCATTTCCTAATCCTTGGATAGCTTCTTTAATCCATGGATAGATAGTTGCGTTATCATCTGGGAAATATTTGTTATATTTTGTTGCTTTGTCTGCCAAAATTGCAGGACGAGGAGTTTTTTTGTCTGTGCCAAAATATTGAATACGGTCGTCATACAATTTCATCAATTGGTCGAATGCTGCTTTAAATTCTTCTTGAGTTGTTGCTTGTTTGATTTTCCATTCAAGGATTCTAACACCGAGAGCATAGATATTTTTTGATGCAGATGGGCATTCTTTGTAAACTTTAGACCATGGCTCGTAAGCATCAGCATAGTTTTTCACTTTTGCATACTCTGTGAAAAGCGAGAGATTCACTTTACATTCTTCTGTCATTTGAGCAGCTACACTGCCAACAAACAACATCGCTACAAAAAGAGCTGTTAATTTCAATGATTTCATAATAATTTTTTATTTTTGGTTTATTAAATAATTATCTCTTTTATTTCTTTTGATTGTTATTTCCCAAAAAGGTTTAAAAAATAATTCCTCATTACTCACTTTTCATTCCTCATTTCTCATTTCTCATTCCTCATTTCATTATCTCACTTTCGCCTTCACAAACCAAGTTTCATTGAGTGAGAAGTTAAGCCCGAATTTGAAGTAGTTTTCTTTTAACGTAGCCATCAATCCTCCTGCGTTGCCATACTCAAAGTTCACATTTATAATAGTTTTCGATGTTCTGAGTGGCAATCCAAGACCGCAAGTGATTGAAAAATCTCCTGCTTGACGGCCATTTATTTTTGCGTATGAAGTATTGCAACTTGCACCTAATCTCCATGACATACGGTCAATGTATCTTCTGCCACGAGGGTCATGTGTATATTCTGCACCGAGCGACAATTTCATTCTGTTTGCCAAGGTGTCGCGTTTGCCATAATAGAGAGCTTTGCTATATTCTTGATAAGTAAAATCTACACCAATCATCAATCTGTCATCGTATGTGTACATTACACCACCGCCATACAATGATGGCATTTCGAATAACTCGCTTGAATTCACAGTCAAAGTATCTGTACCAGTAGTTGTTTGTTCAAACTTGCCATTCATGCCTGAGCGAAATTCATATATCGCACCGATGTTGAATTTATGTTTATCGCCAATTGTCTCGTGATATTGAAGACCAAAACGGGCATTGAAACTGCGAATATACAAATTACTGAGCATCACAGTATTTGTTGTAGTCAATTCTGATTGATTATAACTTACTGCCTTGTAGTGATTTATGTTGCCAAACATGTAATAGCCATTTACACCCAATGCCAAGTGGTCTGCAATGTCAACCGAAAGTCCTAAATACACCTGACTGATACCGCCTGTGCCATAATAAGTCTTGTCATACACATTGTATTCATCCTCAAAAGGTATCTGTATCGAATCTGTGTATTTATAATTATAGCCAACATACGAATATGGTATCAATCCAGCCGACAACCCCATCCATTTTGTGATAGGCGATTGCAACGCAATATAGTCAAGATTGCCTGTGAAAGTTGTATTTTGAGCCGATCCACTTTGGAATGTTGACAATAGCCCCGAAACTCCCATTTCGAAAATAAACGACGTAGAGTCAATGCTGCTATACGAAGCTGGGTTAGTCGAGTTGATAGAATTTTTTGTACGCAAACCAATTGACGTACCTCCCATTGCTTGCGAACGAGAGAAACAATCGTCTTCCAATTGCCCATAACCATATCGTGTATAAGGCGAATTAGTATTGTTTTGTGCAATAACTATAACCGACAAAAATAGATATAATATAATAATTTTTCCTTTCATTCTGTATAATTTAATAATAGTATTCCCTGTTCTCTATTCTCTGTTCCTTATTCCTTAGAGAAGTTGTTTGCTATATAATTCAATCCCTTAGGTACAAGTGCAGGCTCAAATAGGAGTTGTGAGTTAAGAGTTGAAAGTTGAGAAATATTTACAATCTGCAAATTAAATAATCCACCAGTTAATACAACTTTCAAATTTTTATACTCTTTTGAATAATGCTCAATATAACCATTAATCTCATTTATCACTCCCCAATAAGCTCCGTTTAAAATAGCAGACTTTGTAGTATCTCCCAATGCTTTATCTATTGTGAATTGTGCATTCTGAATTGTGCATTGCGGTAACGCTGCCGTAAAATGATGCATAGCATCCAATCTCATCTGTATGCCAGGAGCGATATTTCCACCAACAAAATGTCCATCAACTAATAAATCGTACGTATTGCACGTGCCACAATCAATTACCAAATAATTTCCTTCGCTATCCACAGCGTATGCTCCAGCAAGAGCTGCAATACGATCTTTGCCTAATGTTTCAGGCGTGAGATAATCAATCTTAAAAGGCAGAGGTGATTTGTATGACAATAAATGACATTTTAGTCCGAATTTGCTAAATATGTCTGCAACTCGTTGCTCTTCATTCGCATCAACACTTGAAATAATTGAGTTCTCAAACACCCCAAATTTATCAATCAACTCCTCAATATACTCCTTGTTAATCCTTTCTACTACAATATGTTCAACCAGCTGTTCTCCTCCGAAAACAGCTATCTTTGTCTTAGTATTGCCTATGTCGATAGTCAGTACCATTCGATTTTACATATTTAGATGCAAAGATACTTATTTTAATTCATAATTCATAATTCATAATTCATAATTTTTGTTAATTTATTTTTTAATTTTAATTTTAGTTGTAACTTTGCGTCTCGTTACTTGCTACTAAAAATATAAACATAAGTAACGAGTAGCGAGTAATGAGTAATGAGAACCCTTCAGCATTAAATAATACGTAGATATAATTCTCGCTACTCGCTACTAGTTACTAAATATCTATAATATGACTAATTGGGAAAAACTTATAGCAGAATATAATGATATGCGTTATTTCTCCACTGACCCAGTGGCAGTAGTGCGTCGTTGTACCGAGCAATGCGATATCGAAGTAATGGGAATAGTTTGTTCGTGGTTGGCGCTTGGCAATCGCAATCAGATATTCAAAAAATGTTGTATGGTATACGACCTAATGTCTGGTAAACCATACGATTATGTCATGTCGGAGCAATGGCGTCAGTACAAAGATTCTAATATAAATTTCTATCGCATTTTCTTCTATCGCGATTTCCATGACCTAATGCAGAGTCTTTATAGTGTTTATCTGCAGTATAATACTCTTGAAGATGCCATAATAATGAGGAATGAGGAGTTAGGAATTAGGAATGAATACCTCAATGCATTGATTTCTCTTTTCAACGCCAATGGCATACCCAAAGACCGCAAATCAGCCTGCAAACGCCTATGCCTATTTCTTCGTTGGATGGTGCGTCGTGATGGCATAGTTGATTTAGGCGTATGGACTAAATTCTCTCCTGCCGACCTACTTATACCGCTCGACGTGCATGTCAATCGAGTAGCCCGTCAGCACGGACTTCTCACCCGCCCCTCTGCCGACATGCGAGCCGTCCTCGAACTCACAGCCAATTGTCACAAACTCTACCCCCACGACCCAACCATCATGGACTTCGCCCTCTTCGGCGCTGGCTACACATCTAAGTAATATTAAAAGCTTCAAGAATCATTTGATTCTCGAGGCTTTTCTTGAATGTTGGCTTTAAAATTGTTTAATGCAAAATTACTACATTCTGAAAGTGAACTAAATTTAAGTTGGAAATGTAGGTTTATTGTTGAATAAAGTGAGGAATTTTTTTGGGGGAAGGTGTGGAGATTGTATAAAAAAGCCATCCCATATGAATGCGGGATGGCTGTCTTATATTTTAGGTGAATTATAAATCCGAATGGTCGAGTGTTCTATCTATATTGCGTTGCAAATCGAATAGTTCTTTTTGCTTCTCTATCTCGCGTCGTAAATCAGTTTCCGATGGTAATAATGGTAGATATTTAGCAGCAAACAACTGTTCATTTCCTTTCAATATAGAATAACGTGCTATATCTTTACTTGTTTCTGAACATAGCACAATGCCAATTGTTGGGTTATCACCTTCGGTGCGTTTCAATTCGTCGTACATTCTCACATACATATCCATTTGACCAACATCTTGATGTGTGATAGTGCCTACTTTTAAGTCTATCAAAACATAGCATTTCAATATGACATTATAGAATACCAAATCAATGAAATAATCTTGTGTGTCGGTACGCACCAATTTTTGTCGACCCATAAAAGCAAACCCACGACCTAATTCCATTATAAACTCTTGAAGATGGTCGATGATAGCGGTTTCCAATTCTTGTTCTGAGAACGAATTATCTTGCTTAAAACCTAAAAATTCAGCTACTATTGGATTTTTTAGCATTTCTAATTTTTTAGGTTCTTCTTCTTTTATCGGTAGTTGTGGTTGACTAAAATGTCGTTCAAAATATTGAGTACTAATGTTTCTGTCCAATGTACGTACACTCCACATCTCTTGCGATGCCATTTGTAAGTACCAACGAATACTCACCTCCGAATCTGCCCTCAACGCAGTGAGTATGTGCGACCATGTTAGATTTTGCAAACGTGTTTGCAAAATCGCAATATCGTTGATTGTCAGATAAAATTTGCGAAAATAAGCAAGGTATCTTTTGCTGAACCCTTTTCCATATCTATATGTCAATTCATTCGACAGATGTTCTATTATATGTTTGCCATATTCTGCTCGTTCAGCTCCGCGTTGCTCTTCTTCCACGATTCGTTGCCCCACCTTCCAATATGTTTCTATCATCGCGCTATTCACTGCGTTATAAGCCTATCTGCGTCCTTCCTCAACAATAGAACATACATCGTTCACAAAACACTCGTTTATCTCTGTTGTTCTTAATATTTTATTTTCGTCGTTCATAATCTTATCGTTAAATTATTTTTTACATGCAAAGTTACTAAAAACTGCTCTAATAACCAAATAAATAGAGTGAAAATTACATGTAAAAAAGCATCCTCACCATGGGGGTGAGATGGCAGGTGGGATGGACAATAAAGCAACAAAGTGAGTATAGTCATCTAATCTTTTGAAATACCTATCTGAGCCACTATCTTTACTTATTTTATTTCTATTTACTAAATTTAATAGCTGAACGTAGAGTGGGTTATTTGCTAAATTTTGTGACTTTGCCCATGATTTTAATTTTATGTTTAGTTCGACACAAATTAAATTAAAGGGCTGATTCTCGTAATAAAATCAGCCCTAATTTTTTTATCGGATACCAATAATTAATTTATATGTTATTCCCAAGTGAAGGAATAATAAGTTGTGTCTATCCAAGTATCTGAGTAATGACATTTTTCTACTATTTTCGATATATAACCGGTATCGTTAAATTCATATTCATATTCATAGTAAGTTGTTGTTGGGTCATACTGATTATAACAAGAATGTGTGTAATTTATTGGTAATTGCATAGTTCGTATTCCTGCAATTTCTGGGTGAGCAATAAATATTGTTTTGTCGTAAATATCAAAAAAATTATATAATAAATCATACATTAAAGGGAAATAACCTTTTTTGCATGGTTTTTCATAGGTTATAAGAGAATTAGTATATTTACATAAAAGTCCAGTCATGTTTCGAGTTGAAGAATTTGATATAAGTTTATCACCATCCCAAGTTGCAGTATCATCGTTTTCTGCCCAACTATATTTATGTCTTACAACTTTGTTTGATAGATTATAATTGTAAGTATGATAAGCATTGTTCTTATCATATTCATCATTTTTATAATATTTTTGTACAAGACCATTGTCAATTAGATATGTTTGTTTTATATTTTTATTTGGTTCTGTTACTATGATGCTATCATTGCTCCAAATATATTTGAATGTATATTTAATTTCTTCGGTAATGCCATCTATTTCTCTATGACTAATTAATTTTCCATTTTTGTCATAATTAAATTCAGTAATATATATTGATTTTGGATCGTCATTAGAAACAATCATTCTTGTTATTTTTTTTTCACTTGTGATTGTTTCTGTAGAGTCTTCAGGACTACATCCTACAAAATTAATACATATGATGATAGTAATTAAAGCTATTTTACTTAACTTAAATATTCTAAATGTTTTCATAGTATAAAAAATTATTTATTTACAAATTTAATGTTATTATGTGAAACTTCATATATCTCTCCTGTTGCAATATCCTCTATAATAGCAACTTTTTTAATAAGATAATTATCAGAATAAGCACTTTTTTCTTCCATATCATGCTAAGCATGGAGTATACCTTCTCGTTCTTTCATTCGTTCTTCACGTTGTTTTTGCTCATGACGAGTTTCATCAGGAGTAAATTCTAGATCTGTAGGTCTAATGAGTTTGAAAATTACTTTTTTCATATTTTTTTGTTTTATTACTTCCTTGATTCCCAAAAGAAAGCGGATAAAAAAATAAGGTGTGGGAACTTATTGCTTTATCCTAAAGTCTGGTCTTCGCATTACCATTGGAATGGATAAAGCAATAGCACCCACACCGTAGGATATGTAAAGAGCCAATAATGGCTGAACACACCAACAATGCAGTGCTACTGCTATCATCTTCATTCCAATATCAAAGTTGCGAAGTTTGACTTTAGAAGATAATTTCAATAACACCTTTTAATAATAAAGTACTTCTCCCTACGGAAAAGCATTTGCAAAGGTAGTAAAAGTTTTTTGAAAAATCAAGTTTATTGATGAGAATTTAATAATTTTAGTGATGAAATAAAAACAGCGAGATATTGTGTGAATATCTCGCTGTTATTTATATTATTAGTTTATTAACGTTTGATTCCGTTGCGTTCGAGCATTGCATCGATTGTAGGTTCTTGGCCACGGAAACGTTTGTAGAGAGTCATTGGGTGTTCAGTACCACCACGGCTCAATACGTTGTTGAGGAATGACATTGCTGTTTCGCGGTCGAAGATGCCGTTTTGTTTGAAGAGTGCAAATGCGTCAGCATCGAGTTGTTCTGCCCATTTGTATGAGTAATAACCTGCTGCGTAGCCACCTGAGAAGATGTGGTTGAATGTTACGCAACGACCTGTGCCTTCTACTGTTGGGAGGAAGTTAGTTGGAGCAGTTGATGTGCGTTCGATTTCGCATGGGTCACCATTGAATGGTTCAGTGATTGTGTGGAATGCCATATCTTGTAAGCCGAATGAAACTTGACGGAGACAAGCATAACCGCAGTTGAAATTAGAAGCGTCAACGAGTTTTTGGATGAGTTCTGCTGGGATAGCTTCGCCAGTTTGGTAGTGACGGGCCCAACCATCGAGGAATTCTTTTTCAGTAGCCCAGTTTTCCATGATTTGTGATGGAAGTTCTACGAAGTCGCGATATACGTTAGTACCTGAAACTGAGAGGTAAGTACAGTTAGATACCATGCCGTGGATAGCGTGACCAAACTCGTGGAGGAATGTTTCAACTTCGTCGAATGTGAGAAGCGCAGGAGTGCTTTCTGTTGCGCGTGTGAAGTTCATTACGATAGTGATGTGTGGACGAGAGTCTGTGCCATCAGCATTGCGCCATTGACCTTTGTACTCTGTCATCCATGCACCTGCACGTTTACCTGCACGTGGGTGGAAGTCAGTATAAAGAACTGCTACGTAGTTACCATTTTCGTCAGTTACTTCGTAAGCATCTACTTCTGAGTGATATACAGGGATGTCTGTGTTTTTAGTGAAGTTGAGGCCATAAAGTTTAGTAGCCAAACCAAATACACCAGCTTTAACGCTTTCGAGTTCGAAATAAGGTTTTGTCATTTCGTCGTTAACATCGAATTTAGCAGTTTGGAGTTTTTCTGCATAGTAGCTCCAGTCCCAAGGCATGAGTTCGAAATCTGCACCTTGTGATTTTGCAAATTCTTGCATTTCTTTTACTTCTGCTTGAGTTGCAGGTGTATATGCTTCGATGAGGGCGTTGAGGAGGTTTTCTACGTTCTCAGTTTTTTCAGCCATACGATTGCGGAGAGCATATTCAGCATAAGTTTTGCAACCGAAGAGGTTAGCGATAGCGAGGCGAGTGTTGATGATTTCTTTGATGTTTTCTACGTTAGAGAATTCACCATCAAGACATTGAGTGCTGAATGCACGCCAGATTTCTTCGCGAAGAGCGCGATTATCGGCATAAGTGAGAAGTGGAGAATAGCAAGTAGCTTTGAGGTCGAGCAACCAGCCTTCTTGACCAGCAGCTTTAGCGTTGGCAGCAGTCATTTCCATGAAATAAGCAGGCATACCAGCGAGTTCTGCAGAGTCGGTAACAAGGCGACTATAAGCGTTAGTAGCTTTCAATGAGTTTTGTTTGAAACGCATAGACGCAAGGCTGAGTTTTTCAGAAAGTTGTTTGTAACTTTCTTTGTCTTCAGCAGAGAGATTAGCTCCATTGTCTGCA
>JAEIGA010014859.1_pt1 | contig 11852 bp, 19 predicted proteins | sample 9270691 | NCBI WGS metagenome assembly JAEIGA01 (sample SAMN17057246, study PRJNA624740) | gut metagenome | biome: biome; isolation source: fecal sample | host: Bos grunniens | place: China: Xizang | collected 2019
AAATACAGCTATTTGTCTGATTGGGCTTTTATTTATCAATCCATCTTTAGCTGAACCACCCTTTTAACTAGTGTGTATCAACTATTTTGGTAGGTGCCTGTTCGTCGTTGCGACGTTCAGTCTGATAGGCAAGCGAGGCTGCAAGACGCAGGAAAGCCTGTCCGTCGGGTGTTTCGGGATGCAGCGCAATAGGTTCGCCGCTGTCGCCACATTCGCATATTGCCTGCACCAGAGGTATCTGTCCCAGAACGGGAACACCATACTGCTCGGCAACCTTTACGCCACCCTCGCGTCCGAAAATGTAATATTTGTTCTCGGGAAGTTCAGCGGGAGTGAACCATGCCATATTCTCGATAAGGCCAAGTATAGGAACGTTCACCTTGTCGTTCATGAACATGTTCATTCCTTTTATTGCTGCTGCCAATGAAACTGCCTGAGGAGTGGTGACTACCACTGCACCGGTGAGGGCAAGGCTCTGCACGATTGTCAGGTGGATGTCGCTGGTGCCGGGAGGCAGGTCGATGAGGAAGTAGTCGAGATCGCCCCAATCGGCATCTGCAATAAGTTGCTTCAATGCGTTGCTTGCCATTCCTCCGCGCCACAACACAGCCTGCTCGGGGTCGACAAAGAAGCCGATAGAGAGAAGCTTTACTCCATATTTTTCAATGGGGACGATAAGGTCGCGACCATCCTTGAATTCGCTGTAAGGACGTGCATCCTCCACCTTGAACATCTTGGGTATAGAAGGACCGAAAATATCTGCATCGAGAAGTCCAACTTTGTAGCCCAGACGCGCAAGGGCTATGGCAAGGTTTGACGAAACGGTGGATTTTCCTACACCACCCTTGCCCGAAGATATTGCAATAACGTTCTTCACCTGAGGAAGGAATTTGCCTACCTCGGGACGTGCCTGCTGACGGCTGACAACACTGATGTTTCCGACAATCTCAACCTCGGGGCCGACGTATGTCAGAATAGCAGTTTCGGCTGACTTTACCACTGAACGGATAAAGGGGTCGGTGGGTTTTTCGAATATCAGTGAGAAGGTCACTTTGTTACCGTCGAGGCGGATGTTGTCGTCAACCATGTCAGCCTCGACAAGATTCTTGCCGTTGCCGGGGTAACGCACCTTCTCAAGTGCGTCGAGTATCAATTTGGGGTATAATGCCATTGTTCTTTTCCTTTATACTAAATTTCGTAATCTACCGATGAGCGCACCTCGCGCACCTGCTTACAATAGGCTGCAACCTCGAGGTGTGCCGGATGTTTCTGATAGCGCTGCATTGCATCGAAGTCGTCAAATGTAGACACCAGCACTGCGTCGTATGCAGCTTCACCGGGATTGATATTGACGCCTACCTCAAGCGAACGGATTTCGGGGACAACACCCACAAGTGCTTCGAGGTGCTCCTTCATCCACTGCGCATGCTCAGTGCGGCTTTTACCTTCGGCGCCCTCTTTGAAGCGCCACATTACTATGTGTTTAAGCATTCTTATTTACTTGTTTGAAGCCCGCTGCGCTTGCTGCGATTGTAACTGCGATAGCTGTCGAGTTCAATCTCTACATCAGGCTCGACAAGCGCACCCTCGGCAGGCAGACTGAAAGATATGTATTTTATATTTATTCCACGAGACAACCATTGCTGTTCGTAGTAGGTCTTTATGTCAAGCGGCTCCTCGGCCTCGCCATTGGCGTAAATATCCTCGTTGCATGAGATTACAGGCAGGTTGTTCACCTCTGTCACATAACGTGTGTATGTGAACATGAAGTTGCTGTCGCTCTTCAGATGGACAATGCCATCGGGTGCCAATATGTTGCGGTAGCGCTGCAAGAAGAGTGTTGAAGTGAGACGTTTGGTATATTTTTTCATCTGCGGGTCGGGGAAGGTGAGCCATATTTCGCTGACCTCGCCCGCTGCAAAGAAGTGGTCGATTATCTCGATGTTGGTACGCAGGAAGCCAACATTCTTAAGTCCCTCGCGCAACGCCTCGGTAGCACCGGTCCACATACGTGCGCCCTTGATGTCTACTCCAATGAAGTTCTTGTCGGGGTAGCGACGTGCAAGACCTACGGTATATTCACCGCGTCCACAGCCAAGCTCGATGACAATGGGGTTGTCGTTGCCGAAGAACTCCTTGCCCCACTTGCCAAGCATAGGAAAGGGGCTTGCATCGGCTATAGAGAAGTGGTGTTCCACCACATTGGGATATTCGCGCATGTCGGCGAATTTCTGTAATTTACCTTTACCCATTATGCTGTTATTCGTTTTTCGTATTCCTCTTTTACAAATTCATAGAAATGCACATTTGTAGCAGTCATGTATGGAACCACCCATAAATTGAGAATGCCACAAGTAAACACACACAACAAAATCCATCCAATAAATGACAACTGCAACAGGAAGTATCGCATCTTGTATCCCTCCATCATTGCCATGCTGCGTTCGATGGCCTCATTGTAAGCGAGTTCGGGATTATCCTTAAGTATGAAACTTGTTTGCGAGTATGATATGCTCTTTATTATTCCCGGTACAATAAGCAACAAGCTCCACAGGAATGTATAAACACTCACCAGCAGCAATGTACCCATCACACGAGCAAAGTCCTTGTATCCATCAATAAGACTCTCTATATTGTAGCCCGATGCTGTACGCTTATCGTTAAGAAATGCGACACAGAAAGAGTATTGCACCGGAAACAACAATATACCGTGTAATGCCGAAAAGAGCGAAGAGACGAAGATGGATATCACCATATACACCAGCGTAAATAACACCGGACTTTCCCAACGACCTCGAAGTTGCTCCCAGCCAAGAGTACGGAAATATTGCGAATTTCTATTCATCATCAATGCTGTTAGATGTCAAGCACTGTTACCCAACCATGTGTATCAGGTTCGTCGCCATACTGGATGGCACGCAGTTTGTTGTAAAGTGTTGTACAGACAGGGCCGGGCTTGCCATCCTTGGCAATTACGTATGACACACCCTTCTCGAGGTCGTCGATGCGCTCGATGGGCGAGATTACTGCTGCTGTACCGCATGCACCTGCCTCTTCGAATGTAGCAAGTTCCTCCTCGGGAATTGCACGCTGCTCGACAGTCATTCCCAGGTCGGTTGCAAGCTGCATCAGACTGCGGTTGGTGATAGAGGGCAGAATAGATGTTGACTTGGGTGTAACATAGGTGTTATCTTTAATACCGAAGAAGTTGGCTGCGCCGCACTCGTCGATATATTTCTTCTCCTTGGCATCGAGATAGAATTCGCAAGAGTAGCCCTTCTCGTGAGCCATCTGATTAGCCTTAAGGCTGGCTGCATAGTTGCCACCCACCTTGTAACGTCCTGTACCGAGAGGTGCAGAGCGGTCGAACTCGCGGATGATAACATAGGGATTGGTTGCAAAACCACCCTTGAAGTAGGGACCAACGGGAGTTACGAATATAACAAAGAGGTATTCGTCGGTGGGATGTACACCAACCTGTGCGCCTACGCCAATGAGCAAGGGGCGGATGTAAAGCGACGCTCCACTCTCGTAGGGAGGTATAAAGTCGCTGTTAAGCGCAACTACTTTTGTAACCATCTCACGGAAAAGTTCTGTGCTTACCTGGGGCATAAGAATGCCATCGCAGGTGCTCTGCAAACGCTCAGCATTAGCCTCGAGACGGAAGATGCGCACCTTGCCATCCTTGCCACGGAATGCCTTCAAGCCCTCGAAAGCCTCCTGTCCGTAGTGAAGACAGGTCGCTGCCATATGTATATTAAGCGATTCCTCGCTGCTAACCTCTATTTCTCCCCATTTTCCGTCGCGGTAACGACAACGAACATTGTAGTCGGTTTTCATATAACCGAAGCCCAAATTGGACCAATCAATATTTTTCATATCTTATCTATTATTTAATTCCGTAATTAAGTTTGTCAAGCGCTGAGAATTTGAATGCGCCCGACTTGCAAATTTACATATAATTAATAAGAAGCTGTTTAATTTTTTACTTTTTCTTGAACCTAATCGGTTAGTTTTTATAACAGCAGCGAAGAAAGAGTAGAAATAGCGCTATATATTTCTATTCAAACAAAGTATACACATCACACTATTGCATAAAAAAGCAGGTGGCGTGTCATTTCTGACACACCACCCTCTTCTATCATATACCCCTTCTGCTACGCCGGGGTTATTCGCATTTGGCTTATTCTGCAGCTGCCTCCTCGGCAGGTGCTTCAGTTGCAACGGGAGCTGTAGCCTTCTTACCAGAACGACGTGTACGTGCCTTCTTAGCAGCGGGCTTAGCCATATTCTCGTTGAAATCAACCAACTCGATGAAACACATCTCAGCTGCGTCACCAAGACGAGTGCCAAGCTTGATTATGCGTGTGTAACCACCGGGACGCTCAGCAACCTTAACAGAGATCTCTTTGAAGAGCTCGATGATAGCCTCCTTGTTCTGCAAGTAGCTGAATACTACACGACGCGAATTGGTTGTGTCTTCTTTTGATTTTGTGATCAAAGGCTCAACAAACTTCTTGAGTTCCTTTGCCTTTGCAAGAGTCGTAGTGATTCTTTTGTGCATGATCAACGAAATAGCCATGTTGGCCAACATAGCCTTACGATGAGATGCAGTACGACCCAAATGGTTAAAAGATTTTTTATGTCTCATAATTATTCTTTATCTAATTTGTATTTTGAAATATCTGTTCCAAACGAAAGATTCAGACTCTCGAGCAAATCATCAAGCTCAGTGAGCGATTTCTTACCGAAGTTACGGAACTTAAGAAGGTCTGTCTTGTTGTACTGTACGAGCTGACCGAGTGTTTCAACATCAGCAGCCTTAAGACAGTTGAGTGCTCTAACAGAGAGGTTCAAGTCAACCAGCTTGCTCTTGAGCAACTGACGCATGTGCAGTACCTCTTCGTCGAACTCTTCGTTACCGTCCATGTCGCTTGTCTCAATGGTGATCTTCTCATCAGAGAACAACATGAAGTGGTAAATCAAGATTTTAGCAGCCTCTTTAAGTGCCTCTTTCGGGTGTATGGAACCATCTGTTGTAACCTCAAGTACCAAACGGTCGTAGTCAGTTTTCTGCTCAACGCGGTAGGGCTCTACCTGATACATGACGTTACGAATAGGAGTGTAGATAGAGTCGATTGGAATCATTGTGGGGTCTGTGCAATATTCTCTGTTCTCGTCAGCGGGAATATAACCACGACCTTTATTTATGCTGATTTCAATCTGCATTTTAGCCGATGAATCGAGATGGCAAATGACTAACTCCGGGTTTAACACTTCAAATCCGGTTAAATACTTACTGATGTCTCCAGCTTTAAATTCTTCAGTATTTTCTACATTGATTGAGACTTTCTCTGTTTCGAACTCCTCAACCACTCTTTTGAATCTAACCTTCTTCAGATTCAAAATAATGTTGGTCACATCTTCTTTAACACCGGGAACTGTTGCAAACTCATGCTCAACACCTGCAATGCGGATGTAGTTGATTGCAAAACCCTCGAGTGAAGAGAGAAGGATACGGCGCAGGGCATTACCAACTGTTGTGCCAAAGCCCGGCTCCAAAGGACGAAACTCGAATTTTCCGAAGAAATCGTTCGCCTCCAACATTATTACCTTATCAGGTTTTTGAAATGTTAATATCGCCATTATTAATTATTATTTGCTATACAACTCAACGATTAACTGCTCCTTGATGTTCTCAGGGATCTCTGCACGCTCGGGAACGTTAAGGTATTTACCCTCCATTGCAGACTCGTTCCACTCCAACCAAGAGTACTTGCTGTGGTTGAAACCAGCCAATGAATTCTGGATAACCTCGAGAGACTTAGAACGCTCACGAACACCGATTACCTGACCGGGTTTAACAAAGCAAGAAGGAATGTTGTTTACCTTGCCGTCGAGTACAATGTGGCAGTGGCTAACCAACTGACGTGCAGCAGCACGAGTGGGAGCAATACCAAGACGGTATACAAGGTTGTCGAGGCGTGACTCGAGGTTCTGCAAAAGAACCTCACCGGTGATACCGGGAGCAGAATCCGCTTTCTTGAATGTGTTACGGAACTGTTTCTCGAGAACACCGTATGTGTATTTTGCTTTCTGCTTCTCGGCCAACATTATTCCGTACTCCGAAGTTTTGCGACGACGGTTGTTACCGTGCATACCGGGAGCATAATTTTTCTTTGAAAGCACTTTGTCCGGGCCGAAGATGGGCTCACCGAAACGACGTGCAATCTTACTTTTAGGTCCTATATATCTAGCCATTTCTAAATTCTTAAATTAAAGTTATACTCTTCTTCTCTTCGGAGGACGGCAACCGTTGTGGGGCAGCGGTGTTACGTCTACGATCTCTGTAACCTCGATACCTGCACCGTGTACTGTACGGATAGCAGACTCACGACCGTTACCGGGACCCTTAACATACGCTTTCACTTTACGCAGACCAAGGTCGAATGCGATTTTTGAGCAAGCTTCAGCGGCCATCTGGGCTGCATAAGGAGTATTCTTCTTAGAACCTCTGAAACCCATTTTACCGGCAGAAGACCATGAGATAACCTGTCCCTCGTCATTTGTAAGGCTGACGATGATGTTGTTGAATGACGAGTGAACGTGAAGTTGTCCGTTGGCACCAACTTTCACATTTCTCTTTTTTGTTGCAACTGTTTTCTTTGCCATATTACTTACTTAATTATTTCGTAGCTTTTTTCTTGTTAGCAACCGTTTTCTTACGTCCCTTACGTGTACGGGCGTTGTTCTTGGTGCTCTGACCGCGAACGGGCAAACCGATACGGTGACGGATTCCACGATAGCAACCAATATCCATCAGTCGTTTGATGTTCAACTGAATCTCTGAACGGAGGTCACCCTCTACTTTGTACTCGGCACCAATAACTTCACGTACCTTAGCAGCCATGTCGTCTGTCCAGTCCTGAACTTTGATGTCCTTGTCTACTCCCGCCTTAGCGAGGATTTTGGTAGCACTGCTGCGTCCGATACCATAAATGTATGTCAACGCAATCTCACCTCTTTTGTTCTGAGGGATGTCTACACCTACTATTCTTATAGCCATATACGAATATATATTATTTAATTATCACAATAAATTAACCCTGACGCAACTTGAACTTGGGGTTCTTTTTGTTAATCAAATACAAACGTCCGTTACGACGAACGATTTTGCAATCAGGGGTGCGTTTCTTGATAGATGCTTTTACTTTCATAATATTTATTTTTTATTTATATCGGAATACGATTCTGCCTTTGGTCAAATCATAAGGAGACATTTCAATGCGCACCTTGTCGCCGGGGAGAATTTTAATATAGTGCATTCTCATTTTTCCCGAAATGTGAGCAATTACCTCATGTCCGTTCTGCAATTCTACGCGGAACATGGCATTCGATAATGCCTCTACGATTGTACCATCTTGTTCAATAGCATTCTGTTTAGCCATACTAATAACCTTTACTTCTTAAAACTTCTTCAACAAACTCAAAAGAGGATAAAATGTCTGCGCCGTGTCTGCCGACTGCCACAGTGTGTTCAAAGTGAGCGGCATTTTTGCGATCGCGCGTCTTTACCGTCCATCCGTCGCGTTCCATGAATATCTGGCGTTTGCCAAGGGTGATCATCGGCTCGATGGCGAGGCACATTCCCTCGCGCAACTGCAGTCCGTTGCCCTTTCTGCCATAGTTCGGAACCTCGGGAGCCTCGTGCATGTCGCGGCCGATACCATGACCTACAAACTCGCGCACAACACCGAATCCGTTAGATTCACAATGTGTCTGGACTGCGCTTCCGATGTCTCCCAGACGTTTGCCGTGAACGGCCTGTTCAATTCCTAAATAGAGCGACTCTTTTGTTACCTGCAAGAGCTTCTTTGTCTCTTCGTCTACCTCGCCCACACAGAACGTGTAGCACGAATCGCCGCAAAAGCCGTTTAATAAGGTACCACAATCTACCGAGATTATGTCTCCCTCTTTCAAGGGAACATCGTTTGGTATTCCGTGAACAACCACCTCGTTTACCGAGGCACATATTGATCCGGGAAAAGGTTTTCCTTCGTAGTTGGGGTATCCCTTGAACGTCGGAATCGCGCCATTGTCGCGAATAAACTCCTCGGCAACCTTGTCGAGCTGACGGGTGGTAACACCCGGCTCTATTATTTTAGCTACTTCGGCAAGCGCTCTGCCTACTAGCAGATTACTCTGCCGAAGTAGTTCTATTTCGTCTGCTGTTTTAAGAAATATCATTCTTAATTTAGATTAACCCATACGACCTTTAATATGGCCTGATTTCAAAAGACCATCGTAATGTCTCATCAACAAGTAGCTTTCGATCTGCTGAAGTGTGTCAAGAACAACACCAACAAGAATCAAAATTGAAGTACCACCAAAGAATTGAGCAAACTCTTGCTGCACGCCGAACACACCTGCGAATGAGGGGATAATGGCGATTAAAGCGAGGAAGAGTGAGCCGGGCAGTGTTATGCGCGACATAACCGTATCGATATATTCTGCTGTGGGCTTGCCGGGTTTGATTCCGGGGATAAAGCCGTTATTGCGTTTCATATCCTCAGCCATCTGAACGGGGTTGATGGTGATAGCTGTGTAGAAATATGTAAACACGATAATAAGCAAAGCGAATATAAGATTATATACCCACGATGTGTGGTCCAACATCAATCTCATGAAAGTGGGGATGTCTGCCTCGGTGTACAAACCTGTGAACACGAGAGGAATGAACATGATTGCCTGTGCAAAGATAATGGGCATTACGTTTGCGGCATTCACCTTCAAGGGAAGATACTGACGAGCACCACTGAATGTTGCGCCGTTAGCAGTCTGCTTTGCATACTGCACGGGAACTTTGCGAGTACCTTGCAACAATGCGATTGCACCACATATAACCAGAAGTAAAAATACAATCTCAAGAAGGAACATGATTACACCACCACCTGTAGCTGCTGTCATGCGAGAAACGAACTCCTGCATGAAGGCCTGAGGCAAGCGTGCGATAATACCGATCATGATAATCAATGATACACCATTACCTACGCCCTTATCTGTGATGCGCTCACCCAACCAGAGAACGAACATACTACCTGCTGCGAGAATGATTGTGGATGACACCATGAAGAGTGTCAAGTTCACAGACTCATTGAACGCGCCTGCAGCTGTGTAGCGCAAGTTAGCCAAGTAAGAGGGAGCCTGAACCAACAGAATCAACACTGTCAAATAACGTGTGTACTGGTTGATCTTACGACGACCGCTCTCGCCCTCGCGCTGCATCTTCTGGAAATAGGGAACCGCCATCGCCAACAACTGCAATACGATAGATGCCGTGATGTAGGGCATGATACCGAGTGCAAAGATTGAAGCGTTAGAGAATGCACCACCCGAGAACATGTCAAGCAACGACATCAAGCCGCCACTTGTCTGTTCCTGGAGCTGTGAGAGCTTGCTGGGATCAATACCGGGCAACACCACAAATGAACCGAAACGGTAAATTGCGACGATAGCGATAGTGATACCCAAGCGCATTCTCAGGTCCTCAATTTTCCAGATGTTTTTTAATGTCTGGATAAATTTAAGGTTAGATAACTTATTAGCCATTTTTTAGAGCTTTACTACTGTTCCACCAACTGCCTCAATAGCCTCGATAGCTTTTTGAGAGAAAGCGTGAGCCTCAACTGTCAATTTAGCGCTGAGTGTTCCGTTTGCAAGAACCTTAACAAGCTGGTTTGCAGAAACGAAACCTGCTGCGATCAACTCTGCGATGTTGATTGTCTCCAATGACTTCTTCTCGGCAAGTGCCTGAAGTGTAGACAAATTGATAGCCTTGTACTCTACACGGTTTACATTCTTGAAACCGAACTTGGGAACGCGACGCTGCAAAGGCATCTGACCTCCCTCGAAACCGATCTTCTTCTTGTAACCCGAACGCGACTTGGCACCCTTGTGACCACGTGTAGAAGTACCACCTCTACCCGAGCCTGTTCCGCGACCAATTCTTTTGCGAGCTTTTACTGAGCCTTCGGCGGGCTTCAGATTATTTAATTTCATAGCCAAATCTTTTTTAAATTAATTACTCTTCAACAATGGCAACCAAATGCTGAACTTTCTTAATCATACCACGAACAGAGGGATTATCTTCACATTCAACCACCTTGTTCATTTTTGTAAGACCCAGAGCATCGAGTGTGAGTTTCTGTGTCTTGGGAGCGCCGATGCGGCTTCTCACCTGTTTTACTTTGATAGTAGCCATAATGTTTCTCCTTATCCGTTAAATACTTTACTCAAACTTACACCTCTGTTCTGAGCAACTGTGCGAGCGTCACGCATCATGCTGAGTGCCTCGATTGTTGCCTTAACAAGGTTATGAGGGTTTGAAGAACCCTTAGATTTAGCCAATACGTCAGTGATACCAACGCTCTCGAGTACGGCACGCATAGCACCACCGGCTACTACTCCTGTACCGTGAGAAGCGGGTTTGATAAACACTTCAGAACCGCCGAAACGTGCAATCTGCTCGTGAGGAACAGTTCCCTTAAGTACGGGAACACGAACCAAATTCTTCTTAGCAGCCTCAACGCCCTTTGCGATAGCAGCGGTTACTTCGCTGGCCTTACCAAGACCGTAACCAATGATACCATCCTCGTTTCCAACAACGACAATTGCAGAGAAACTAAATGTGCGACCACCCTTTGTAACCTTGGTTACACGGTTGATTGCAACCAATCTGTCTTTTAATTCAACGTCGTTTGCGACTTTTACTCTATTATTAACTGCCATATTCATTAGAATTTAAGCCCACCATTACGTGCAGCATCAGCAACTTCTTTAACTCTCCCGTGGTAGAGATATCCGTTACGGTCAAAAACAACAGTTGTAATACCTGCTTCTTTTGCCTTCTGTGCAATCATCTCACCTACTTTCGCAGCCTGCTCTTTCTTAGGCATTGCCTCAAGACCAAGTGATGAAGCCGATGCCAATGTACAACCTGTAAGGTCGTTGATAATCTGAACATAGATCTGTTTGTTGCTGCGGAAAACGCTCATACGGGGACGCTCGGCAACACCAGTTACCTTATTGCGTACTCTATATTTAATCTTGGTACGTCTTTCTATTTTTGTAGTCATATGCTTACGTATTTAATTATTTAGCACCTGCCGACTTACCAGACTTGCGACGAATAACCTCGCCAACAAATTTGACACCTTTACCCTTGTAAGGCTCGGGCTTGCGGAATGAACGAATCTTAGCGCAAACCAAGCCAAGCAACTCCTTGTTGCATGACTCCAAGGTGATAAGCGGGTTCTTGTTTCTCTCTGATTTTGTTGTTACCTTAATCTCAGCAGGGAACTGCATGTAGATGGGGTGAGTGTAACCAAGCAACAACTCGATTGCGTTGTTGGGTTTGTCATTCACACGGTAACCTACACCTACGAGCTCAAGTTCTTTGGTGAAACCGGTTGAAACACCGATAACCATGTTGTTTACAAGAGCGCGGTAGAGACCATGGTAAGCATGCTCCTGCTTTGAAACCTCAGCAACAGTCTTGCCACCTGCAAAAACAAATGAGATAACACCGTTCTCAATAACTACTTCAATAGAAGGATCAACTTTCTGTGAACGCTCACCTTTGGGACCTTTGACAGTAACTACGTTCTCTTCGCTAACTGTAACAGTCACCTTTTCGGGGATACTGATAGGTAATTTACCAATTCTAGACATTGTTCAATTCCTCCCTAAATTAGTAGACGTAGCAGAGAACCTCACCACCGATCTTCTCAACAGCGGCCTCTTTGTCTGTCATTACACCTTTGGATGTCGACAAAATAGCGATACCCAGTCCA
>JAEIGA010014860.1_pt1 | contig 11852 bp, 4 predicted proteins | sample 9270691 | NCBI WGS metagenome assembly JAEIGA01 (sample SAMN17057246, study PRJNA624740) | gut metagenome | biome: biome; isolation source: fecal sample | host: Bos grunniens | place: China: Xizang | collected 2019
CATTTCTAATAATGCAGTGCCTTATATAGAAATACCTTCAATTATATCAAGATTTGACCGTTCTAAATTAACATTATTCCTTGATACCGACTTCGGTGTTGGAACTTATGTTAAACCAACTAAATTGGTTACAGAGTCTTATACTGAAAGTTATCCAATCAAGAGATTAAGAAGCGGAGTATATGGCGTTGAACACTTATGGACAAATAAAATGATGACAGCTTTTATGGATATTGCATCTATAGTTGATATTAAAATAGAATGGGGAATGAAATTAAATCGTAACCATACACATCCTACTCAAGGTAGAAAAGGCCCTATATTAGTAGAAGACTTAGTACACAATGCATCTACTAAATATGATTATAACCCTGCATCTTTATATCCTGCTGAATGTAGTGGTGAAAAAATTAAAGACCGTGGTGGAAATAATATTTGGCACAAAAACTATGGAGATTATATTTACTTTGAAATAACTAATCCTAGAATCAAACGTTTATTCTTAGAAACTAATAGCCATAGACGTAGACATGACGCTATTAGATTTGAAGATTACCAATATGACTGGTGTTGGGAAACAACTGTAAAAGTTAAATTTACTGTTACTAGAAAAGTTTATGAAGATGGTACGCCTATTTATAAAAAACAAAATCTACCTTCAGAACATTTTGCAGCTAATACATGGGTTAATGGTTGGGCGACATATTCATTACCAACTATGAAATTTGAAAATATGAGATTCACTAAAGAACCTACAGCTTCAGATCCTTCATTTGTTATGCAATATGATATAATGATGTCTCCTGTTGTTTACTATTATAAAGCAGACTTTAACAAAGGGGATAAAAATGGTAACAAATTTAAATATACTTGGGGAGATAATGCTGAAGCATTTATGAAGTGGGAAACAATTACTGTGCGAGGCACTGCACCGTATAATTATAATCAAACACATTATTATATAGCATATAATAAAGCTAACGTAGTTGCTCAAACAGTATCGTTTAGTATAGGTAAAGACGGTAGTATAACTTTAAAATAAAGGCGGTGAGAAGTAAACATGGCAAATACTTATAGCTCTTGGGAGTATTCCCAAGGGCCAACCCTTTATATTGATTCATCAGGATTTGAAACTATAGATGAAAATAAGAATTTTACTTACTTTTATCTTGTAACATATAGTCCTGTTGAATATAAACGTAAAGTTACAGACTCAAATGGAGTTTCAACATATGAATATAAGTATAGTTTTGGTACAGATAACTCTTCTAGAAAAGTATTAGAACGTTGTACTTTTACTGGGAAAGATAAACTTACTAAAACAGTTACGCATACAATAACAGAAGATGGTCATAAAGATACAATAGTTAAAACATTTTATATAGACACTAATATAAATTCAAATATTCAAGACAATGCTCAAATAGAAGTAGATCCTTCATATAAAGTTTATGCTACAAATATGAACAACCAAAGTCTTTATGGAATACCATGGTGGTGGTGGAGAACTGTAACAAAAACAGGACGTAGAGCTTGTACAGGTTATAGATATGAAACATATTCTTCTTATGAAGCATATTCAGTTCGTTATATATCTGGATATATCCATTATCATATATGTTGGGACGGAGTTGGCGGCGGAGGCCGTATAGATAGATATGAACCAATCTACAGTTATAGAACAGAATACAGATGGGTTACTCGCTCATATAGAGTATCATATACTTATTATGAGAATTATACTTATAGAACAAAAGAATATGCTACTTGTAAATTGAATATAAAGAAAATTAGAGATGTAGTAGCAAGATTCGTTGAGTATGCATCTGCTGTATTTACAATTAAAACTAAATATGCATTAAACAAAGTGCCTAATATTTATATATATCCTGCCAATAATGCTAGTTTAAAGAAAAAGTTATCTTGTAAACAAAGTGGTAGTGCCAGTGCTGGTTCTTATATTGAATATTATTTACCTCTATCTTATATAGTAAGCGATTTCAAATCATATAACGAATTAATTATTTCAATAGACGAAAACAATGGTAATGCTACTGAATGTTATACAGTAGATGCTTTTGCATATATAGAAATAGAAGCAAGTGCTATGTATTATGTTAACTTGCTAATACAAGCATACAATAGAAGTACAGATACTTGGTCAACTGTTTGTACAGTACCTTATCTGAACTTTGAAGAAATAGATGCTATGAGAGATACTAAACAACATATCTCTAAAAACTTATTCTTCCCAATAGATTTACCTAAAACAGATACTAGCTATAGAGTAAAATTAGCTACTAATTTAGTTGCTAAAGAAACAGAGATGTTTACTAACTTTAGATTAGATGTTTTAGCAGATCAATTGATTCCTCCAGGATCAATCACAGACCATAAATTATTTATTAATAATGATGATTTAGAACATGAAACTGAAATAATAGTGGATGAAGTAGATGAATTGAGATTAAATATATTAGGAACTGAAACTTATGCTGTTAAAACTTATCCTGGTTTCTTAAAACAAGGAGCTAACGATATTCATGCGTATTTAAGAAATACTGTTACTCCAATAGATGAAACTATACCTAGTGAAAATATTTCAAAAAACGTATGGCATGATTATATATGTAGTATTAATGGTAACTGGATATCAAATCAAAAATTTATAGCAAATACATTTGATTTCCCACAAGTGAATATTCTTCAAGGAAATGACCCTACTTTAGAAAATAATATAATATCATTTGAAATACCATATAATAACTTGAAATCTAATTCAACATATACCTTAAACTTTACTGCTAATGCAGAACAAGCATTTATTATTTCAGGAACGAATACTGTTAAAGCAGCAGATGAATCTAAAATTGCTAAATCAAAACTTATAACTGTAACAGAATATGATAATTCTAAAGTATCAGTTGATGAAGTAGACGTCGTATTCTATTCTCCTAAATATAAAATGACAGAATCTACTGGATCAGTCTTAATATCTGAAATTGACATGTGTGATAAAGATACATATGTAATGTACACACTAAGAACAAAAGATATAGACGAAAATGATGGTTCTAAAATGTATATTCATATCAAAACAAAAGCTGTAAAAAATATAGCAATAAAAGAATTACAATGTATATGTTTAGACTCAAATGGAAATAAATATCTAGACATTACAGAACCACATAATCTAGGAGGAATTACTGAAGGTAGAAAATATGAAACAAGAATGACATTATATTATGATGGATTTAACTTAGAACATATTAATCCATTATTATTCAAAGATATGTGCTACTTGAGAGAACAATTAGATAAAATTAGAGCTGATTACACTATCGAGCCTTATTCTTGGTCTAATTGGGCTAACAAAGCCGATAAAGATGGTAATGTTGTATATGATAGTTGGGGACATCCTTATGGTGTGGACTTAGACCAACCATTAAGAGCAATGCATTTTAACGATGTAAAACAATGCTGCGTTGATACTTATGAGAAATTACTTGAATTAAAACCACCTGTATTATTAAATACTTCACCTTCTATGTTCAGAAACAATACAGGATTAATACCATTAGTTGACGATGACGAATCTCAAGGATACGTATTACAACACTATCAAGATAAATTAGGCAACATAATGGAAGTAGATAAATATTTCCCTGAATGGAAACAAATTATCAACTTAATTAATAGAAACTAATAATCAGGGCTGTAGCAAACTATTGCTTCAGCTCTTTTTGGTAATAGCTAAATAGAGAAAATATTAAAAAAAGGCGGTGAGCACTGCTTGTCTAGAAAGTTTAATGTTGGACGTCAAAACGATTTGCTTTTGAATGATAAGATGCATAATCTTTACGCACATCTTGAGTTTATAACTTATAAAGATGGCGATGGCAATACTATAACAATGCCAAGACAAACTAAGCAAACAGCAATACCACAAGGAGCATTATGGTTACAGTATCCAATGGCTGAAAGTGACGGAGACCTTCGTACTCACAAGCTAAGAGTTCATACAGACCCTAATGCTACGGATATGGAAAATAGATGGCCTTGTTTATTTGAAGGTTACTATCATCCAGCTTCATTAACAGAGATGCCTAAGAACCCTGTACATGGACAAATCTGGATAGATGATAAAAACACATTAAGAATGTATAATAACAGTGGTGTAGAAGGAAAATGGGAGTTAGTACTTACAGGGAAAATGGCAGATGATAAATATGATGTATTTAATGGAATGGACTTCCAATTAATAGACCCATTGTTACCACTTCAATTAGACACAGGAGAAGATTTATCTTTATATACTGTACCTTATGAATCATTTGGTAAGTATTATACGGCTTTAGAACATGATGACGAATATATTTATTGTCATCCAAGTAATAATCCTGACAATATACAAATACCTAATTACAACCCACAACAATCAGAGAACGTTATATCAGTTGACTCTGAATCAGATAAATATGCTGCTAAGGCTTGGGTTCATGTTAATCCTTACAACTTAGATAAGGTAACAAAACGTTTAATTAAAATTAATAAACCTAGAATATATTATAAACCTCTTTCACCTGCTGCGACTGTTGAATTTGAGGAGACAGAAGAAGAATTAAGTCCATTAACTGTTGTTGCAAATTCAACTAGACTTGTTGAATATGATCCTAGAACAATGATTAAAGTAGGTATAGCTAATAAAAACAAATATAACAAATCAGGAATGGATTTTAAAGTAGGAGACACTGTTATTCCTGTAGCTATAACAGATCAAAACACAGGTTTCATTAATATACCTGCTGGTAAAACAGAATACTTTGCTTTTAAATCTCCAACTTTTAATAGTCAAGATGAATACGATAATAGAATAGGTCGCTTATTAAAACGCTACAGTCTTAAAGAAGGACTTACAGACAATGATGTAAATGGCGATACAGCTATTCTGGACCATAGAAATGATTATGAAATTCGTAACGGTGGTATAGTATTAGATAAAAACATATATGAAACATATGATTATATCTATGCTATAACTTATGACTTTAAAGCAAATCACTCAATAGACGGTAATCTAATTAGAATTCATAGAGAAAGTTTAGACGGCCCTGACCAAATGTGGATAGGTCCATGTCAAGGAATACCAGTAGTATTCATGGATGGTCTTTATCTTGAACATTATGGTGAAAATGGTTCAAGTATTTATACTTATGAGAATGAAAATATAATTTTTGCTGGAAATGATGTACTAGACAATATGCAAATAACTGTTATATCATTCCCTGCTGTCAATACTTATATAGATGGTTATGGAATACCATATCCTAAAGAATATGATATAACAAGTGGTTCTATAAGAACTAGATATGAAATATGTGATGCAGGAGAAGCTGGAGCTTTACAAGTAGTAGACCAACCTCTTGATAATGCAATAAATTCAATAGCTTATAATGATGTTATACTTCATACTCCTGATTTAAAAAATAAAATAGATATTTCAGGCAATAGTTATGTAAGAATGTCTGATATCAAAGACGCTGTAATCTATGGAGATGCAGGAGATAGTTTATTTGATTTAGAAAACTTCCCTAATCCTCTTATATTCTATAATGGGTTAGCTGGTTATACTTATGTTGCTAACGAAGTTGATATAGACTATGACAATAACTCTATAACATTACATGACTTCGGAGCAGTAAACAATGCAAATGGACTAAGTACTGTATTTGCAGTTAGCTTAGGTAAAGACAATTATAGAAACAATGGTGTATTAATAGACGGTGTAGCATATGACGAAAACATACATGCCGATAAACAATACATGGTTATAGTTGATGGTATAGTAATGTCTCCTTATAATGAAGATATCACTATAGAAGAAGGTAAAATAACTATAACAGATGCAACATTAGCACTTGATTCTGAATACACTGTAGTAGAATTAACTGACATAAGTGAAGAAAATGACCAAGACGATATTATATGCGTATATGATGATATGTTTGCACCATATTCAATACCTATAATAAATCCTCACACACAAAACACTTCTAATGCATATGACGATTGTGATAGCGCAGTAGTAATGTGTGGACCTGGAGTACTTGTTGATAGAGAAGCAATACTAAGAGACTTTGATGCATCAGATGTATTTATAGGTGGTCAAATAATCAAACATAGATTAAAATCTGTAACAGGCGACGAAGTATACGAATGGAGAAAATATACTTATTCAAATGAATATGAAGTTCTTGATCCAATATTAGATGCAGATGTCATAAACGATTGCGATCACTTTGTGACATATTATATTAATGATGGAACAGTATTATTAAATCCAGTTAATATAGATGATCAACCAGTAACAGTGTTTGCATATACTTATGTTGATTCAGTAGACGAAAGATTATTAAGAGGACATAGAATAATACCTATTAATGTTAAAGGTCATGGTTCTAATAAAATCAACTCTTACAATACTAATAGAACTCATTTATATGATGTTGGCGTGAACTCTTTATCTACATTTGTAAATGGTGTAATGGTTCCTCATACTGAAAAACCTACTACTGATATTAAAGGTGATTTCTTCTTTGTACCTGAACAAATATCTGGCACATTTATTCCATTTATAAATAGATATGAAAAAGAAATATGTGAAAATAGATACAGCAATCAAGATATGTATAATGTATTAATGGCAATAGAAGACGATACAACTTTAACTAGTGAAATAAAAGTTTTAACAAACGATAATATATTAGATCATTGTTTACCTTTAAAATTCTTTAATACAGAATATCAATTAGACCAGGCTAAAAAACTTAAAAAATATGTTTTAGAAAATATGCCTAATAATAATTTCATGTATATTATAGAAAATGTAGAGAACAATGAAACAGTTGCTTGTCATAGACAATGGAACACTCCTAGAAATGATAATGGTAATTTACCTAACTCATATGTAACAAGTATGAGATTGACTCCAGGTATAATTAATATATATGTAAATGGTATTTTATTAGAAAAGAGCGATTACGCTATCTTCGATAATAATAAAGTAATGATAGGCTTTGATTTGGTTGGCGGACAAGAATTGTTACCTAGAGATTATGGTGATTATTTACATCCATATAGAGTTTTAACTGATGAAGGCTTTAAATTTATTGAATGCGAAGGTAATGACGAAGTTCTAATAGAAGTTAGAGACGATTTAACTCTTAAAAAACGTACTTATACTATAAAAGAAATATCATATGAAACATATTCTTTTGATATATTAGATTATGAGTACCCTTCTACGCTTAGCAATACGAAAGATGTAATAAAAATCTATATAAATGGTGTGTTATATGATGGAGATTATACAAATGCTAACGGTGTAATAACATTATTAGAATGCGACTTAGAGGAAGATCCTTTATATAAACATCTAAGAATGCACCCTTCTGCTATGGAAGAATATGAAGCAAAATACGGTGAATACATTAAACGTGAAGATACTATAACATTTGAATGGAGATGATCGGATGTCTAAAATAAGCTTAGGTCAATTAGACCTATTAGCATTGCAACAATACTTTGAGATCGTTGCAGGCTTTAGAAAAAAAGACGATAAAGCTATAGACGTAACTAACGTAGGGACTTATACACACCCTACGGTAGACGAAACAGATAAAGCGACTGAAGTTGAAGAGTCGCCTGTAAAAGCTAATCAAGTTGCTATGGCAGCTTTAGATGAATATGGATTACCTATAGCTGTTACAAATAACGAAGGCGTAATTCTTGTTCCAGAAAGAAACACTGTTCTTAACTCTATGATGTTAGGCGGTGTAAAAGCTGAAGACTTCTTACAAAGAGTTGAGGCTGGTTCTATATTAACAGACGTTAATGAAGCTACATATAATATAGCAGACGATATAAGAAACCTTAAAGATGAATTATATCAATTAAAAAATCAACTAGTTAAAGCAGGAACTATAAAAGACTCTAACGTATATAATGGTTATATTGATTCATTTATAGAGTCTAGAGAAAAACATACTGTTAGAACAGGTGTTCAAGTAGAATCTATTTCTGGTAACACAGCATATGTTAAATCTACAGGCAACCTTAGAATAGGTGATATAGTTGTATTTGAAAACAATGGTAGTTTCAATATACAAAAAATAATGAGTATGGGTATGAATGAATTTGATGTTGATTTAGAGTGGGAAGGTTCTACTGGACCATTAGAGGCTCATCAAAACAGTTTCGTAACTAAATCATTAGGATTAAACAAAAATGGTAAATTCGTATTTGGATGCATACCTGAAGAAGGTAGAGTTCCAATAGAAGAAAAAACATTTATAGTTAAAGATGGTGTAGATAGAATAAAAGTATTTGAATTAGACCATGCTGGACATGGTTATGGTACTGAAATAAGAATACCTGCATCACTTAAAGATAATGTTATATCTAAAGTAGAAGTTAGTTTAGCAGTTAAAGGTTTACCAGGTGCTATACATGGTGAATTCTGGAAGTGGGACGATGTATCTCAAACATTTATACAAACAGAATATAAAACTGAATCAATAAATGATTTAGAAGCATCTGGATGGTTTAATAACCACACTGTTGCTATGGTAAATGAAATGCCAGTACAACCAGGTGAAAGATATATCTTAATATTAGAGGCTGGTTTAGCATGTACTGAAAGTGACAAATGGATGATAGGTGGATTTACTGACGCTGATTGTGCTGATGACATACATAATGATAGTTATATACAATCTAATGATATGTTATATAGATCAGCAGAAGAAAAAGACATGTTCTTAACTTTAAGAACTAAACAAATGACTGAAACTGAAATCAAAAAATTATCATATGGATTATATACTTGTGATTTTGATATTCATCAATCAGTTGCTAATAGACTTAGAGTTGAATTATGTGTAAACCAAGAAGGTTTATTCCAAGTTAAAGATAATATATCTACTAACTTTGCAAATGGTAAAGTAACTGAAATACCTTTAGATACAAAAGGCAATACAGTATTCAGAGACCCTATATTTGCTAAAGATGACCATTTCGTTATAGGTAAAGAAGTAGGTAAAATATCTAGTGTTGGTAACAACAATAATAATGTTATACCTCAAGATGATATGTATGTTGTTCCTCAAGGAGACGTGTACAGAGTAGGATATGAATTACAAGCGATAGCTTCTAATAAAGTACTTGCTCCTACTGCAACAGGTGTTGTAGAAAGATACGACAACGCTGAAATATATCCTCTAAAACTTGTTGGTGTTGTACCAGGTAGAGATATATTAAGACCTGACCTATCTTCAGACAGATTAATATTTGAATGTGAATTCTTTGATCAAGATGACCCAGAAAGTATAAAACTTGTTTCATTCAATCATATACAATTACAAGTAAGATGGTTCAGTAACGTAGATAATAATATAATACAAATGAACGACCAATTAGAAGGAGCTATATTCGATATAACTGCTTCAGTAGACCAAGCTTATACAACAAATCCAAGAGAATAGGGAGGTGACAATGTATGGGTAGAGGTATCAAAAAGATATCTGAAAACGTAATAGCAGATAAGCGTTCATTGACTCTTGCTACTAAGAGTGCTGCCGATGGCGCTCCTGCTTTATTAGAAGAAGTTGAATTATATGAATTAGTTAATACAGAAGCTATGCCTCTAGGAATGCTTAATGTAGATTATTCTACTAGAGGCTTATCCATAAAAGTTTCTCAAGGTGATAAAGATGCAGATGCTGTATGGACTAAATTAGACGCTAAAAATACTTTAATACAACAATCTGTAATCACTAACTTAATAAAAGATGCTAACGTAACTACTGCTAAAATAGCAAATCAAAATGTAACTACTGAAAAGATTAAAGATGCAAATGTTACTACAGTTAAAATAGCTAACCAAAACGTAACAACAGATAAAATAAAAGACTTAAATGTAACAACTGAAAAAATAAATTCACTTGCAGTTACTAATGATAAATTAGCAACAAATTCTGTATCTACTGTTAAGATACAAGACAAAAACGTTACAACAGCTAAATTAAATGATGGCGCTGTTACTACTATCAAAATAAGTAATGAGGCTGTTACAGAATCAAAAGTTGCACCTAATGCTGTTACTACAGTTAAAATAAAAAATAGTGCTGTTACTGAAGACAAAATAGCTAATGGAGCTGTTACTGAATGGAAAATAGCAGACAGAGAAATACATGCTCATAACATAGCAATAGGTGGAGTATCAAACGGCAATCTTCAAGACGCTGCTGTATCAACTGAAAAGATAGAAGACCTTGCTGTAATTAACTCTAAGATAGGTAACGAAACTATCGTAGGTAAAGATAAAATAGTTAAAAATTCAATAACAAAAGATAGATTAGATTTAGAAGTAAATGACATGTTAGACAGAGCCGTGTTACATGATGGAAATGGTAATGTAACAGGCGAAGGTGGCTCTACTGTTATAGATAATTTAACAGCTAAAGGTGATATCTACGCTCGTAGAGTTTACAATGTTGTTTATATGGACATAGCAGAAGGATATATCCCTGGCGAAGATTTAATGCCTGGTGATATAGTTGCTATGCACGAAGATGGTAAAGTATATAAAGCAAATTCTATACATGAATGCATAGTTGGTGTTGTATCAAATGAATTTGCTAATTGTTTAGGAGCATCTAAAGAAGAATTATTTGAAGGAACTAAAGTTGCTGTTGGTATGATAGGTAAAATACATGTTAAAATAAAAGGACCAGTAAGATTAGGACAAAGAATTACAGTATCTTTATCTGACCCAGGTGTGGGTATAGCTAGTTGGATCAATGGCAATAGTAATATAGGTCAAGCATTAGAAAGTGTAAGTTGTGAGTTTGATGAAATACATGAAGTTTTAGTACAAGTTAGACCAATGTAATTTATAGCGTCTCTGTTAAAGGGGCGCTTGTTTTTTGTGTAATAATATATTAGTTAAAAGGACGGTGATTATGATTGATAAACGATACTATAGACTTTGATTATGCAATATCTAAAATCCTACATGGTACTGAGACTAATATATATCTTCAACCAGAGATATTAAAAAGTGATAATATTAATGATTCATTTAAACAAATTGAGAATACGCTTAATACATTATACGAAAAGACACGTTATCTTGAAGACGCTATAGCTTATACAAAGCAATTCTTAGATACAAGAATAAGTTATTTCAATAATGAAATAAATGCAGTATTACATGAAATAGAAAACGTTGCTGACTCAGCTAAGAATTTATCTTATATTTCTTATAATATACCATTTGTACAAAATACAAAAGATGTGCTAGACCGAAACGGGATCACGACTGTTTCGCCATTGGTTATTAGAAATGGTAATTTAACATTAGATTATACAGCTAATCAAAAACAACAATGGAGTTTGTGGTCAAGAATATGTGATTCAATTCCTTACCATGACAATATGACTAAAGTTAAAGATGAAGCATATAGAACAATATATTTAGAAGAAAAAATCATACCTAATGGTATGTCTGAGACTATCTATATTTACTTTGATGAGCCTACGATTATAAATACTTTAAACATAAAATTATCTAACTGTTCTATCCATAATATGAAATTTGGTTTAATAAATGGAACAGAAGAATTCATAGGCGACTATACTATGGATATGAATATTAATACAAGAATATGTACTTATATTAAATTTGATTTAGTATGTACTAATTATGACTTAAATGTTTATACATTAGATAAAAACTTAATGACAGATAATATATGGTCAACTATACAAGAGTTTGAATATAATCAAATATC
>JAEIGA010014861.1_pt1 | contig 11852 bp, 10 predicted proteins | sample 9270691 | NCBI WGS metagenome assembly JAEIGA01 (sample SAMN17057246, study PRJNA624740) | gut metagenome | biome: biome; isolation source: fecal sample | host: Bos grunniens | place: China: Xizang | collected 2019
AAAAAACAATAATATATGTATTTTTTTGAGTCTGCCAATTGCAGTTGCCATCACCGTGGAAGTATTGAGGTGATTTGTGGGTCAATGTTTTCTGGAAAAACAGAAGAATTACTCCGCCGATTGAAACGAGCAAAATTTGCAAAACAGAGAGTTGAAATATTCAAACCTTGTATAGACACACGCTATTCAGAGACTGAAGTTGTAAGTCACGACCATAATGCTATACAATCAACACCAGTAGAATCATCACAAAATATATTGTTGATGGCTGGTGATGTGGATGTTATCGGTATTGATGAAGCTCAATTCTTTGACAATGGCATAGTTGAAGTGTGCCGTAAATTATCAGAAGATGGATATCGTGTGATTATAGCTGGCTTGGATATGGACTTCCGTTGCACTCCATTCGGACCGATGCCTGCACTAATGGCTATAGCTGATGATATACAAAAGGTGCATGCTGTGTGCGTGCGTTGTGGGGCTCCTGCATACGTTTCACACCGTTTAGTTGCTGGAGAATCGCAAGTATTGTTGGGAGAAACTGACAAATATGAACCTATTTGTCGTCATTGTTATAATGAAGAGATGAAGAAACGAGCAACTGATGAGCGCGAATAAGTTTTAAATCATCGTAAGTTGCAACACCTTCGAGTTGTTCAAATAATTCAGAATTAGATATTTCTGGGGTTTCGTTTAGAACAGACATCACCCTACTCAATAAATCGGCATCGACATATTGTTGTATGTCGATTTTTTTTGCGTGTATAAGTTTGGCTATGTGGGTGTAGATTGTTCCGATTGTAAGATTACGTTCATCAGCAACTTCTTGTGGAGTTTTATCTTGAATAAGAAGAGAATAGGTAATTTCTTCGGTTGGAGTTTTTTCGACTTTTTCTTTCTCTTTACGTTTACGTTTACGCTCGGTTTTAATTTCTGAGACGCAATGTATTGCGTCTCTACTATCGTATTCAGATTCTGGCTCAAAAGCAATATCAGATTGAGCTGATGCATCAATGCCATTCTCGCGACAATAGATTCGAACTATATCAACACACTCCTTCCCGTAACGTTGAATTTTGACTTTACCAAAACCTTTGATTTTAGTAAGTTGCTCTATTTCAATCGGCAATTTATTCGACACTTCTACCAAAGTTGCATTACTAAACATCGTAAATACAGGAATATTCTGCTCTTTACAATAGTCATTACGCCAAGATGCGAGCATTTTATAAAGTTTTGGATGCTCTGTTTTAAGCATTTTCACCTCACGCTCAATCACATACGCTTTAACCTTGAATGGAGGTACTTTATATGATTGTTTTACATCGAAATAATTGACCACCGAAATATCATCGGCAATGCCATCTATAATATGACGAAGTTGCGATGCTATTTCAAACACAGTTTGTAAACGTTCGACATAGTCTTGAGCTTCGACTTTACTCTCTGTAATTGCTGGAGAAGACTCAATAAGCACCAATAAATCATCGAGTTGTGGTACAAAATATCCTGAAGCCGCCTTAACCCGCTCAGCAATACGCACAATATCAGTTTTTGGATTAAACGAATGAAGTTGCGCCAAAAAACGTTGAGCTACACTATACAATTCATTGACACGAGAGAGGATTTCATCGAGATAAGGTGCAGTTTCTTCATTGAAGTCAGCCAAAACAGTCTTGATATAATTAACAAAATCGAACGTGTGCGACATCAAATCTTCAAGACTAAAAAGTTTAGCAAGCAATTGTACGCTATAACGAGATTTGAAAAGTTCGACTTGACGCTCCAATTCAATCACAGGCAAACGCTGTTCACTATAACGAACTATCTGAGGGTCAACTGCAAGGGAATATGGATTGATTTGCGAAGTAAGCACAATACCATCAAGCGAACGACAACGAGAGAGGGCAACATATACTTGTCCTGACGCAAAAGCCGCCGCAGCATCAATCACTACCCTATCGAATGTCAAGCCCTGACTTTTGTGAATAGTGATAGCCCATGCCAATCGCAATGGATATTGGGTAAATGTACCTAAAAGTTTTTCTTCAATTTGATTTGTTTTAGGGTCTATTGTATAAGATTTGTTTTCCCACACCTCAAGCGAAACCTTAATAGCCTCATCTTCACCATCGCAAGTAACCCAAATTTCATCATTATTTATCTCGGTGATTTCTCCAATTTTACCATTATAATAACGACGAGGTTGAGCCATATCGTTAGCAATAAACATGACTTTTGCACCAAGTTTAAGAGACAGTTCTACTTCGGTAGGGAAATTTCGTTCTGGGAAATCGCGATCGATATGTGCTACAAACTTGTAATATGGAGCATCGATTTTTGACAACTCATCATTATTTATTGCATCAGCAGAGGCATTATGAGTTGTAAGAGTAATATATTCATCTACATTGCGAAAATCAGGTTTATAACAAAGATTTAGAAGACGTAACGTATCAGGCGTAAGCTGATTATTGCGCACTTCATTAAGAAGATTTATAAACTGCTGATTGCTTTGACGGAATATTTTGTCAAGTTCGATATAAATCGGTGGTTGTTGCTGAATAGCCTGAGAATGAAAGAAGTAAGGCGAGACATAATAACGACGCAAGATTTCCCACTCTTCGCCTACACAAACAGGTGGCAACTGATACATATCGCCTATAAAAACAACCTGTACGCCTCCGAATGGTTCGTTTGGACGGAAACGATAATGACGCAACACAGTATCAATAGCATCAAGCACATCGGCACGCACCATAGAGACCTCATCTATAATAAGTAGTTCAAGTTCACGATAGATTTTACGACGTACGTTATTGACCTGTTGCTTTGCGATAAAAGATTTTTTCGCCTCAATAGTAGGAATAAAAGGCGAAAATGGGAGTTGAAAAAAAGAGTGAATAGTAGTACCCCCAGCATTGATGGCCGCCACACCCGTAGGTGCTACCACTGCAGTTTGTTTGAATGCCACTTCACGAATTTGTCGAAGCATAGTAGTCTTACCCGTTCCGGCTTTTCCTGTAAGGAAAACAGAACAGTTGGTCAACTGAATAAATTCTTCGGCAATCTCGTAAATAGACATTTTTAAGAATTGAGAGTTGAGAATTGAGAGTTAAGAGTTATACCCTATTTTTTTCTTGTAAAACGAATAAACAAGAGGGTAAATGTAACACATACAAGTGTTGCTGCGATGTAGCCTATGTATAGTGGGAAACCAAAACCTTCTGGGGCAACCATAATGTAAGCAGAACAAACGGCTGTCATAAAGAGTGCAGGAAGGAGAGTTATCCAATAGTTGCGTTTTTCTTTATAGAGATATACGGTCAAAGCCCAGAAAGTAAAGACTGAAAGAGTTTGATTGCTCCACGCAAAATAACGCCAAATGATATCGAAATTGATTTGTAACAAAATAAACGTACCCACAAAAAGTGGCACCGCAACCATAAGACGTTTTAAAATTGGCTTTTGGTCTATGTGGAGAAAATCTGCTGCTATAAGACGAGCAGAACGTAAAGCTGTATCACCTGATGTAATAGGAGCCGCCACCACACCAAGTATTGCTAAAAATCCACCAACTCTACCCAACCAACTATTCGAAATAAGATTAACCACCTCGGCTGCCTTATTAGCAGTGGTAGGCAAAGAGGCAACATACTCTTGCAAACCGCCCACTGAACCAAAGAAAGATGAAGCCGCCGCAGCCCAAATAAGCGCAACAACACCCTCAGCAATCATAGCACCATAGAAACAAGGACGACCATAACGCTCATTAGTCATACAGCGCGCCATCATAGGCGATTGAGTAGCATGAAAACCTGAGACTGCTCCACATGCGATAGAGACAAACATCATAGGAAAGATAGGAAAACCTTGAGGATGTTGACTTGCAAGTCCTGATGTAATTTCGGGAATTGGGGCTTTATTTATGAACAAAGAAACCAAAATGCCTACAGCCATAAAAAGCAAAGCAAAACCAAAAAGAGGGTATATTTTACCTATAAGTTTGTCGATAGGGAGCAATGTAGCAAGCATATAATAGGCAAAAATAATTATAATCCACCATGTAACACTGATAACATCAACCATTCCAGCAAGAAGTCCTGCAGGTCCACTAACAAACACTGCTCCCACAAGCACCATAAGAATAAGCGAGAAAGCACGCATAAATTGCTTCACACCCGTACCAAGTTGTTCGCCAACAAGTTCGGGTAATGATGCTCCATTACGACGCATAGACAACATACCCGAAAGATAGTCATGTACTGCACCACCAAATATAGAGCCAAAAACTATCCAAAGAAAAGCAGAAGGACCAAACATAACGCCCATAATTGCACCAAAAATAGGTCCAAGTCCTGCAATATTAAGAAATTGAATTAAGAAAATTTTCCACCATGGCATAGCCACATAATCCACACCATCAGGATTGGCAATAGCAGGAGTTACACGATTAGTATCTTCACCAAAAACTTTGGCTACTACTTTTCCGTACACTACATAGCCTAATATGAGTAAAATAATTGAAATAATAAAAGTTATCATAACAAAATTATTTTCTATAAGTAATGCTATCTATTTCATTAACCCAATAACGATCTACTTTAGAATTTGATTTGAAAACTCGCATTTCGCCTTGAGGTAGAATAGTTTTAATGGCATCTTGCACCAAACGAACAGAATAGCCATAGGAGTAAGTAATATTACTTCCACCAGGACTAAGTATTGAAGAATAAAAAAGACAACGATAAGCAAAATTATCATCTCGACCAGAAGCTGTCCAATAAGCTCCATACTCATTAAAATCTTGAACTTCTGTCCCCTTACGATAGCCCGCAGCTGGAAGAAAAACAGCTCCTGCGACTTCCATCTTTGCCCATTGCTCTTTGTTATATGTATTATGCTCGTAATTATCACTTGCCATATTCCAAAAATATTTACCTTCAGGCCACAAACCACGTGTCGTACTTGGATAAAAATCAACATCCTCAGGTTGTTGCCAATTATCAGGTAAAAGAATAAGTCCCTTTACACTATTTACTGTAGCAAAGGCAAAAAGAGAATCTGCATTAGGACGAGAGAAAAAAAGATACATCCATTCATCAGCTGTAAGCGTACGCCACAAAGCAGCCTCATTACCTCCATTAGATATTTTATTGTAAACACCCCAATCATAATTTGTTTCAGCAATATCTTTTAAATTAGCATATTTAGTATAATCTTGAGCCGAAAAATATGGCATAACACCATTATAACCACTTGTCCCCCAACCAAAAAGATCAATCCAACCATCATAACTTGCAGAAATTGAAGCATTATCTACACCTACTCTACTTGTTTGCGTTGAGGCAAAAGCCCATTCCTTTGTTGAAGGTTTATAACGAAGATTGCCTTGTGAAAAAAACACAGTCGAGCCTTCAGATACAGAAAATTGAGCATTTATTCCACCCTCAATAGGTTCTGTACGAACAACATCTACTGTTGGTTGTGCTTTATAAAATTTAACACTATCAACTTCTCCAACAGCATAATCACCTACTAATACATGATTTTGCCAAACATACATTTGAGCAAACCCGAATAAAAAGAAAAAACAAGAAATTATTATTGTAAATATTCGTTTCATATTTAGATAATTTTATTGTTTTATAAATTTTACAATTTCTACACCAATTTGAAGAAGATATACACCTTCTGGCAAATCTGACACAGACAACATAACTATACCTTCATTATTCGATTCTGACATATCAATTAACTTACCATTTAAATCATAAATACGAACAATATCATTCGAGTTTAATCCCTCAACGAATAAAACATTTTGAGCAGGATTTGGATATACCGCAACAATACTACCCATATCTAAATCATCGACATTTGTGATTACTGAAGATTCTTGAAAAACAATTTTTCGTACTTCATACAAATCGCAAGATGCTATCACTTCGCCATTAACATCAATAAGTCGGAAAATTTCGTCTTTAATCTCAATTCTACCTACAACAGACAAAGCGATTTCTTTTTCATTATCAGAGAGATACTCTATAAACAAAGATGTCTCAGCACTTAAAACACAAGAAAATGCTAAGACAAAAAATAATAAAAATAGATTCTTTTTCATAACAAATTTTTTATGTATTTCAATATGCAAAGATACACAAAAAATCTAATATTTAGAAAAAAAACTACAACCATTTTTTTATACGAAAATAGAAGCCATTTAACACCTGGTTTATCAATAAAAGAAGACAATTCTGTCACATCATCGAAAGAGTCGTGAGATACTGTTTTCTTATCATAAACAACAAATGTAAAATTCGATGGTTGATGAAACTCCCCCGTATAGAGAAGTTTTTCGTACAACAAATTATCTTGCTGACGAATATAATGTTTTTTCATAGGTAATAATTTAAAAATAAGATACTAATAAACTGGAGCTAACAAACAAATGCTCTCATATCTCATTTTTTAATTTTAGGTGTACCTGATACGATGGCTTTTGCTTCAGCACTATAACTTAGTTTTTTCCTTTTGGTGTCAATTATATCCCCTCGCACTTCGAGATTTTTTTCACGAACTACAACATTACCATCTTTTGTACGACGGAAAAATACATTACGAAGAACATCAACATAGGCATGACGTACACGATAACGGTCGAGAGTATCATGACCAAATTGTAACGCATTGATAAATTCAAGTTCATCATCTTTGAGTTTATAACCAAATGGTATATGTAATTCACCCGATAAACTTTGCGCTATTTTACTGATTTGAAACGTAACGGGGTCAATATAAAAATGGAGTTGAAGTTCACCCTTGACAATCCCCATATAATTTTCTTTTTCTGTATAAATAAGCACTGCATCATCGCCAATCATCGTATAATCCCATTTAGCAGGTTTCTTAACATTAAGTAAATCAATCAAAGAGCCAGTAGGTCCACCCCAAAGGAAACGATGCATACGAAGAGATTGGTCATCTAAATCACGCTTAGTATATGACAATTTATTTTTTTTCTTCTTTTTGTTTTTCTTACTATTAATACGATCATCAGCCATCTCATTAAATTTATCATACGCAACTTTAGCCTCTTCTGTTGTAAATTCTTTCACTGATTTTACAACAAGTGCTACAGAATCACCACCATACCTATTATCTATTGGATATTCAAAAATCGTGCCTACTATCTCGTGATGAATAAGTTGACGAGAATCTTGCGAGCCGTTATACATAGAAAAAACAGGATATTCTGCTGTCCGTTTTGGAAAATCTTCACGCATTTGCTCCACAAATTTTTTAAGAGCCTCTTTTTTTAATTTAACACTCTCTTTACGTGAAATTTTTGCCATTACAGTAGCACCTTCGAGCATGATAGGTTGCTCAACAAGCTGAACATAAAAAACAGAATCAGAGGTTATTTCACTAATAGAAAATATTTCTGTACGATAACCAATAAAAGAAAATACCACTTCATCATCACCCTTGCTAAAAGAATCGAATTGCAATTCATATCGCCCATCTAAATCAGTCATAGTGCCACCTATAGGGTCGTTTTTCACATAGACAGAGGCGTATGGTATTGGTTCACCATCTTCATCTATAACAAAACCAATTGCGGTTTGCGCCAAGAGAGAAAAAGGGAACAAAAAGAGCAATAATATGTGTACAAAATATTTCATTATTTCTTTTGTTTGAAGAGCCAAGTGAATAGATCAGGGTCGTTAAATGCCGGATTCCAAGAGTTGTGAGTACAACCTGCAAATTCACGATAAACTATTTTAGCACCTGCTTGTTTTAATGTTTTATATGCTGTGCGAGAAAATGTTACAGGCACTACTGGGTCGGCATCGCCATGATATATGCGCCAAGGAATTTGAGCTGCATTCGAGAGACGATTAATGTCAGCACCACCACAAATAGGCACTGCAGCAGCAAATAGATGAGGATAGCGCCAACAAAGTTCGTAGGTTGCCATTGCCCCCATTGAGATACCCATTATATAGATTCTTTTAGAGTCAACGTTAGGGAGTTTAGCAATAGAATCGACCATAGCCTTGACAGTTTGGAGTTGCCAACTTGGCTCATCAACAGCGGCAAACATTGCTTGACTAAGCTCGGTAAGGCGATCTGGAATACTCCAAAACGCACCTTGTGGTGCTTGAGGAAAAAATACATACGCAGGATATTTTTCTCGGATTTCTGGATTTAGGAATTGTCCAGAACAATGAAAAAGTTGCGCCTCATTATCAACACCTCTCTCTCCTGCTCCATGAAGAAATATGACTACTGGGTATTTTTTGTTAGCCTTTATGTTTTGAGGTTCGAGATAACGATAAGGAAGAGTTTTGCCATTATGAGAGAACGAGCCATAAAGATACGTCTCTTGAGCAAAAAGAGAAATGGCAAAAAAGAATATTGATACGATTAAAAATGTTTTTTTCATAATTACATTTTCATAAAGCGATCCATGTCGCGACGGTCTTCTTTTTCTTTTAAAGTTTCACGTTTGTCGTAGGCTTTTTTACCACGAGCAAGAGCTATTTCGAGTTTAGCAAGTCCCTTTTCGTTGGTGAAAAGTTTGGTTGGAACAATGGTGTAACCAGTCTCTTTGGTAGCTTTTTCGAGTTTACGAAGTTCGCGCTTATTAAGCAAAAGCTTACGTTCGCGCTTGACATCGTGATTGTAATAATAGCCGAGACGATAAGCAGAAATCTGCATATTGCGCACCCAAAGTTCTCCAGCAGAGAATTGGCAATAGGTATCGACAAGGCTTGCTTTACCTTCTCGAATCGACTTAATTTCAGTACCATACAGCACAATACCAGCCGTAAAACGTTCAACTAATTCGTAATCGAAACTTGCCCTCTTATTCTTGATATTTACTTGTTGTTGTGATTTCATATATTATACATTTTTCTCCTTGCAAAATTAGTAAAAATAATTCAGAAATCATCTACTAATCAACTTTTTTTGAACAAAAAAAATTGTGCATTGTGCATTGTGCATTGTGCATTTTTTATTAACTTTGCATTTTGTTTTAAACCTTATTAAATTATGCTTAATTTATCACAAAAGACACGTGAAACTATTTTTATAATTCTATTGTTTCTCGTTCCGTTCTTAACACCTGCCACGGCTTTATTATCGGGGTTGATTGTTACGTTTACAATTGGTAACCCATTTGTTCAGCACAATAAGATTTTTACAAAGATATTGCTTCAAGCATCGGTTGTAGGATTGGGTTTTGGTATGAATTTGACTGAAGCAATGGAGGCAGGAAAAACAGGGTTTGTGTTTACAATATTCTCAATTGCATTGACGATGGGATTGGGATTATGGATTGGTAAGTTGTTGAAGATTAATACAGGAACACGTACTTTAGTGTCGGGAGGTACGGCGATATGTGGAGGTAGTGCTATTGCTGCGATTGCGCCAGTGATTAAGGCAAAAGATAACGACATGACTGTGGCATTAGGCACAATTTTCACATTGAATGCGATTGCATTGTTTGTGTTTCCGCCACTCGGTAATTGGCTGGGAATGAGCGATACGGAATTTGGATATTGGTGTGCAATTGCGATACATGATACGTCGTCGGTGGTTGGTGCTGCAGCAGAAAGGAGTGAATTGGCTCTACAAATTGCAACTACAACAAAATTGATTCGTGCGTTGTGGATTATTCCGCTAACATTGATAATATCTGTTGTTTACAATAAATACAACAAAGAGGAAGGCGGTAAAGGTAAAATATCAATTCCTTGGTTTATATTCCTTTATGTGATTGCAATGGTGATTGCAACATACGTACCACAAGGTGCTGAATTGTATGAAAAGACGGTGGGTATTGCACGATATGGCATGATTTATACTTTGTTTTTGATTGGCTCGGGATTATCGTGGCAAAGTTTGAAGCAAGTGGGATTACGCCCTATTTTATTGGGCATAATTCTTTGGATTATCATATCGGTTGTATCGGCAATAACGATATTATATGTAGGTTTTTAAAATAACCTTGCCACATTAGCTCAGTTGGTAGAGCAACTCATTCGTAATGAGTAGGTCTGGGGTTCGAGTCCCCAATATGGCTCTATTTAGTTGAAAGTTGAAAGTTGAAAATTAGCCATTTGGCATTTGAAATATAATATAAATAAGCGAAAATCGAGTATAGAAAATCTCGCTACTCGCTACTAATTACTATAAATCTACAATATGATTGAACAAAAATTATCTAAAGCAGTTGTTGCTGCCGTAAAATCGCTTTACGGTCTTGACGTTGAAGAAAATGCAGTGCAATTACAAAAAACTCGTAGCGAATTTGAGGGAGATATTACACTTCTCACATTCCCTTTTGTAAAAGCTGCACGCAAAGCACCAGAACAAGTAAGTGCCGAAATTGGAGAATACTTAGTTGCAAATGAATCACTTGTAGTGAAATTCAATGTTGTAAAAGGTTTCTTAAACCTCTCTATCAATCAACAACATTGGGTAGCTACACTCAACAATATCAATGCAGATGCCGACTTTGGTCATACTCGTGCTGATGAAAATTCACCTCTTATGATGATTGAATATTCATCGCCTAACACAAACAAACCTTTGCACTTGGGTCATATTCGTAACAACCTTCTCGGTTATTCAATCTCACGCATCCAAGAGGCAAATGGCTGGAAAATTGTGAAAACTAACATCGTAAACGACCGTGGTATCCACATTTGTAAATCAATGCTTGCATGGTTGAAATATGGTAACGGCGAAACTCCTGCGTCAAGCGGCATGAAAGGCGACCACTTGGTGGGTAAATACTATGTAGAATTTGACAAACACTATAAAGCTGAAGTTAAAGAGCTTATGGCTCAAGGCATGGAGGAAGATGAGGCTAAACGCAAAGCTCCTCTCATGGTTGAAGCTCAGGCTATGCTCCTCAAATGGGAACAAAACGACCCAGAAGTACGCGGTTTGTGGCGCGAAATGAACGAATGGGTATATGCTGGTTTCGATGAAACGTACAAAAAAATGGGTGTCGATTTCGATAAAATTTACTATGAATCAGACACATACCTCGAAGGTAAATCGAAAGTAGAAGAGGGATTGGAAAAAGGTATTTTCTATCGTCGTCCAGACAATTCAGTATGGGCTAACCTTACTGCCGATGGTTTGGATGAAAAACTCTTGCTTCGTACTGATGGTACTTCGGTTTACATGACACAAGATATTGGTACTGCAAAACTTCGCTACCAAGACTACCCTATCAACAAAATGGTATATGTAGTTGGTAATGAGCAAAACTATCACTTCCAAGTGTTGTCGTTATTACTCGATAAACTCGGCTTTGAATGGGGTAAAGAGTTAGTACACTTCTCATATGGTATGGTTGAGTTGCCTGAAGGTAAGATGAAGAGCCGCGAAGGTACAGTGGTTGATGCTGACGACCTTATCGCAGAAATGGTGGCTCAAGCACGTGAAACATCTGACGAACTTGGCAAGTTGGATAATTGCTCAGAAGAGGAAATCAATGACATTTGCCGTATGGTTGGTCTTGGTGCATTGAAATATTTCATTTTGAAAGTTGACCCTCGCAAAAACATGACCTTCAACCCTAAAGAATCAATTGACTTCAACGGTAACACTGGTCCATTCATCCAATACACTAATGCTCGTATCAAATCAGTACTTCGCAAAGCAGCAGAGCAAGGCATCAACGCAACTGCAGCCAACGAAGCTATGGAAATCACAGACAAAGAGCGTGTCCTCATCCAAATGCTCACAAACTACCCTAATGTAGTACGCCAAGCTGGTGATGACTTCTCGCCTGCATTGATAGCAAACTACGTTTACGACTTAGTGAA
>JAEIGA010014862.1_pt1 | contig 11850 bp, 10 predicted proteins | sample 9270691 | NCBI WGS metagenome assembly JAEIGA01 (sample SAMN17057246, study PRJNA624740) | gut metagenome | biome: biome; isolation source: fecal sample | host: Bos grunniens | place: China: Xizang | collected 2019
AGGCAACCGTTTTCCTGCCGCTCCATTCACGACCTCCACATTACAGCAGGAGGCCGCACGAAAGCTGAGATTCTCTGTAAGCCAGACCATGAGCGTGGCTCAGAAACTGTATGAGCAGGGACTCATCACCTACATGCGTACTGACTCCACCAATCTTTCAGGACTTGCGATCAATGCAGCAAAGAAGTTCATCACAGATAATTTCGGAGAAGAGTACTCAAAAGTCCGCCAGTACAAGACAAAGTCAAAGGGTGCTCAGGAGGCACATGAAGCCATAAGACCAACCTATATTGAGAACACATCAATTGAGGGTACACCTCAGGAGCAGAAACTCTATGACCTTATCTGGAAGCGCACAGTCGCTTCACAGATGGCAGATGCGAGGATGCTCAAGACTGACATCAAGGTGATCTCGGACAAAGTGGAGGAAAAATTCAACCTTCAGGCAAGTCAGGTATTGTTTGACGGTTTCCTGAAGCTTTACATTGAAAGCGTAGATGACCCACAGCAGGATGATGACGAGATACTTCTTCCGGAACTTCATGTCGGAGACAGAATGGACGAGAACGGCATCACTGCAGAATGCAAGTTCACATCCGCTCCATCACGATATACAGATGCCTCCCTCATCAAGAAACTTGAAGAACTTGAGATCGGCCGTCCGTCAACATACGCTCCTACAATCACCACATTGACAAAGGCAAGAGGATATGTGGTCAAGGGAGACAAGCCAGGAGCAAAGCACACTGTAACCAATCTTGCACTGAAAAACGGTACCATCAGGACATCCTCAAAGACAGAGACCGTCGGTGCTGAAAAAGGCCGTCTCCTCCCGCAGGAGATCGGAATGATCGTTACAGATTATCTGGTCAAGAATTTCCCGGATATTCTGGATTATAAGTTTACCGCCAATGTCGAGGAAGATTTCGACAGGATTGCTGACGGAGAACTTATATGGAACAATGTCATCAGCAGTTTCTATGGTCCGTTCCACCAGACTGTACAGAACACCATGAGCAGCAAGGAATATGGTAGTTCAAGCCGTGAAATAGGCATTGATCCGGCTGACGGCAAGATGCTTACAGCCCGTTACGGTCAGTATGGAGCATATGTCCAGAAGGGAGAAGGAAGCGACAGGCAATATGCCAGCCTCGCTCCCGGTCAGCTGATAGAAAGCATCACATTGGAAGAGGCTCTCAAACTGTTTGAACTTCCTCGTACTGTGGGACAGCATCAGGGTATCGACATAATCTGTACAAAGGGACGCTTCGGTCCTTACATCAAATACGGAGACAAGAATGTGTCACTTCCTAAAGGCACAGATCCGCTGAAAGTAGATCTGGATACCTGCATAAGCCTGATCGAAGACAGCGAGAACAAAAAGGCCGGAGGGATCATAGCAGAGTACAAAGACTCTGATATTCAGGTTATTGACGGAGCATACGGCCCTTATATAAAGCATGCCGGTTCAAACTATAAGATTCCAAAAGGCACAGATCCCGCTTCACTTACAGAAGACAAGTGCAAGGAAATCATAAACAGCAGCGAGCCTACAGGGCGTAAGAAAAGACGTAGATAAATTTAAGAAAAGTAAATTTAAGGCCACGAATTTTTGACATTCTGAATATTGTCATTAACTTCGTGGCCTTAACGGTTATAAATTGTAAGTGTATGTCAAGTTATCAGATTGATCAGATCGACCAGAAGATCCTCTCATTCCTTGTCAAAAACGCCAGAATGCCGTTTTTGGAGATTGCAAGAGAATGTAACGTATCGGGAGCGGCCATTCACCAGAGAGTGAAAAGGCTTGAGTCTAATGGAGTCATTACCGGCTCACGTCTTTTGGTCAAACCACAGGCTTTGGGCCTGAATGTCTGTGCTTTCGTGAGCGTTTCGCTGTCTGAAGCGAACAAGTATCCGGAAGTGATTGAGTCATTTAAGAACATCTCCGAAGTGGTGGAGTGTCATTTTGTAACCGGAAAACACAATCTGCTTATCAAGATCTACTGTTTTGACCATGACCACCTGATGCAGATCCTTCTGAATACGATCCAGAAGATTCCATACGTACAGCAGACCGAGACCCAGATCTCTCTCGATCAGGCCATCGAACGTCAGGTATGGGTTAAAGAATATCAGAACACCAGCTTTTCAGCAAGCGTCAAGAAAGACAAGGATACCAAAAGAGCAAAGGATTCCAAAAAGGAAGTCCAGGAATAGTTTTACCTATTGCGGAGAGCACATATGGCTTCTGCCAGCACGAGATCTTCAGCAGTCGTAATCTTTATATTAAGCCTCTCTCCAATTGTGTATGAGAGGCTTTTTCCGTGCTTTTCCACAACCGAAGCATCATCCGTGAAGGATGTGTCAAAAGCCTGATCATAAGCGTCCTTCAAAAGTTCAGAATGGAATATCTGAGGTGTCTGGGCTCCATACAGAACAGTCCTGTCTACGGTATGACCCGGCATTGTCGATAAGGTTTCACTCCCATCCTCCCAGACCTGCCTGCGGAGCACCTTCATCGTATCTACACAAGGGATGACCGGAATAAGAGCCTGGATATTTTCCGAACTCTCAAACATTCCCTGCACCAATTTTACCGAAACAAGAGGACGCACTCCGTCATGGATTGCGACAACAGCACCGTCAGGAACTCTCTGCAACGCATTTTTTACAGAATGAAAGCGTGTGATGCCTCCGGCAACCAAAATCTGCGGACAGATGAAATTCTCCCTGTAACAATAGTCTCTCCAATAGTCTATATACTGCTTTGGAAGAACGGTTATGACAGATATGTCGGGACATGCCTCAAGAAATACCTCTATCGTCTTTCGGAGGATTACCTTGCCGTCAAGTTCCAGAAACTGCTTCGGCATTTGTGCCCCCATTCTCGTACCGCTTCCTGCAGCCATTATCACAACATATTTTTTTCTACCCATAATATAAAATATTATGCAGCAAAATTAAGTTTTTTTTGTAATTTTACAGCCTATTTTGTGTAAACGGAAAATTAAAAGATAAATATGGCATTTTCTTTCTTGACTCAAGAGCTTGCAATGGACCTCGGAACGGCCAATACTGTCATTTTCCAGAATGACCAGATTGTGCTTGACGAGCCGAGCATCGTTGCAATTGACAACAATACCGGCAAGGCTATCGCCCTCGGACAGAAGGCAAAGCTTATGCAGGAAAGGGAGAATCCCGGCATCAAGACAGTACGTCCGATGAAGGACGGAGTCATCGCAGACTTCAACGCTGCAGAGATGATGATCCGCGGATTCATCAAGCAGGTAAACAGCAGAAGACGTTCGCTCTTCACTCCTAACATCAAGATGGTGATCGGCATTCCTTCAGGTAGTACCGAGGTTGAGATCCGAGCTGTCCGCGACTCTTCGGAGCACGCCGGCGGTCGTGATGTATATCTGATCTATGAACCGATGGCATCAGCGCTCGGTATCGGACTTGACGTGGAGGCACCGAAAGGAAACATGGTCGTGGATATCGGAGGTGGTACAACCGAGATTGCAGTAATCTCACTCGGAGGTATCGTTGTTCAGGACAGTATCAAGGTTGCCGGAGATGTATTTACCAATGACATCCAGATGTATCTCCGCCAGCAGCACAACATCAGGGTAGGACAGATCACAGCCGAGAAGATCAAGATTGCCATCGGAGCCGTGATCCCTAATCTTGACGAAGAACCGGAACCATATCCGATCACCGGACCTAACCTCATGACCGCTCATCCGGTACATGCAACCATCACATATCAGGAGATCGCTCACTGCCTTGACAAGTCAGTTGCAAGAATCGAAGCCGGTATCCTTCATGTTCTCGAGCAGACACCACCGGAGCTCTATGCTGACATCGTTGAGAACGGCATCCACCTTGCCGGAGGCGGATCTCTTTTGAGAGGACTTGCAAAGCGTCTTTCAGAAAAGGTGAACATTCCTTTTTATGTAGCAGACGACCCTCTTAGAGCAGTAGCCAGAGGTACATGTCTGGCGCTCAAGAACACAGACAACTACACATTCCTTATGAGATAAAGCCTTGCGCAAGAGTAATCTCATATATCATCTGATCAATGCAGCTATCTTCATCGTTCTGGAGGTAGCTGCATTGAATATGCTTCGCAACAACTCTCCACTTCAGGACACGTGGTTTGCAAAAGGAGGCCACGCCATAATGGGAACTGTATGGGGGTGGAACCATGACATCAAGGAATATTTCTCATTGCGGGAAAGGAATGACATGCTGGCACTCGAGAATTTTGAGCTCGCCTCAAGACTGGCAGAACTGGAAGAATATGTCGCCGACAACAAGAATTCCTCACTTCTACCTTCTGACGGCATCTCAAAAGGTTACAGATACATCCCTGCAACAATTGAGAAGATCAGCAACAACACCCAGCACAACTATATCATCATAGGCAAGGGAAGCATTCATGGGATCACAAAAGGATCAGGCATCGTGACACACAAGGGTGCGGTCGGAGTGATTGACGCTGTAGGAGAAAGGTTCTCCTATGCGAGGTCCTTCAAGAACCATGACATGAGCATCAGTGCAAGACTTGGCAAAACCGGAGCTGCAGGTCCGCTCGTCTGGGACGGCAAGCACAGCAACTGTGCACTTCTCAAGGAAATTCCACATCACATGGTGTTTTCTCCGGGAGACACAGTTTATACCAGCGGATACTCATCAATATTCCCTCCCGACATACCGTTGGGAATAACAGGAGAGTCAAGAATTGTAAACGGCTCTACATACGAGATTGAAGTCACCCTGTTTGAGGATTACAATGCCCTCAGATATGTTACTGTCGTGGAAAACCTCGGCAAGGATGAAATAAAATCATTGGAGGAGATGCGATGAAGATCAGTCAGAATTTCGGACTTTTATATATCCTGCTTGTGATAGGCCAGATCATAATGTGCTGCTACACAAATCTCGGCCAATATATCATGCTGACCATGTTGCCGGCTATGGTACTGTGTATCCCTACAGGCATCAGGACATCTCTCTGCATGATCATCGCCTTTGCGAGCGGCTTTGCTGTCGATTGGCTGTCAGAAGGACTTTTAGGACTTAATGCAGCAGCTCTCGTTCCTGTCGCTCTTGCAAGAAAAGGCATCATCAGAATATTTCTCGGAGAGGATATCATCAATCGAAATGATTCGTTCTCGATAAGAAGAAACGGTTTAGGCAAGGTGTCATTCGCCCTTATCATTGCCACCGTCATCTTCCTCGCAATACATATCTTCCTTGATGGAGCCGGGACAAGACCATTCTGGTTCAGCATGACAAGATTCGGACTGTCTCTCCTGTTGAACTGGGCGTTGGGACTTATCATAATCAACCTTCTCACCCCAGACGACAGGAAATAGCAAGTCATGAAACTCAACAGGGAAAACAAGCTTCTCATAGGCCTGTGTACGGCCGCTGCGATACTGATAATAAAGATCTTCAGTATCCAGATCATTGACGACAAATATAAACTTGCATCCGAGAACAACTCACTTGTCTACAATACAATATATCCGAACAGAGGAATCATCCATGACCGTAATGAAAAGATACTCGTAGGAAACAAGGTCGCTTATGACCTGATGGTCACACCTCGTGAAGTCGAGGAATTCGACACACTTACCTTCTGCAAGGTACTGGGAGTTTCACAGGAGTTCGTGAGGGAGAAAATGGCAGAATACAGAAAGTTCCGCACCAAGATAGGCTGGAGAACTGTGGTCATGATCAAGCAGATACCTCAGGAGACCTATATGAGGTTTGTGGAGGTGGCATATAAGTTCCCCGGATTCAGAGGACAGGCCAGAAGCATACGAGAATATCCATATAACGCCGGAGGAAACCTCCTTGGATATGTGTCCGAAGTAGATGCTTCATTCATCAAGAAGTACGAAGGAAAATACCAGAGCGGAGACTATGCCGGCAAGACAGGCATAGAGGCCGCGAGGGAAGAAGAACTGCGCGGAGAAAAAGGATACAACATCATGTTGAGGGACTCCCGCAACAAGATCATGTCCAGGTATCAGGAAGGTGAGATGGACAAGGAGGCAAAACCGGGAAATGACATCACCACAACCATCGATGCCGAACTCCAGCACTATGGTCAGATGCTGATGAACAACAAGGTCGGCAGTCTTATCGCAATCGAGCCTTCTACCGGAGAAATCCTCACAATGGTTTCAAGTCCGGGTATAGACGTAGAGAAGCTAGCTGATATAGGAAAATACTATAAGGACATCGTAAATGACCCATACAAGCCTATGTTCAACAGAACAGTGCAGGCATCATATCCTCCTGGATCGGTGTTCAAGATTGTGAATGGTCTTATCGGTCTGCAGGAAGGAGTCATAACACCGAATACTCATTACCCATGCAGCATGGGATATAAATTCGGCAAGAACAAACTCGGCTGTCATGCACACAAATCACCGTTGAGTTTTGAAGAATCCATAATGATGTCCTGCAATGCCTATTACTGCTACATTCTTCGAGACCTGCTGGAAAACGGAAAGAACGGCTCAATCGGAGAATCAATGGACAGATGGAAGGAATATGTCGAAAGTTTCGGTTTTGGAAAGAAGCTGGGCAGCGACTTCCCTTCGGAACTGGGAGGATTTATCCCTGGCTCGAAATACTACAATAAGGTTTATGGCAAAGGAGGATGGAAGGCCACAACAGTCATCTCTCTTTCCATCGGTCAGGGAGAGATCGGATGTACACCGCTTCACCTCGCGAACTTCTGCGCAACACTTGCAAACAGAGGCTATTACTACACTCCACACATCATAAAGGATTCCGAGCATGTCAAGATAGACGAGAGATTCAAGGAAAGAAACTACACGTTAGTGGATACTGTTCATTTCCATAAGGTCATCGGAGGTATGTACCGTGCGGTAAACAGCGGATACGGATCCGGAGGTACCGCAAGCGTGGCTGCAGTCAAGGGACTTGACATATGCGGAAAGACGGGTACAGCACAGAATCCGCATGGTGACGACCATTCTGTCTTCATCTGCTTTGCTCCAAAGGACAATCCGAAGATTGCAGTTGCGGCATATGTGGAGAACGGAGGTTTCGGTGCGAGCTGGGCTGCTCCGATTGCATCACTCCTGACAGAAAAATATCTGACCGGAGAAATAAGCGATGAAAGGAAGGCACTTGAAGAAAGGGTCCTGAACGGGAATCTTCTTCATAAGGTAAAAAAGAAATGAGAATAGCAGGAGGATATAGAGACAGAGGTTTTGCCAAGAGTATAGACTGGTGGCTTGTAGCATGCTGGGTGGTGCTTGTAGTCATCGGCTGGGCCAACATATATGCTTCAATCCACTCGACAGAGCCTGAATCCATCTTCTCATGGGGATGCAGAAGTGGAAAACAGTTCGTGTGGATCATGAGCTCGCTCGGCATAGCAGGATTGGTCATGTTCATCATCCCTCCAAGGGTCTATGAGGGACTTTCCCTGCCCATCTACATAGGAGTCATCCTATTGCTCATTGCCGTCATCTTTCTTGGAATTGAAGTCAAGGGCTCCCGGTCCTGGTTTGCCTTCGGTCCGATCAGATTCCAGCCTGCAGAAATATCCAAGATCGCAACTTCCCTGATGCTGGCTACAGTAATGAGTCAGCTCGGATACAGAATAGGCAGATTCAAGGACTTTATCATCACTGCTGCAATAATACTCCTGCCGATGATGATCATCGTGCTCCAGAGTGAGACCGGATCGGCTTTGGTATATGTAGGCTTCATCTTCATGCTATATCGTGAAGGACTGTCAGGATGGCTGATCTTCATGGTGGGAATGGCTATTCTCCTGTTTATCCTGACGATATCTGTCTCTCCGTATGTAGCGGCACTCACCCTCATAGGTATCGCATCATTCTGCGTCTGCCTGTATTCAGGGCGTTTCAAATGGTGGATGATAATCGGCATTCCTGTAATCATCCTTTTGGGCTTCCTGCCACATATATTCAGGATAACACCGTTTCTGGCTGAAGTCAATCCGCTTTGGGCTCTATTAGGCTGTACAGCCATCACCACACCGATTGTCGCCTTCCAGGCCTTCAGAGAAAGGAACATGTTCACTCATCTGGCTATAATATCTGCCATCGGTGGACTCCTTCTTATCTTCTCCGCTGACTTCCTCTTCAATGACGTGCTCCAAGACCACCAGAGAAAGAGAATCGAGGTTCTCCTTGGAATGAAGGAAGACCCATCAGGTGTCGGATATAATGTCAATCAGTCCAAGATTGCCATAGGTTCCGGGGGACTCTTCGGAAAAGGCTACCTCAACGGCACCCAGACCACCTACGGCTTTGTGCCGGAGCAAAGTACCGACTTCATCTTCTGCACAGTCGGTGAGGAATGGGGCTTCGTCGGGTGCGCCTTCGTCATACTCCTGTACGTATTCCTGATATGGAGGATCATACACGATGCAGAACGAAGCAGAGAGGCCTTCACCCGCATATATGGTTACTGCGTCGCCTGTTGCATCTTCATGCACCTGTTCATCAACATCGGCATGACCATCGGTCTGATGCCGGTGATCGGTATTCCTCTCCCATTTTTAAGTTACGGCGGCTCCTCGATGTGGGGCTTCACCGCAATGCTCTTCATCTTCATTGCCCTCTACCGCAACGAGAAAAAGTATTTCTGACGCACATCAGCAAAATGCAAAGGTCGGCATTTTTCGTCCCACTTTAATCTTCAACGACCTAAAGAAAAAGCAAAAACATAAAAAAGAGAAAAACATTTCACCCAAAGGCGTGGAAAAGCATTGGAATTCATGATGTCTGTTCGGAACTTAGTGGATGCACGTAAATATTATTGACATGGAACAGATGAAAATTACAGAGGTAGCCACTCATCATAGTGAGATGGGCAAGACGGAGATCGCAAAAAGCATATTTACCATCAGGGGGAAGCAGGTGATGATTGACAAGGACCTGGCATTGCTGTATGGTGTTGAAACCAGGAGATTGAACGAGCAAGTTAAACGTAATATAGAACGCTTCCCTGAAGATTTCATGTTCCAACTCACACACGAGGAGTGTTATCTATTGGCAACAGATGACTTGAAGTCGCAAATTGCGACATCAAGTTGGGGAGGTACTAGAAAAAGACCCTATGCCTTCACTGAGAATGGTATAGCAATGCTTAGCGGAGTATTGAAATCCGAAACGGCTATAGAGGTAAATATCAAGATAATGAGGACTTTTACTCAATTAAGGCGTTCACTCGTCCATAACAGAGATTTGCTTGAAAGACTTGAAACCATTGAACACCACCAATTAAAAACACAAAAACACCTGCATGAACATGATTACAAGTTTGAACAGATATTCTGCATGATTGAGCAAAATGATATTCCTCCTAAACATGGAATCTTCTTCGACGGACAGATCTATGATGCGTACACCTTTGTGGCAGATCTCGTGCGGAAAGCAACACGGAGGATCGTGCTGATTGACAATTATATAGACGACACGGTGCTGACCATGCTGTCCAAAAGGGCGGACGGAGTGGAGGCGGTGGTCTATACTGGGAAGGTCTCCAAGCAGCTGCAGCTGGACATCGACAAGCACAATGCACAGTATCCTCCAGTCAAGGTCCGGACATTTTCAAGGGCACACGACAGGTTTCTGATAATCAACGACGCAGTCTATCTGATTGGAGCATCCATCAAGGACCTCGGGAAGAAATGGTTCGGGTTCACGCTGATGGAGAATACTGATGCAGACGAACTACTGGGAAGGATTTAGACAATTATTATCAGGTCGTCAAAACGCACATCAGCAAATTTCGTTATCTTTGCAGACATGAAACACGAGATAATCATCAATAATATAGAAGATCTGGACAGGGCAGCAAGGGCGTTTCTTGCTGAAATCGGAGACAATACCCTCATCGCATTCTTCGCCCCTATGGGATCGGGTAAGACTACCTTTACTACGGCTTTGTGTAAGGTGCTGGGCGTGACTGACCCTGTCGGTTCTCCGACCTTCGCCATTGTAAATGAGTACATGAGAGCGGATGGCGAACCGATGTACCATTTCGACTTCTATAGGATAAACAAGTTGTCCGAAGCTGTAGAGATCGGACTTTATGACTATCTTGACAGCGGATATCTGTGCCTGATGGAATGGCCGGAAAACATTGAAGAACTGCTCCCGGAAGAGACCTTGAAGGTTGCCATCACGGTAAATCCAGACCAGTCACGCACTATTAGCTGGGAGGACTGATATTTTCCTTCTATGGATATATCGTAGCTATATATCCGTTTATATTAAGAGTATCAACATCTCCGTCTTTCCATAAGACAGGCTTGCAACCTTTCCGTGATGAAAGACCTACATGAAGAATGCCGTCAATCATTTTCAGGCATTCCTTGCCCATTACTGCATACCCTTCCGGCATTTCATATGCATCTCCCGAATGATAGATGAGTCCGGATCCATCTTTTGTTGCGGGGTTTATAGCACAGAATACTCCATACCCATCTGTGCCCGATGCTGATATCCAATTCGTATCATCGAACGTCTCCAGCATATACCCGTCTATCCACACTGCATTTATCATAGATCCTGTCTTAAGGCGACATATTCCCTCCAGACCGGTATCTCCTGCCACAGAAAACAGCCTACACGAAACCATAGATGCTCCAACAGGAAGAGCTACTCCTGTCATAGATGTACCGTCAACGATAACAGGAGCTGTCAAACCTGTCAGATCAGCCACATATCGGACCCGGTCTTTATTCACAAGAATATCCCATACCTCCTTTATATCATCCCTTACTGCAACTTGGGACACATTACCGTCACCATAAGCATAATACCTGCAGATCTGCCCATCAGTGTTCTTGACAGGCTCATAGAAAGCAAAACACAGGCAATCGTTGTCATTGATGAATTCACCGATGACTCCTCCTGCATCACGCTCAAAGATTGCCTCACCGTTTCTTCTCAAAGCAAATCCGTCACCACTTCTGAATTCGCCCAAAGTGAAGATGTCTTCTCCAATGATTTCCATACCGCATATGGCTTCTGGTCTGGGATATCTGAACAGGAGCACCCCATCCTTTTTAATTACTGTGTGAGTGTCGGTCGAATAATCTGTATAGAGATGACCGTCTATCATTCTGTGCATATCCGGATCTGACCCTATCTCGTGTGAAGCACCCACTGGCACCTTCAAGACAGGCTTCCCGTCTGCAAAGACAACCAAAGAACATTTCACGTTCTCACGAGCCTGATCAGCTCTCCAATCGTAGTCCTTCTGATAATCCAAAGCAGTCATATAACAGACTGTATGGAGTCCTCCCATGTCCTCTGGAGCATCTTGTATTCCTCCCCAGATACCATCCCCCACACCATTTCCGATTCCGCCGATCTCATGGATTCCACATGAAATCATAGCACACATGGCAGCAAATGAAAATATGATCCTCCGCATAACTTTTTTACACAAAGGAAAGACAGATGCCGGAATCACAAAAAAATCTCACCACATCGGATGAGACTTCGCCACAATTTTCTCTTTTTTTACTTTTTATAAAGAGCAAAAAGAGCCGACCCGGAGCCGGACATGGAGGCATAGACTGCCCCGCTGTCATAGAGAGAACGCTTGATGGCTGCGAGAGCAGGATGCTTGTCAAAAACAGTAGTCTCGAAGTCATTTACCAAAACACCGTCCCACTGCTCCACCGGAAGTTTCAAGGCATCTCTTAAAGAAGTTTCCGGCATCTTCGGCACTATTCCGCCATAGGCCTGTGCCGTTGACACTGATACACCTTCTGGTGTCAGGACCTGCAGGTCATAATCATTCAGACCT
>JAEIGA010014863.1_pt1 | contig 11850 bp, 10 predicted proteins | sample 9270691 | NCBI WGS metagenome assembly JAEIGA01 (sample SAMN17057246, study PRJNA624740) | gut metagenome | biome: biome; isolation source: fecal sample | host: Bos grunniens | place: China: Xizang | collected 2019
CGTCCACTGCAACAATGTAGCGGTCGCGCAGCGTGTCGTCTTTCTCCGGCATAAGCCACACGCTAAGGGTGTTCTCATTGCTTCTTTCGCCGGGCGCAAGCGGTTCAAAAACAGTGGCAGGCCTGCCGTTCTCAATGCCCTCCTTTATGTCACCTATGAATGTGGGCGGCAGGCAGTCGCGCCGTGCGTTGTTCACATAAGGTATGCGGAACACTCGGCGTCCGCTGCTTTGGAATGCCTCGGCAGCTGTGGATGGGAACTCTGAGAACAGGCGCCACTCGTCGGGCATCTCGCGGCGCTTGTCGCGGTACCATGCTATGGCCTCCAACGTTGCGCCAAGCTCAAAGAGGTGGTGCTCGTAATCGTCCAAGCTGTCAATGAGTGGGGCATAATCCTCTTCCTTCAGCGGTTTGCTGTAGAGGTCAATGGTGAACCACGGGATGAATACCGGTGTAAAGTTATTTCTGTGTTCGGTGGCATCAATCCATGTGCGGTGAAAGTAGTTGCCCACTCCTTTTGCTGTCGATTCAATTACCTTCATTGTATAAGGGCCTGCTGAAATGGAACCGAAGATTGATTGCACCAGGTCTTCGGGTTTCTTGCCCTGCGTGGCCTTCCACAAGCCAACCTCGGTGAGGTGTGCCATGCTTATGTCCTCGCTTCTGAGTGAATCGGGCTTCTGTGCCGACCCCAGCGAGTAGCGGCTGTTGCTGTAGCTGATGACACGTGTCTTCTGCGCACCCTGGTATGGTGTTGTGGTGAGCTTCTTGCCGCCGCTTGCCCACTGCGGGTAGCGGCTTATGACCTTTGCGAGCATGCCGGCAACGATGGACGACTGCTTCTCTATGTCGCCGCAGATTACACTGTTCCAGTTCTGTTTGTGTACAAGCTGAATCCATAGCATGTACAGCTGTGTGAGGGTGCTGCCTCCCCATTGGCGCGCCTTGCAAAGGATGATGTCAATGGGCTTTTGCTGCAGGCGCAGTGTCTCCATTGCCTTCAGGTATATGCGCTGCGGGCGGTTCAGGATAAAGGCTGTGTCGCGTCCCTTGCCTTTGTCGGATATGGTTGTCATTGTCCGCGCCCAATACTCGAAGTCGTGCTTTATGCGCAAAAGGCAGAACCGTAGCCACAACTTTATGATGTCGCGGGTGCCCGGAGTGGTGTGCTCAACCTCGCGCAAATAACCTTCGGCACCAAGCTCATGCAACCGTATGACAAACTCTTCGCCGGCCATGCTTGTAGGCAGGTAAAGTCTTTCTATGGGAAACCCGTTGATTGTTACTTCGCTGCGCGGAACTGATGTTGAACCCTCACCTGTTATGGGATTATAAACGGCTGAAATTTCTTTCAGCCGTCTTCTGTTTTCATCGATTATTTCCTCCTTTTTCATGATTGGAAACATTTAGATACCTGCAAGGTCTGTGGCACGTCGTCTTATCTTCTTGGTGTTGTAGATTTTCGCAAATGTAAACATTACATTACTGCTCAGACCTGGACGTAGCGATATGTAGGTGTGTGCCATCTCAGGGCGGCGTAGCAACAGCCACTGCATTATTGTTTCATTGACAATGCAATCCATTATTGCTTGCTGCAGCATTGGCAACAAATGGCTATGGATGGCGTTCCCGGTCTCAAACTCAAATAGAATGTTTCCCTCTTCGACTCTGTAGCTTATTGAAGGAAAGCGTAGCGCAACAGCAGTGACCAGCCCGTTGCATGCAGTGTGCATGAACATCCTCAGCAGGTCTTCATCCTCTTTGCTGCTTTGTATGGTGTCGGCATCCATATCCTTGCGTTTGGCCGATTCTCCCATGTAGAAATTCCTTAAATCAATCTGCTGTTGCAGCTCGCTTTCCGGTATTGTTATTGTGTATTTCATAGTATGTCAATATATTTCTTAAAATCAAACGGTCGGTTTAGTGCGTTGTACCAGCAGTTGACGGGTTGTTGCAGCATCGTTCTGCACCAGAATTGCTGCAATGTTTGCTTCGTCGGGCTTTATGCTTGTGTACCAACTCTGTAGTGTGCTGTTTGCTATATAGCTTTCGATGCAGCTTTTCAGTTTTTCCCCGTTTTCTGAGGGGTAGTTGGACGGTACATTTATGCAGAACTTGAACCCATCCTGTGTGAATTCAACACTGCTGCCGGGATGATAACGGACAACATCGCAGAACACCCTGTTGACACTGTTCCTGATGTGCGGCTCAATCATCTCCTTGTTATCGGCGGTGACGAGCATACGCTCTCCTATGTTTGCCGGTATTCCCATTGCCTCGCGTGAACGGGTCATATGCGCGCTTGTCGCATATATATGTCTGTTGACATCCTCTTTTGTTATTACGAATGTTATTGATTCCATTATTTCTGTTTTTCTTTTGCAAATGTATGCCGGTGTCGGGCCGGTCAGGTTGTTGTTTTGACACTTTGTCTATTCTCAATGTGCGCGGAGTGTCTTATATACAATTCCGCGGAATGTCTCTTCGTCAAGGTAGAACGACGGTGCCGGCTCCTCAATTATCTGTTCCAGTATTATATACTTGTATCGTTTGCTGCTGTCCTTCACACGTTTGATGTAACGGTGGTATATCTCCTTGTACATTGCCACCTTGTTGGGGTTTATCAGCGGCAGTTTCTTTTTGCGCGACAATATTGATATGAACCTGCGTGCGTTCTCAAAAGTCACATAAAAACGCGGTGCTTTCATATTCACCGCGTGCTTTATAACCTCATCCTGTGTTGCATACGGCCTTGTCTTTCTCACCTCTCTCAATGATTCAAAAAAACTGTTCAGAACATCCTTTTTGCGAATTTCGCGTACACTTTCATTCATTCTACTTTCCATACTGCTTTTTTGAATACAAAAATATAGTCAAAAATGACTAAATCGGTTGCTGTTTTGCCAATTTATTTATCAACAGCCTCAAAATGTGTTTCAAAACCATCCTTTTCCTATATAAAATAGGTGTCTCTCCACACTTTCATAATGTTGCAGTATTTTTAGCAATATGTGGCATTTCAACAACCTTGTCCGCCCGTTTCGGTTGTTCCTTTGCCGTTGAAAAACAATTTTACTTATGGAACAGAATTTAAAAGACAAATTGGGGGTTCAGCAGCCTGTTGAGCCCGTGGCGGACAATAATGCAGCAAATGCAGTGTCCGATGCAAATGCCGTTGCGCAGAACGAATGGCAGGTTGCTTTAGATGGTTTCAATGAGAAACTGAATGCTTTCTTCGGTGGCAAGTTCAATCTCTACGACAAGTTGTCGCAGGATTTGCTCTTGCGTCATCTTGAGATGAACCGTGAGCAGAATCAAAAACTCGCAGCCATGCTCGAGCGTGATCCACGTATTGCGCAGATGCTTGTGGATGTGATTGAAGGCAAACGTGGTGCCCATGGTGCTGTGGCACGTTACTTCGGGCACGGTTTCATGAATGTCGATGAGGACAGCCCGGAGTTCGAGGAGATTATGCTTGCCGACGAGGAGCGCAAGAATGAGGTCATGCGCCTGGCCAATGACCGTCGCGAGTATGAATCAAATCTCGAGGCGAGCATGCCGGTCATCGAGACATTCTGCAAGGAGAAGGGGTACGACCCATCGGAGTTCATGGATAGTGTCTGGGAGAGACTCATCTTCCCTATTATGGCCGGCAAATATACCGATGATGTCTGTACGGCGCTTGACCATGCCATCACCTACGAGCAGGATGTCGAGGATGCCTTTGCTGCGGGCGACATCAAGGGACGCAATTCAAATATCAGACGCATGAAAGAGGATTTTGGCGACGGCCTGCCAAAAGGCATGAGCAGCGCTGCTCCTGAAATTGAGCGCAAACATCCACGCAACTCCCTCATCCAGAAGGCGCTCAACGCTTGACGATTATTCTTTATTTATTAACAACAAAATATTTTATTATGAAGAAAATTTTGAATTTCTTGAGAGAGAATCCTCTCTTTGTGATTGTTGCTTTAGTGTCGGTGGTGCTTTGTGCCATTGAGAATGCCGAGGCCGGGATGATGCTTGCAGCCGTGTCGGTTGTTCCGGCAGGCTCAACCAAGGCGTCAAAGGGTATTGCAGGCCTTGCCACACAGGGTGCAGGCGATGCGACAACAGTGTCGAATGCAAGCGAGCTTTCGCCCGAACTCATTGATGCCGATGTGGATGACCAGATTGTCGGTATTGCCAGTGACGAGAGTATCATTGACACCATCAAGCGCAAGATTCGCCGTCAGGTGCGTGTAGCTTCGTTCGAGGTCGATCACTATCTTATTGACGACAAGCGTTCAAAGGCATACACCAATGCTGTCTATACCGGTATCAAGGCAACACGTGCCGAGATTCCTTTTTCAACGACCGGCGAGAGAAAAATCTTCCAGGAGTACTATACTGCCATCTGTAAGGGTGTCAATGGTTACGACCCAACAGGACAGATTGAACTTCCAGGTGTTGACCTCATGCTCTTCTTCGTAGGCAAGAACAGTACAACCGAGGCTCCTATCGCAATGGCTGTCAATGGTCCGAAGGTGAACGCAAGTGACGACTATTGTGTCGTGCCCACCATCCCTGCCGGTACCGAGATTATCCTGTTGTCATCGGCTGCGTATGAGACACAGAAGTTCATTGCTCCATCAACTATTGTACCGGTGCCTGAGCGCATGTACTTGCAGAAGCAGCTCTGCAACAGCATTGTGAGTGATTACTTTGCCGCACAGAAGAAACGTATCCCGTTCAGCGAGTCGCAGATTGCCGAGGCGATTCTCCGTCAGTTCCGCCTCGAGAGCTGCCGTACAGCATGGGTGGGCCAGCCTGGCAAGTTCAAGGTACAGGCCATGGACAATGCGATGGGCTATCAGTGGGATTACTTCTCAAAGGGTATCCGTTGGCAGTTCAAGCGTCAGTACGACCTCTCGTCAAAGATTACATTTGCCGATCTCATCAACCTCTCGATGGTCAAGTTCACCGGCTTCAACTGTACAAAGCGTGCCATCTGGTTGCTTGGCAAGCAGTTGCTTAACGATATCCAGAAGATTGACCTCACACTGCACAAGAACATCAGTGTCGCAGGTGACAAGGTCTTCGGCATCGAGTGTACAAAGATTCACACTGTCTTCGGAGACATAGACCTTATTCACGATCCAACACTCGACGCTCTTGGCTACGCTCACTGCGGTGGCTTGATTGACGTGAACGGACTTGTACGCTACTACATGAAGAACGAGGATGCCAAGACCGAGAATGTCGATGGCGAGGAGGCAAAGCGCGAGGTTGTGATGACAATCGACTGTCTCTGTCTCAAGGGTTACTCTCACATCTGGGTCAACGGCTCGTCGGCCGAGAGTGACATCCCCGGTGCTTCGCACGTTACAAGTGCTGCATCATTGCCCGAGGATCCAAACATCAACGATGTGGTGATACTCACTGCCGATGTCAACCGCACTGTCGATGGACAGAACAAACTGTGGTTCACAGCAGGCTCGGTTGTCACCTACAACGGAACAACATGGGTTGAATATACCGGTGAGATTCTTGTCTGATTTTTCCATTTGTCTGCGGCGCACACGCCGCAGACATTAAACCAAAAGAATAGAAGAATATGAGAAAACGTATTACATATGAGATACACGGCCAGATTGAGCGTAACTGCTATTTCAGAATTGGCAAGGCTTTGGTGAGAATAGAATTTGCCGGTGGTGCAATAAATTCCACAGGTATCTATCCCGCACAATATACAACCGACAACCCGCTTTTCCAGCGTGCGATAGAGTGTAGCGATGCCTTCCGTTGCGGCGAGATCAAGCGTGGCAGGGTCGAGGTCATTGAGGATAAGAGCGACGCCGCTGAAACTCCTGCCGAGCCCGAAGTACAATGCGACGTGGCGACCGAGGTGACAAATATGCAGCAGGCGCGCGCCTATCTGATGGCCGAACCCTATAACTGCCCATTGTCGCAGTTGCAGAACAAGAATGCTGTCAAGAGTGTGGCCAAGGCCAACTCCGTCTCATTTCCCAATTGGCTGTGATGGAGTGTAGTGAACTTTTGAAAAAGGTGCGCCTGGTGATAAACGAGGCGGCAAGTGACGATGATGTATCGCTGTTGTCAGTCGATACCCGTCGTCTCGATGACACCATTATGGAACTGTTGCCGCGTGCCGTGTCGTTCATCCAAAAGAACAAGGGTTCTGCAGGCGGGCGTGTCAATACCAGGGCGCTCAATCCCTCTCAGGTGAAAGTCGTGTCCAACGAGTCGGGTGGTGGGCTGCTGCTCTTGCCCGATGATTTCGTGGACCTGGTCTCTTTGCAACTTGTCGGCTGGCAGTCACCGGTGCATCATCTGCATGCGCATGACTCGCGCGAGGCGGCATGGCAGCAGAATGAATATACACGTGCAGGCTGCTGCCGTCCGGTGGGTGTCGAGTCGCTCACTGCTCAAGGGGAGCGTTGCGCTATGCTCTTTCCGCTACCCGACGGTGATGCCTCAAAACCCTTGCATTTCATCTACGAGGCGGCCTTCAACGCTGCCGATGGATTGAACGGCTATGATGATGTGATGGCTGATGCGGTGGTTTACGAGTGTGCATCGTTGCTTTACACTATGTTCGAACGCTATGATGCTGCCAATGCAATGCTTTCGCTTGCATTGGCATGCTGCAGCGGGGGAAGTGCCAATAAAAAGTAAAAAAATAATATTATGGATGGCTTGAGAATTGTGGTTGCATCGCTTATTGCAAACGTGGTAGGTCTGATGTTTCCAATCTGGAATGATATCTTCGGGCTTGTCCTTCTTTTCACTGCCAATTTTGTGGTTGGCCTGCTTGCCGATGTGTGCAACCATCGCGACTGGAGTTTCAGGAAGGCGTTCAGTTTCTTTCGTGACGCCGGAATATACTTTGCGATGGTTGCCTGCATCTATATGCTGGGCTACTTCAAGGGCGAGGAGAAGGCGGCAATGCATTGCGTGTCGTTTACTATATATGTTGCCATATATTTTTATGGTACAAACATACTCCGCAATGCGCGTCTTATTACAAATGAGAACAGCACATTGCACAAGGTGTTGAGTTTTCTCTATTATGTCCTTAGCCTGAAGATGCTGGAACGAAGCGGCTGCCTTAAAGAGTATATCGAGTATGAGAAAAAGAAAACTGATTTGTCTTAGTGCGCTGCTGCTTGCCCTGGTTGCCTGCAGCACGGCCGAAAGGGCTATGGATGTGCAATTTGTCTCGCAGAACAATGTCACCGGTCATATAAGGGTTGACAGTGTGGTATTGCGCGACAGTGTCTTTATACGCGAGCGGAGCGACACGGTATTCTACACCAAGTACCGCACTGTGTATAAGGAACGCCTTAAGGTAGATACCGTTGTGCGTTGCGATACCTTGTTCCGTGACCGCGAAGTTGTTGTGGAGAAGGTGCGCGAGAGCAATGAAAAGAGAGGCCTTGTGTGGATAGTGCCGCTTGTTGCCCTGTTGCTCTTTCTGCTGTGGCGTGCCGGGTTGTTGCCGGCAGTTTGGAATTTGATTTTGAAAGGAGTTCGTTTATGCAAAAGAATTTTTCATTTAAAGGAATAAACAGGAGCACCGATGTTGCTCTTGCACAGGATGGAGAGTGCCTTGATATGGTTAATCTGCGTATGTCAAACGGCAGTCTGGTGCCGATGCCCAAGCCTGCAGAAGTCGCAGTACTTGATTCTGCATATTCGGCACTCTATTGGCATGAGCTTGCCGAATGTTATATCGGTATTACCTCTGACGGCACGCTTCATTTCTATGACAAGGAGTTCCGCCCTGTCATGTCGGGTGAGAATGTGTTAGTCATTGATGGCTTGCATGGCGTGAAGGGAGTGGAATTCATTGGAAATGTCGTCTGTTGCCTGACAAAAGGGAACATACACTATCTGCTGTATGATAAAGGAACTTACCGCTCACTTGGCGAGCGCCCCGAAATTCCCGATGTGAGCGTCACGCTCTCGTCCAAAGTCGAGAATGTCATAACCGAGGGTACCTATTATTCAACGTCGTCGTCAGTTGATTTGGAGTCATCCTGGAGCTATAATGAGAAAGGTTACATCGAGGAGTGTGTGGCGGCATTGAACAAGGCCGGATATTATATCGACAGGGCTCTTTTCAGGGTAGCATTGCGTCTCTACGATGGCAGTTACATAAACATCTCGAACATAATTTATGCCAGCGATGATACTTGGGACGATGGTATTGCGCGCGATGATGAGAATATGCTCTCCGAGGCTGTTGACGGGACATCCCCAAGCCGATACAGAGTACGTGTACGTGGTTTCAGGCCCGAATTCTCTTTTGACACCGCTGCACTTGCGTCCTGGCGGAACATCGTCGTGGGGATAGACATCTTCTCTACCATTTCAATCCCCGGCAAGAAGAGTGACCTTGGTGGGCTCACGCAAAAGTATGAATACTATTCGGCAAAGTCGCTCGACGTACTTTGGGACGATGTGGCATCGGCGTCACTCTATTATAAGGTTGCCGAGTATGACATTGACGGCAACAGGATATTCCGTCTCGATGATGTCTCGCCTGTCAGCCTTGCTTTGCAGCAAGGACTTGAGACTGCAACAGTGCCGTCATCGCTGTCGGGGTACGATGTCGGTTGCAGCTATGTCTATAACAGCAGGCTGCACATTGCCGCTTTCCGCGAATATTTCTTCAAGGGATACAATGCAGTGGCCTATCTTCCTGTTACGGGCGGCCGGGAAAGCGCCGATGCTATGGTCGTTCAGGTGAAGCTGCGCACCACGCAGGGCGATTTCATTACCGGCAGATACTACGATAGCCCCTTGTTGGGACACGACGGCTATACTTTTCAGTTGCCGCCCATGCTCTCATACCCCGATGCGCGTGCCTGTGAGATGCTTGTATTTATAAAGAAGGGGCAGACGGTATATAAGAAAGTCTTCCCGTTGAAGGCTCATGGATACCTGAATGTCGCTTATTATCTGCATAAATGGTATTTGCCATGTTCCGTTTCAGTGACAGCGGTCTTTGCCAATGGCGGCAAGCCTGCTGCAACTATTCCCGGTGAGCTTGTCCTGCGTCTGTTCAACAACGAGACAGGCAGTCATGAGGTCATCTACAGCGCTTCGCGCGACTGCTGGATGTATAAGGGGGATGTCTTTCCTCCCGAAGAGTACAGGTCGTTACGCATCTTTGGTATTCACAGAGGGGCCGAAGATGGTGACAAATTGATATTCACCATCAAAAGAGAGGGGCTCACCGACTTCTCCTTCAGGGATATAAACAATATCGCTGTCGATGAGACATGGGAGAGTGTGAGTGAACTGCCATCGGCCGAATCCAATCCATGTGAAGAGAGGCACAATGTCATGAAGGTTTCAATGACCGAGAACCCTTTTGTGTTCCCTGCCAAGTGTACTTATATACCGTCGCAGAACCGTATAGTAGGCTTGTCGAGTAATACGGTAGCCCTGTCGCAAGGACAGTTCGGACAGTTCCCGCTCTATCTCTTCTGCACCGATGGCATCTGGGCAATGTCAGTTGACACTACGGGCAGTGTCGCCTACCTGAACTGTAATCAGGTGTCGCGCGATGTCTGTGTGAATGCCGCTTCAATCTGCGGCATCGGCGGTGGCGTGGTCTTTGCCGGAAAACAAGGAATGATGTTCATAGCCGGTAACGTCGTGAAGAAATTTTCAAGTGCAATAGATGGCAACGCACCTGCGCTTGCCACGGTACCCGATGGCATATTTTCAAGAATCTCGTCATTGGTATCGCTTGACAGCAACATTGCCGCCTTTGATTTTCAACGCTTCATAACGGACGCCTTTGTTACCTATCTGCCATCGCATAACGAGGTGCTCATTGGCAACCCGGCAGCCGACAGTTCATTCGTGTACTCTTTCGCATCGGGCGTGTGGGGAAGGTATAACGCAAGGCTGCATAGTGAAATAAAGGGCAAGCCAGCGCCTCATTTCATTTCACTTGCAACCGGCAGGACAACACTCCTTACCATCCCCGATGAGGTTTCGGGTGACAACCGTGTGCTCCTTCTCACAAGGCCGCAGATTTGGGGTACAAAACTCCCCAAGCGTCTCATGCAGCTGTTGCTTCATGCCTATGCCGAACCGCCACACTCTCCTGCACCTGGAATGCCATTACTGGCCTGTTATATGCTAGCAAGCAATGACGGCGTACACTTTAAGCCCATTGCCGGCATTGAGAGGGACGAAAGAATACAGGATCTCCTTTTCCCTTATTTCCCTACACAATCCTACAAGTATTATCTGTTTGCCATTGTAGGTGACATGGGAAAAGAGAGCGTTCTTACAGCGATTGAGACCGATATGAATATACCCTGGCGAAATAGGCTGCGATAATGATATCGCTTTTTTTGATTTGCCGTGCAATTTTTGCGAATTGCACGGCAAATTTATTTTATGTTGTCCAACGATTTTACATCGTTTGTCTAAAAATTTTACACTTTTCGAAATGGTTGTTTTAGTTAATGTGTTGTGAATTAGTATTTTAATGAGTTTGGCACGGTTTTGGCACGTAATCTTGCAGAAACACATCTTATTTATGAAAAAAACATTTGTAATATTGACACTATCATGTTCCATTACTCTTGCCACAGCGCAGACTATGAGTATGGATGAATGTATGGCATACGCTGTTGAGCACTCAGTTTCGGTTGCCAAACAGGAGAACAGTCTCGACAATGCCAAAATCAACTACAAGCAATCCGTTGCAGAATTGTTTCCCTCGGTATCGGCAGGCGTTTCGGCTTCGGCCAATTTCGGACGATCAATCGACCCCGAGACAAACAGCTACACCACAGTCTCAACCTTCAGCAACTCCTATGACTTGGGAGCTTCTATGCCGCTTTTTGCAGGCTTGCGCTACGTGAACACTATCCGTGCAGCCAAGGTGGCCCGCGACCGCGGTTACAGCGACCTGCAGATAGCCCGTGACAGGGTGGCTATGGAGGTGATGCGCGCTTATACCGATGTAGTATATTATAAGGAAGCGGTGACGATTGCGCTGGAACAGCTCTCAGCATCGCGCAAGACACTGCTTCAGGCACAGAAACATTATGAACTGGGACTCAAGAGCGCTGCCGAGGTTGCCGAGGTTGCATCACAGGAGGCCGGTTACGACTACTTGCTCACCGAGCAACAGAACAACCTTGCAATGGCATACATTGCACTGCGTGAAGTTATGAACTACCCACAAGGCGATGCGCTTGAGGTAGCATCGGCCGGTGATGTCCTCCCTGCAATCAGCACGGTCCCGGCTGCCGATGTTCTTGACAATGCACTTGCCGTCAATGCTCAGGTTCTGTCGGCAGAGCTTGCAGTGAAGGAGTCGCAAATCAATTACATGAAAGCAAAGGGCTGTTGGTTCCCAACAATAAGCCTTTCGGGTGGTGTAGGAACAAGTTACTATACAAACTTCAATAGTTCTGCTTATCCCGCATTCTGGACCCAGCTTGAGAATAACCGTGGCGGTTATGTAGGCGTTTCAATGTCCATTCCAATCTTCTCAAATCTTAGCCGCAAGGCTACAGTGCGTTCATCGCGCAACTCAATGCGCAACGCCAAGCTTGAGATGGATGCTACACGCAATGCAGTGGAGAGTGAAGTGGTGCAGGCCTGCAGACAGATGGAGGGCTACGGCAAACAGTATATTCAGGCACTGAAAAAAATTGAGGCAGCGCAGTTGGCCTATGATGGCATTGCCGCAAAGTTCGAGAAGGGACTTGTCACTGCAATCGAACTTCAGATGTCGGCAACGACGTTGCTGCAGGCAAAATCGGACTGCCTGCGCTCGAAACTGCAGTACATGATTGAGAAACGTATTGTC
>JAEIGA010014864.1_pt1 | contig 11850 bp, 10 predicted proteins | sample 9270691 | NCBI WGS metagenome assembly JAEIGA01 (sample SAMN17057246, study PRJNA624740) | gut metagenome | biome: biome; isolation source: fecal sample | host: Bos grunniens | place: China: Xizang | collected 2019
GCGAAGAAACAACAAAAGCGACAAGCCAAACAAGACGCATCAGAATCTGTTAAATAACGTAAAAAAGGTATTACTATTTATGTGAAAGGTAATACCTTTTTTACTATCAAAATAGCGGTTTGATAAAAAACTTGTGGAAATCATAATATTAGTGTATAATAACTAGAGATAAGGAGGGAAAAAATGACAAAAAGTGAATTGAAAAAGAAAAAAAGAAATCGTTTAATCGTTTCATTTGTGCTAGTTTGTTTTGGTCTCTTCTTTGCATGGACAAGTATTGAAGAAATAATGTTAACGCATAGTTTAAAAGATGAAATCGTTAATTATGAAGCGGAATTAAAGGCATTAGGAGAAGAAACACAAACTTTAAATAAACAAATTGAAAACTTAAACAACCCTGATTATGTAAAACGTTTTGCCAAAGGTAAATATCTAGTAAGTAAAGAAGGGGAACAAATCTTTAAATTACCTAGTAGTGGTGAATAAGAAGATAAAACTATCTGTCAGATGATTTTATATCGTTAAAGCAGATAGTTTTTTTGTTTATGATGAAAAATAAGTCATTTTGTGATACATTATTTATTAGAGGTGATGGAACGTGAAGTGGAAGACGATTATCTTTGATATGGATGGTACTTTGTATGATACGGAAGAAATTGCGAAGCATGCATGGTATGCCATTGAAAAAGAGTTTAATTTACCAGTGAGTGATGAGTTTATCATATCGTTATGTGGACGTACGCGTCAAAGTGCCCAGGAAATCTTTTGGAATCAATTTCATGGGAATTGGAATGAAGAAGAAACCTATCGTTTTCGTGCAAAGTTTATGGAACAGTTTAAAAAGGAAAATGGTCCTTTACCGAAGATGGACTTAAATAAATTGTTTACTGCATTGAAAGCGAAGGGGTATCGTTTGGCCATTTGTAGTTCTTCTGGTCGTGAAGAGATTTTGTATAATTTAAGCTTTGATCAGCTAGAGGGATATTTTGATGTGATTGTGGATGGTAGTATGACGAAGGAAGGAAAACCTGCGCCAGATATTTATCTAAAGACAGCAGAATTATTACAAGTGGAGCCTAAGGATTGTCTAGTGATTGAAGATAGTATTAGTGGATGCTTAAGTGGTTTAAATGCGGGTATGGATGTAGTGATGGTCATTGATTTACTGCAACCAACCGAAGAGTTAAAGGAACGCTGTTATCGCATATTAGAGCGTTTAGAAGCTTTAATTGATTTAGTTTAGGAGGATATTATGAAACGTTATTTAGAGTTTGCAAGTGTTGTGAAACAACAATTAGATGATGCGTTAAAACAAGAAGAAATTATGGACAAATGTGCAGAGGTCATTGCCAATACGATTGAAAAAGGACGTGTAGTACACGTCTTTGGTTGTGGACACTCTCAAATGTTTGGAGAAGAATTATGTTTCCGTACAGGAGGTTTAGTACCAATTAATGCCATTATGATTCCTCAATATAATATTTATCCGCGTGCTCGTTTATCACAATTAATGGAACGTAATGAAGGTTTTGCGTATGGGGTATTAGATGCGATGAACACTTCAAGCGATGACACCATGATTATCGTATCGGTATCAGGAAGAAATGCAGCTGTTGTGGATATGGCGCAGGCTGCGAAAGCTAAAGGAATGCATGTGATTGGAGTAACATCTTATAATTACACAAACAATGTTACATCTCGTCACTCTAGTGGTTTATTATTAAAAGATGTTGCCGATACAGTATTAGATATTTGTGGTGTATATGGAGACTCTGTATTAGAAGATGAAAGAGTAAGTGAAAAATTCTGTTCAACTTCTACTGTTGTCGCAATGACGTTATTAAATGGAATTGTGGGAGAAGTTATTCAAATTCTAGCAGATCGTGGAATTAACCCACCAATTTGGGTAAGTGGAAATGTCGATCGTGGAGATGAAATCAACGGCGAACACATGAAAAACTACAAAGGATTAGTAGATATTATTTAATGTAAAAAAAGAAGATTTATATCGATGTAAGATAAAATCTTCTTTTTAATTTGAAAACAAAGTGCTAAAATTAAAAATGTCTAGGATAGAAAGGGATGGTCTTATGTTTACAATGAACCACTTGATATGGGTTCTTATTGTTTTGGCAGTTGTAGTGGTAGCGATGAAGTATCTACATCAACACCAAGTTCCGCTAGAAAAATTATTAAATGTATGCTGTGTGATTGCGTTAATTTCAGAATTTGTTAAAACTTTTTCAGTAATGAGAATGGTTCCAACAGCGGATGGTAGTATGTATTATCCTTATATTAGTATGGGACATTTACCATTACATCTATGTTCGATTCAAATTATTTTCATATTCTATGTACGTTTTAGTTCTAATACCAAAATGCGTGAAACGTTATTAGCTTTTATGTATCCTAGTTGTTTGTTAGGGGCTTTAATGGCGATTGCATTACCTAGTATTTTTAATGATTCAGTAGCAGTTTCTGAAGCTTTTATTCATCCATTAGCTTATCAATTCTTTTTATATCATGCGATGTTAATTGTGTTAGGATTATATATCTTTACGAGTAAACAGGTTGATTTAAAACCTAAGCATTATGGTTCGACGATTGCGATATTAGTATTAATGGCCTTTGTTTCGTTATATGTTAACTCATTAGTAGCAGCTCCTGTTTATGTGAATGGAGAACTACAAAGTGTAGAATATGCCGCTAATATGTTTTTTACTTATATCCCTGTATTACCAATTCCTTTAACAGAAATATGGCATTGGTACATCTATTTATTGGTGATTGTGGTATTGGCTCTTACTTTAATTGGAGTTGCGTATATTCCAGTATGGAAACGAGCTAAAAAACAAAATTAAGACACTGAGGTGTCTTTTTTTATGTATGGAATGAAGTTGATTAAAAAAGGCCTAGTGTTTACTAGACCTATAGCTATTATTTTCTAATTGTTCTGTTTAACCACTTCATTATGATTTGTATCATAAATAAGATTACAGTGATAATACAAAGGGATATGATTAATAATTGCATTGAAAATTGTAAGCTTGAACCATCTAATGAAATGCCTCGCATTCCTAATCCATAAATTCCATTACCATGATACAAAATAATTAAGATAGCATAAAAAACATCTAGTAGAAACCATTCGATAGTTTTTAAATCATAGTAGTATGGTGCTATTAAGGAAAAGATGATTAATGGTAATAGAAGAATTGTTGTGGCTTCATTAGAGGTAGGATAAAATTGCGGTAATAAGTAAGGAAGAATGAGAAATTGGAAGAGATAAAGCATCGCTAGGATGAACCATAAAGCTTTCTTATTCATAAGTTCTCTTCCTATGGTAGTGGATTGAAGTTATTTCTTACAATTAGATAGTAAGATGGTTGCATATGTGGATGGGTCATACCTCCAATGACCACTTTTCCGCTAGAGGCAACGAATGCCGTTTTGGCATCGGCAAAGCGTCCTGCGACATCTCTTCCTAGTAATGGTCCAACACTAGTGACCATGTTCGCTAATGTTTGCATTAAGTACGCTGGACAATAGTGAATTTCAACATGATGCAATAAACCACTTTGAATTGATAGACTACAGAAACGTAATAATTTTTCATTAGTTAAGGCAGTAGTTAATTCATTATATTCTTCCACAGCACCATTATAAGTAATATGTCCTAAATCATCTTCCCATACTTTTGTTACTTCTTCATCTGTATAACGATAGAAGTCTTCACGAGTATTGGCGATTTTCACAATTTTAGATAAGGTGTTTTGAGTTAAGCTATCGTCGTTATAATCATAACCACATAGCCATTCAAAAGTTCCTTCATCATAGCCTCCAATACTATCTTCATAATATTGGGAAATACTAATGGATTTATTGATACCATAACGACTAAATCCCCATTGCGTCAATGGCATGTATGGAATCATATCGTCAGTATTGATTACATTAAAAATCATTGGATAACTTGAAGTGTTGGTAGAAGTAGTAGTGTTTGGACATGCATATGTATAAGCAGTTACATGATATGAAGTTTCATCAACTAAATCTTTGGCTAAAATATTAGCGATGGCCGCACCACGAGAGTGTCCATTGATTAAAATATGAACTGGTAGAGAAGTATCTACATATTGGTTGATATATGCTTTTAATTTGTCATAAACACGATTAGAGGCGACATCGAAGCCTTTATGATGAGCTTTGTTTTTCCAATGAGGATGAGAAACACCGACTGCTCGATAGTAATCAGTAGTATCGGCTCCAACATCAAAGTTACTACTCCATTCCGCATTGGTACCGTTAGTACCACGTACTGAGACAATGACGACTTCACTTTCACTACCTTGATAAGTAACTTTACGATGTCCTACTAAAAATTGGGTTTGATCATCGATATCTACACCATAATCATTACCATTAATATGATAGTTTTGGACATTGTTTAAACCAAGCATAGACGCAAAAATGGTTGGATTATCACTACCACCAGTTAAACCATCGGTAAATTCAATATGTAAGCCCTCATAGATATCTGATGAATAAAGGATAGAAAGGGTAGATAAGTCTTTGGAGTATACGTTTGGATTACCATCAATAAGTTGGCGATAATCCATCGTAAATTCAATTTGACAGGTTTTAGGGGTATCATCAGAAGAATAATGCATTGTCGCTTTAAAATGATTATCTTTTGGTTTTGGGTCCATTCCATCTTCACGGCCATCAAAGTCGGTATCTTTTTCAACGGGATTACTTTTATATTGATACATTTTAATATTAGTAGAATCAACCCCTTCTGGTAAAACAACACCAGCTTGTGTGATTAGTTGATGTAACTCAGATGCACTCATTTCGACAATATTTCCTAACTCATGAATATCATAGATACCATCTTTATCTGTATCGACAGTACTACCAGCCTTTGGTTCTGCCTCTAAGCAGACAGGGATTGGGATGGGACCCTCTAAATAAATCCAATGTCCCTCTTGGTAAATGTCATCGGCAATTTCTTTGGCTAGCTGTTTTAGCGTTAATTGGAAGTTATCATAAATATCAATCCAAGTACCACCAGTTTGTTCATAAAGAGGACGATATTGTTCCTTCGTATCCTTTGATGATACAACGATACATTTAATACCACTTTGTTTTAAAAGTTCAACTTCTTCTGCTAATGAAGCTATCCCATAACGGTTATCGACTTTATAAGTGGCATCACTGACAAGGACTAACCATTTGGTTGCGGAAGGTCGATAGTCTAATTGACGTGTTGTTTCTAAGGCATCGATAGCACACTCAGGTACATCTCCACCACCACCTAGGGATAGGTTTGTAATCATGTTTTGATAAGTGTTCACATCATATATCCAAGTGGCATTTTGATGTTGATGTACTTTGGTTGAATCAATACCATCAGCCTTTAAGTCCTGATAATCGACAAGCGATAATCCAATTGAAACATTTTGAGCATTTAAAGCTTTGGTAAAGGTTACGATGTTGTTTTTGACGTGGTTAATGTTTTCTTCCATAGAATAAGTAGTGTCTAACACAAAGGCAATATCTGCTTGGGCCATGGCATTATCAGTCATCGCAGTGCTTTGTGTCGCAATAGGCTCGTTGATGAATGTGTTTCCGCTTAATTCATTGTATAAAGTAGTTGCGTCTAACACAAAGTAAACTCCTGCTTCACTAATGATTGTAGATAAGCTATTTGTGTCAAAATCATAGTTGGTATCTAAGTAAAGGGTTTTATCATCCTTATATTGACAAATAATATATTTAGCTAGCGATTGTGGCGATGTAAAAGTAAGGGTTCCTTCACCTAATTGTTCACCTGTTACTTCAATTGGTTTACCAATTAAAGAACGACTATCACCAAAGGCATACTCATTATAAACATCGATAAAAATACGTCTATTTATATTACCAGTAGTGGTTAAGGTTAAGGAAGGAAGCGTAATATTGTCGATACGTAATCCATCTTCGATATTGTCTTCTTGTAAGGTTTGCGTAAATAAACGTTCACTATCTAAATGTTGATCATCACTTTTCGCTTTTAAAGGGTTTAATCCTAAGAGGATTTCATCACCATCACTTAGGGTATCATCATCACTATCAGCTTTCAAAGGATCACTTTGATAAGTTTCGATTTCTTCAAAGTCATTTAATCCATCTTTATCGCTATCTTTGTTTGTTGGATTTGTACCGATTTCAATTTCATGAATATTTGAATAACCATCTTGGTCTAAATCTTCATCTCCATCAAAAATACCATTTTCATCAGTATCTTTTTTTGCAGGGTGCGTACCTAACACATCAATTTCAGTTAAATTGCTTAAGCCATCTTGGTCATAATCTTTGATGCTAGGATCAATTCCATATAAAGCGGCGACATCTTCTGATAGTTCTTCAAATTGTTCGTTATTTTCTTTTATAGCATATTGAAACTTCATTGATACTGTATAAGTAGTGTCATCGATAGTGATTTGTTCCTCAATGTTGATGACTTGTGTTGTATCTTGGGCAAATACATCTTGCGGAAGAAGTCCAAGCAATAATGCTAAACATAAAAATAATTTTATTAACTTACGATATTTCCATAATACGATAATTCCTAATACTGAACCAATGAATAACCCTATCCATAAAGTAAGGTGAGTGTTGTCAGAAGTTGGTACTGTTTCTTGGGTTGTGGATTGTGGGTTCTGTGCAGGTTTTTCAATATCTTGATTTATCTTTGTGTTAGTATCATCGATAGAAATATCTTCCTTAATTAAAGTTTGATCATCAGAAGATAATGGTTCTTTTTTGATTTCTTCTTGAGTGATTTCTTCCTTTTCTTTATCCACTAAGCTATCTTCTTTGTTGGAATGATCATCATTTTCGATTACATTTTCTTCCACTACTTCAGATGGTTTATCTTCATTTTTGACTGTTATCTCTGTTTGGTATGATTTATGTGCATCTAATACAATATCCTCAACCAATAGATTACCTTCTTTAAGCTTCCATTCATTTGGAATCGTAATCTCTAAGGTACCATTTGTGATTTGTTCATCACTTTGATTAGAAATGGTTCCTGTGATATCAATTTCATCAAGGTCCTGTTCGATTGTGATGGTGATATTTACATCATCATTTTCAATAGACTTTGCGTTTAGCACATAGCTATTTCCAACTAACATAATTAGTAAAGTAGAGAAAATAGCTGTTATTCTTATCCATTTTTTCATAATGTTCCCTCCCATTGTGCTTACTTTTGTTTTGTAACATAGCAATTATAGTGTGTCAATAAAAAAGATATGATGTTTCTATATGTAAAACATCATATCTTGAAATATTTAAAGAAAGAATTATTTTTTAAAGATATGCTGGCGATGATAAGCTAAAAAAGCTTTCCTTTCTTGGCTTAAATATCGTTTTGGTAGTACCAAGTTTTTGGTGATATGAAAAGCCGAAAATGGTTTGTGTCGTTCTAGTTCATCGCTCATTAATAAATGTCCATCATCATCAAAGCTAAAATAACCTTGGTCAAATAAATAATCATGATTACGACATAGTAATAAACCATTATTATGGTCAATTGGTTCATAGATATGGGCACAATCACGAAATGGTTTGATGTGAGAGGCGATTAACATATGTGGTATATGCAATTTACAAATAGGACACTGGTGATTGAATTCATGGAATAAAGTATCCTTATAAAAGGTTTGAAGGGCTTTGGTGACATCGCGATTACTAGGTATCCCACGTTTAGGGATAAGGGATAAAATATCTTGTAAATAAGGGTAAGCGACAATATCACGGTTTTCATTACGATATTCTACACTATTCGCATTAGGTACAATTGAAGATGCAAAACGTGCTAATAGGATACTTGAAATATAGAAGCAGGTTCGTTGTTGGTATTCTTCAATAATATTCTTGAGAATGGTACGAAGGGAGATGGCAAAGCGATAGTGATCATTTTTGCGTTCAAATAATGAAGTATGTTGTTGGATAGAAAATAAATCATCGCCCAAAATGTTAACAAAGTGCTGTCTAGGATAAAAGGCATCGTCTTTGAGTAATCGCTGATAGCGTTTGATTGTTTGTTTGTTTAAAAACATTTCAAAACTTGCCATCGCTTCAATATCTGAATGTAGTGAGCTTCTTGCGAAAACGGTGGCAATTGGGGCTAAATCAAAGCCTAATTCAAACGTTTTAATGCATTGATAACGTAGTAATAATTGAATTATTTGCATCATATCATGTCTTTGAATCGGAAAGTTGTTTCGTTTCATATCCTCTTCAATGAGAGGAAGAGCTTCTTCTAAATGACATTCTTGATGTTCAATTTCATCTAGTAGTTGAAGTATTTTTTTAAAGCTTGCTTTTTGCATGATAATCATTCCTTTGTGTTATTACTTATATTGTATCACTTTTAGTTTAGAACAAATGTAAAAATTTATGTATTGTTAAAAATTTATGGCAATTTTTGCGAGAATTCGACATCTTTGTAATTATACAATGTAGCCGTGAAAAGGAGGATTTAATCATGAAAGGTCCAGGAATTCAATGTTACTTAGAAGTAATTGAAACATTAAAACAAGAAGCAATGATGCAGAATAAAGCTTACTTAGATATTAATTCTAAGGAGCTACATGCTAGGGTATCTCCACAACATGCAACGATGCCTACTTGTTGTCAAGCAATATATAAAAAACTATTAGAGGGCGATGAAATATTGCGTTCTCCACGAGGGGCAACTGGTTATGGTTCTTATTTGACAGTGCGTTATTATTTAAATGATATAGAGAGTCGTAGTCGTATGTTTCCTGATAAAAAACGTGGTCGTCCATCAAAAAGTGAAGAAGAAAAATTAGCGGCAAGAAAAGCTCGTTTAAAACGAAATAGTGAAGAATTAAAGGAAATTATTAAAGGCTGGCTAGAGCACAATGGATGGACGCATACGGAATATCAAGATTATATTGAGGCTCGTAATGAGAATCAACGTTGGGTCATTAATGTAGAAGGAATTAAAAGAGGACGTAAACAACCGCTTCCTTTAAAAGTAGGAGAAGTGTTAAAATACATTGAAGATGTAACTTCACTTTATTCGATTGTGTTTAATGATTCTTCTACATATCGCCGTCAATGGAATGAAATTCCTCAGGCAGTAAAAGAACGTTTAGGATTAAGTGTTATTTTCGCTGATAAACAAGGAAATCTAACAATGCTATAACATGAAAGAGTAAGGATGAAGTGATTCAAATTGTCGAACACTTTAATGCTTACTCTTTTTTTGTAGTGATAAAATGTTTAGATGCGAAAAAGATGATGAAACTGAGAGGGAATGATTGTCAAAAAGAGTTTGTTATAGTAAAATAAAATAGTGAAACAGTGTAATAAACACTAACAGGAGGTAACAGAATTATGACAAAAAGACCTGTAGTATTAGTTGTAATGGACGGTATTGGAATTAACGAATCTGAATTTGGAAATGCCGTAAAAGCAGCTTACAAACCAACATTAGACGACTTGATGGCAAACTACCCAAACACTGCAATTAAAGCACATGGTTTAGCAGTAGGGCTACCAAGCGATGACGATATGGGAAACTCTGAAGTAGGACACAACGCTTTAGGATGTGGACAAATCTACTCTCAAGGAGCTAAATTAGTTAACGAAAACATCGAATCAAAAGAAATCTTCAAAACTGAAACTTGGGCTTCTTTAGTAAACAACTGTAAAGAAGGAACAATGCACTTCTTAGGACTTCTTTCTGATGGAAATGTTCACTCTCACATCGATCACTTAAAAGCACTTTTAGCACAAGCTAAAGCTGATGGTGTAAAAGAAGTTCGTGTTCATGCTTTATTAGATGGACGTGACGTACCTGAAACATCTGCATTAATTTATGTAGAAGACATTGAAAAAACAATGGCGGAATTAAACGATGACAACTTCCACGCTTGTATCGCAAGTGGTGGTGGACGTATGACAATCACTATGGACCGTTACGAAGCAAACTGGAAAATGGTTGAAGAAGGATGGCATGTACACGTTTTAGGTGAAGGTCGTCAATTCGCTTCAGCTACAGAAGCAATCGAAACTTACCGTGCAGAAACAGGTGTAGTTGACCAAGATTTACCAGGATTCGTAATTGCGAAAGATGGAAAACCTGTAGGAACTATCGAAGATGGTGACTCAGTTGTATTATTCAACTTCCGTGGGGACCGTGCTCAAGAAATTTCATTAGCATTTGATGGTGATGAATCATTCGATAAATTCGACCGTGTTCGTATGCCAAAAGTAATGTACGCTGGTATGTTACAATATGATGCAGACTTATGTATCCCTAACAACTTCTTAACTTACCCACCAAAAATTCAATACACATTAACAGAAGAATTATGTAAATATGGAATTCGTGAATACGCTATTTCTGAAACTCAAAAATATGGACACGTTACTTACTTCTGGAATGGAAACCGTTCAGAAAAAATTAACGAAGAATTAGAAGAATACGTAGAAATCACTTCTGATGTAGTACCTTTCGAACAACGTCCTTGGATGAAAGCTGCAGAAATCACTGATTTATTATGTGATGCAATCCGTTCAGGAAAATACGACTTCTTACGTACAAACTATCCAAACGGAGACATGGTTGGACACACAGGAAGCTTCGCAGCTACAGTAATCGGTGTAGAATCAGTTGACTTACAATTAGCACGTGTGAAAAAAGCAGTAGATGAAGTAAATGGTATTTTATTAGTAACTGCAGACCACGGGAACGCTGATGAAATGTATGAAAAACAGAAAAAAGCTGGAGCTCCATTAAAATCTAAAACATCTCACACATTAAACAAAGTTCCATTTATCGTATATGGTGCTGATGTTGAATTAAAAGATGACGAAAACTTAGGTTTAGCAAACGTTGCAGCTACAGTTTGTGACTTATTAGAAATTGAACCAAACGCTAACTGGTGTGAATCAATCATCAAAAAATAAGTATTAAAGTTTTAAACCTTCTCAAATTGAGAAGGTTTTTTTTAATGATAAAGAATAAGTAAACTCTGTTATTATATCTGTTCTTTTTTAGAATTATGTGATAGACTAAAATAAATAGAGGATAGAAAAAGGAGGTTAAAGTATGAAAGATTTTGAGATACGTCGTATTAAGACAAGTGATTGGAAAGACATTCATGAGTTAAATGTGAAAATGGGTTATAATTATGAAGCAGAAAAGGTAGAACGAAGAATTCAAAGTGTTTTAGATGCATCTACTGATATTTTGTTGGTTTTAGAGGTAGAAGGTAAAGTGGTAGGATATGTACATGGAACACCTTATAATACTTTATATACAGAACGTATGGTTAATATCATTGCCTTTGTCTTTACTGTGGAATATCGTGAATGTAAAGAAATGACAGATGCGATTCTATCTACATTTGAAAAAGAATCCAAACGTAATGGATTCTCTGGTGTACGTATGAGTGCTAATTCTGATCGTATTATATTACATGGAATCATGCTCGATAATGGATATGCTTCTAATCGTGATCAAAAACATTATATTAAAGTATTCTAAGCAGGGAATTTTCTCTGCTTTTTTTAAAAGGGAACATCATGTGATGTTCCCTCTTTTATATTATTTTGCTGTAGTGTATTTGATTGTTGAATATGGAGTATATACTGCGTATTTAATATCTTCTCCTGATTTGTAAGTTTTGTAACCACGTACTTTGAAGAAGTATTTATTACCTGATTTCAAAGATTTAGCTGTGTAGCTTAATTCTTTTGTAGTAATCAGTTTAGTGTATTTTCCATCTTTACTTGTTGCACGGTAAACTTGGTAGTGTGTTA
>JAEIGA010014865.1_pt1 | contig 11850 bp, 9 predicted proteins | sample 9270691 | NCBI WGS metagenome assembly JAEIGA01 (sample SAMN17057246, study PRJNA624740) | gut metagenome | biome: biome; isolation source: fecal sample | host: Bos grunniens | place: China: Xizang | collected 2019
AGAACGTGAAGTTGGTGTTGGTGCCTCACGAGATTGACGCGGAGCATCTGCATGGTATATATGAGCAGTTTGAGGGTTGTTATGTACGCTACACGGAGGCGACGGACGAGAAAGTGGATGATTGTCGGGTGTTGTTAGTAGATACGATTGGCGTGTTGTCGTCAATCTACCGCTATGGAGATGTGGCGTCTGTAGGTGGCGGTTTTGGTGTGGGGATACATAACACATTAGAAGCGGCAGTTTATGGTATGCCGGTAGTGTTTGGTCCTGCGTGGGAGAAGTTCCGCGAGGCGAGAGGATTGATAGAAGCGGGTGCGGCGATAAGTGTGAAGAACTATAGGGAATTTGCGGCGGCCTTGGATAGAGCTTTTGTAGAGCAAGAGGTGATGGGGAAGAAAGCAAATGAGTATGTTCAGAGCGAGTGTGGTGCGACGGAGAGGATTTGTAGAAGAGTGTTTTAAGTAAGATATTAAAGATTAAAGACAGTATATATGGCACAGAAACCAAGTATTCCAAAGGGTACGCGTGATTTTTCTCCATTGGAGATGGCGCGCCGAAATTATATTTTTGATACGATTAAGTCGGTCTTTTCGTTGTATGGTTTTCAGCAGATAGAGACTCCTGCGATGGAGAATCTAAGTACGCTGATGGGTAAGTATGGCGAAGAGGGCGATAAGTTGCTGTTCAAGATTCTTAACTCGGGTGATTGGAAATCAGCCATCAGTCACGATGCGTTGGACAATGCCACTATTGGTGCATTGACGACGAAGGTGAGCGAGAAAGGTTTGCGTTATGACCTGACGGTACCTTTTGCTCGGTTTGTAGTGCAACATCGCGAGGAGATTCAGTTTCCTTTCAAGCGCTATCAGATTCAGCCTGTGTGGCGTGCAGACCGTCCTCAGAAAGGTAGGTATCGCGAGTTTTATCAGTGTGATGTGGATGTGGTAGGCACTAACTCGCTGCTGAGTGAGGTGGAACTGATCCAGATCGTAGAGGAGGTATATCGCAGGTTGGGTATTCGTGTGAGTTTGCATATCAATAATCGTAAGATCTTGGCAGGTATCGCAGAGGTGATAGGTCAGCCTGAGCGTATGATTGATATCACGGTAGCGATAGATAAGTTGGATAAGATCGGTATCGAAAATGTGAACAAAGAGCTCATGGATAAGGGTATCCCTGCTGAGGCAGTAGAGGCGTTGCAGCCTATATTGCATCTGAGTGGTACGAACGCGGAGAAATTGGATGCGTTGGAACGAGTGTTGGCAACTTCTGACCAGGGAAGGAAGGGCGTAGAGGAGTTGCGTACGATCTTTGCACTGTATGCCGAGAGCACGCAAGACGGCGATATGACGACCTATGAGCCTAGTGGCATGCAGATTGAGTTGGATTTGTGTTTAGCTCGTGGATTGAACTATTATACGGGTGCCATCTTTGAGGTTAAGGCTTTGGATGTTCAGATGGGTAGTATCACAGGTGGTGGTAGGTATGATAATTTGACGGGTATTTTTGGTATGCCTAATGTGTCGGGCGTGGGTATATCCTTTGGTGCGGATCGTATTTACGATGTGCTCTCAGAATTGAATCTTTATCCCGATAACTTGCAGTCGACCACGGAGTTATTGTTCGCTAGTTTTGGCGAAGCGGAGTTGTTATATGCGTTGCGTTGGGCAAAGGTGTTGCGTGATAAAGGGCTGTGTGTAGAAGTCTATCCAGAACCTACGAAGATGAAGAAGCAAATGGGGTATGCGGATGCAAAGAAGATACCATTTGTGGCTATTGTTGGTGGAGATGAGATGACAGCTGGCAAGGTAATGCTAAAGAATATGCAGACGGGCGAACAACAGTTAGTGAATATAGAAGAGGCATTGTTGTTGGTTAGAGGCTAGAGGTTAAAAATGTGAGGTGCTAGATGATCGATCTTGAGCATATACATACATTCTATTTCTTAGGTATAGGCGGCATAGGTATGAGTGCGTTGGCACGGTATTTTGCTGCCAAAGGGTGTCGTGTGTTGGGGTATGACCGCACGGAGTCTCCTTTGACCAAGGAACTAGAAGCGGAGGGTATAGCAGTGCAATATGACGATAGTTTTGAAATGCTCAAGGGACTAGACAAGGCTGAGACTATCGTGGTACGTACGCCTGCAGTGCCTGATGATTCGTCGGTGTATATGTGGCTACGTGAGCAAGGTTTTGTCATTAAGAAACGAGCGGAAATTTTGGGACTGGTGACGCGTAGTGGACGAGCGATGTGCGTTGCAGGTACGCATGGCAAGACCACGACGAGTACGATGCTGGCGCATATACTGCATGGCTCGCATGTGGGAGCGAATGCATTTTTGGGTGGAATAGCAAATAATTACCATAGTAACTTGTTGTTGGATGCAGCAAGCGACTTGGTGGTGGTGGAGGCGGATGAATTTGATAGGTCGTTTCACCATCTAAGTCCCTATATGTCGGTGATAACGAGTATGGATGCGGATCACCTAGATATCTATGGCACGGAGGAGGCGTATAGAGAAAGTTTTGCGAAGTATGCAGGTTTGGTGGAGAAGGCGTTGGTGGTGAAGCGTGGTGTGAAGTTGGATGTAAGAGACGCTGGGGGAGGGGCGAAAGTATATAGTTATGCAGTGGGTGAGGAGGCGGATTTCTACGCGGATAATGTGGAGGTTGAAGACGGGAGCATCGTTTTTGATTTTCATAGACTAGGTGGAGTGGTGCATGGAATACGCTTAGGAGTTCCAGCCTGGGTGAATATAGAGAACAGTGTGGCTGCAATGGCATTGGCGCATCTTGTGGGTGCGAACGATGATGAGTTGCGCAAGGGCGTGGAAACTTATGCGGGCGTGTACAGGAGGTTTAATCTGCATGTGAACACACCAAAAGTGGTGTATGTGGATGATTATGCGCACCATCCCGAGGAACTGAAAGCGAGTATAGAGTCCATAAGGCGATTGTATGAAGGACGGTATGTGATAGGAGTTTTTCAACCGCATTTGTACTCCCGTACGCGTGATTTGGTAGAGGGATTTGCCGAGGTGTTGAGCAGGTTGGATGAGGTAGTGCTATTGCCTATTTATCCAGCACGTGAGTTGCCCATAGAGGGGGTTACGAGTGAATGGCTTCTCGAAAAAGTGAATCTTGATGCGGGAAAAAGGAAACAGTTGGTGGAGAAAAATGAGTTGGTGGAATACTTGCGCAATAGGGTGGATGAACTGCTAGAGATGGGTAACGCGTGCGTAGTGATGACGATGGGTGCAGGAGATATAGACCGATTTGTAAATACTATAACAAAAACCTTAATGTGTGAAAAAAATGGTTAAAAAAATCTTGATTTTGATTGCTGCAGTGGTATGCTGTGTGGCAGTTGTTGTCGGTGGGGTATTGTGCTCCGCCCAGTGTGGTTCTTCGCTCTGCGACGAAGTATATCTAGTAGTGGAGGACAGTACAAAGCGTCAGTTTGTTGATGCAGAGGAATTGATCTATTTCCTTGATAGTAAGGACTGTTATCCTTTGGGTGACAGTATGCGTCATGTGGATTGTCATGCGATTGAGGCATGCCTAGAGGAGCATGAGATGGTGCGCAGTGCAGAGTGTTATAAGTCGCCTTTTGGCAAGGTGCATATCAGCTTGCAACAGCGTGAGCCCGTATTGGCGGTGGTGAACAATGATGGTTGCTACTATGTGGACACGGATCGCAAAGTGATGCCTATGAGAGGTGAGATAGACGAGGCTGTGATTGTGGTGCGTGGTGCGGTGAGCAAGCGTGCTGCGACGGAAGAGTATTTTGACTTTGTCGAATGGTTATGCGAAAATAATTATTGGAGCGGTCGAATTCGCACGATACATGTACAAACGCCTAAATATGTGGTTCTGACACAGGAGGGAATCCGTGCTAAAATAATCTTGGGAGAATTGGTTGGTTATGAGAAGAAACTAGGCAATCTTCGTAATCTATATACCAAAGGATTGGATAAGATGGGCTACCCGGATTATCGTGAGTATGATTTAAGATATGCAAAGCAAGTCGTGGGGAGAAAGTAGTGTTGAATTTAGTGAGAATAGAGAGTTATGGCAAAGAAACATAAGATATTACAATCTGTACCATTGGTAGCTATAGATTTGGGTAGTGATACTGTCCGCGCGATGGCTGCGGAGATGACAGATGAAGGATTGTTGCGTGTGCTGGGAGTGGAATGTTCAAACAAGTTTCCTTGTGTAGAAAGGGGCGTCGTAACGAATCCTACGAACGCCGGATATATCATCAATGAGACATTGAAGTTGCTCGCCAATAGAATTCGCGTCGATGCATTACCTTCGGCTTTTATATGTGTAGGTGGTAGAACGATGCAGATCGTGTCGGTGTCATCAAAGCGCGATCAAATTCGTAAGCGTGAGGTGTTGCAGGAATTGTTGGATGAGATGGAAGCGGAGTGTAGGAGTAAGATCGAAAGTCGTAATCCAGATGTTTCCGTATTGGATCTGGTTCCGTATTATTATACCTTGGACGGCAAGCAGCAAGATTATGCTCCCACTCCTTCGCAGCAGGCTATGATGGTTCAAGCCCATTTTATGGCCTTTGTAGGCAAACGTGATTTGGAGCAGAAGGTGCGTGATAGTTTTGCTCGTTCGGGCAAGCGCATGGAGTTGATGTATGTTCGACCAGATGTCCTGCTAAATGCCTTGGCTTCGGACGAGGATATGGAGAATGGGTGTGTGATACTGGATCTAGGAGCTCAAACTACGACGATGACCGTCTACAAGGGTACGCAATACTTATATAATAAGGTGATACCTATGGGTGGCTACGACATAACACGAGATATTGAGCAGATAGGTGTGTCGCTATCCCATGCTGAGCAACTAAAATGTAAATATGGCACTGCCTGTGCAGAAATGGTAGCCGTGAATCATCGTTTCCGCATTCCGGCACCTAAGATGCCTGGTGGTGAGGTGGCGTTGATGGCGAAGGATTTGGCCGATATTATATCGGCTCGTTTGGATCAAATGATAATGCCGTTGATGGATATCTTGAATAAGGAGGCAGATCGTTTTAAGGTACTGTATGTCACGGGAGGTGGAGCAATGCTGAATGGTATAATAGAGTACTTACAGAGTAAAACGACGATACCTGTCATGTATGGGTCACATGCTAGTTTCTTAAGCAGTGATACCGATGATGAGATGTGTATGCCAGGGTATTCTTCATTGATAGGTACCCTACTGCTGGGTAATATTTATCGTCAGTCGCATCCGATTCAGGCAAAAGATGATAATCTGCCTATATTGGAAATACTAAAGCAGATGACTTTGGATTTGTTTACCGAACAACAGCCGGCACAAAATCCAAGTACAAATCAGAAGCCATCGGAAATTGATAAAATGGAAAATAATCATTAAATCTAAAAATAGTATGGAAAATTTAATTAATAGTCTAGAAGGAGTATTAGAGTTGGCTCAGGATTCTACGATAAAAGTAATGGGTGTAGGTGGTGGCGGTTGTAATGCTGTGAACTATTTGTATCATCAAGGAGTGCCAGATGTGACCTTCTTGGTCTGCAATACAGATAAGCAATCCTTGGAGCGTAGCAGTGTGCCTGCAAAATTGCAGTTAGGTCCTGGCTTAGGCGCTGGTGGCAAACCTGAGGTAGCACAGGAGTATGCTGAGCAGAATAGAGAACGCATCAAAGAAGCTTTGAATGACGGTGCCAAAATGCTGTTCCTAACGGCTGGAATGGGGGGTGGAACTGGTACAGGAGCCTCCTCCATAGTGGCTTCTGTAGCTCGCGAGATGGGGATTTTGACCGTGGGTATAGTGACTATACCGTTTGCCTTTGAAGGACCAAAAAAGATCAAGAAGGCCATGGTAGGTGTTGCCCACTTGGCTGAGCAGGTGGATGCTATCTTGGTGATTAATAATGAGAAACTGCGTGAGATATATCCCGACTTGAATATGTTGAATGCCTTCTCTAAGTCAGATGATGTGGTGGCGAATGCCGCTCGTGCTATTGCGGAGATTATCACAGTGCCAGGATATATCAATACGGACTTCGCAGATGTCTATAACACCTTAAAGAGTGGTAATGTGGCTATTATGAGTGTGGGAAAGGCCAACGGAGAAAACCGCATCACGAATGCCATCCATGACGCATTGCATTCGCCGCTAATCAATACGGATGTGCATGGCGCTACAAGACTGTTGCTGCAGATTTATACTAGCACAGAGCATGCTGTGGTGATGTCAGAGATGAGCCAGATCCATGAGTTTGTGAATGAGATAGGTGATGATGTGGAGGTACAATGGGGAGCTTCTCTGGACGAGACATTGGATGACCATGTGCGTGTGACGATTATAGCAACTGGTTTTGAGGTGTCAAATATCCCAGGTTTGGATGATGCGGTAGGTAAGAAATCGGTGGACGAGGCTATAAAAGATTTCTATGGCGAGGATCCTACCACGCCTACCACTCATAACACCCCAACTGAGGCACCAACACCCGTGTTGGATGGCGATGTGAGGTTGGAAATCGTAGGTGCGGAGAGTAATGCCGAAGAGGTCATGCCTGCGCCTCAAGCACCGATCGTGCATGAGGAGGGAGATCTTATCTTGAACTTTGATGGCGAGGATACCAGGCAAACAGATGGTTCGGAGAATAGGTCCGTCTTTGCCGGGTGGATGCGCGGACGCAAATAATGCGAACAGTATTATCTATATGTAGGCATGCTCTACTAGAGGTCTTGTTTCCTTCTTGTTGTGCTGCATGCGGACAAAAACTCATGCAGGAGGAACACGCTATATGTTCCTCCTGCATTGCTAATATCGCTCGGACGGAACATGCATCTATACCAAACAATGGTATTGACATGCTCTTTGCTGAACGAATCAAGTCTCAGCACCGGAAGATTCATTATGAACATGGAGCCGCGTTGGCTTATTATAATCGAGAGCGTGGACATATCCTGCGCTCGCTGATTGAGCGAGGCAAGTTTGGCGTTCAACCTAATCCGCAAATTTTCCAAGTCTTAGGGCGTGTAGCAGCTTCAGAATATACTGGATCGATTTTGCTAGAGGAGATTGATCTACTGGTCCCCGTGCCTTTGCACCCACGTCGTTTGCGCGAACGTGGGTTTAATCAGTCGGAATATATTTGTAGAGGAATACAGGATATAACGAAGATCCCAATAGACACCGCTCATCTTAGTCGTCTACGCAATAACCCACAACAATCACGCTCCTTGTTGAACCAACGAGATGAGAATGTCAAGGACTTGTTCACTATAGCCTATCCTGAAGAGTGGAAAGGCAAACATATTCTGCTAGTGGATGACGTAATCACTTCTGGCGCCACACTATTTGAATGCATGAAACTGCTTTCAGGCATTCGTGGTTGTCGCATCAGTGTTTTTGCCCTTGGATGGGCGCACAACTAGCAAAACTGCCTCACGATTTCTTTACGCGTTTGATAATGGCTTTGATGATGAAGTATGCCACTACCAATGCTAAAAGTGCTAGAATGGCAATGCTGAGCTCGTGGCTATAAGCGTCTATCAACTCTTTTTGGCCACGGGTGATATAACCCAGTAATGCCAATACAATATTCCATATACCTGCTCCGAGGAAAGTGTAGAAGAGAAACCATCCAAAATGCATTTTACACAGCCCGGCAGGGATGCTGATGAGTTGACGGATACCCGGGATAAGGCGTCCAACAAAGGTACTGACCTTGCCGTGGTCATTGAAGTAATCTTCTGCTTTCTTCACCTTTTCGCCAGAAAGGAGACATAAATGGCCTAACTTACTATCCGCAAAAGCATAGATTATGGGGCGACCCAACCACATGGCTAGCAGGTAGTTGATGATAGCACCCAGCATAGCACCTAGTGTACCAAAGAGCACTATGAGCAGTACATTCACCGGATAACTTTCCGTGGCGTGGAGATCGCTATTAGGATCTTCTGCCACATATGCTGCAGGCGGTATCACTATCTCGCTGGGGAAGGGAATAAAGGACGATTCTATGGTCATTAAAATGCTGATGGTAGCATAGTTCATATGACTCGCGTACCAATTCTCTACTTTTGTTATCAGACTTTCCTCATTTCCTGTGGCCAATGTACTGTCATTGACAACTTGCGCGTTCGCGCTGAAAATACTACTTGCTACGAATGCAATCAATAAAATAATTTTCTTCATATATCCTTCATCCTTAAACTTTCACCCCTCACCTACACCTCCCACTGCTCCAATGTAGCTGTCAGTTCATCAAATGTACTTGCTTTGCTCTTCTTACGCACCTCGTCAATCTGCCGATTGACCGCTGTATCATAAGCCTCTTCTTCTACATTGCGTATTACGCCAAGGGCGATAGGCAACTCCTCGCCTTTTACCTCTCTCCTTTCGCCTTTAACAGCTTCCTGTCCCATCATCGCCAACATTCGATGCAGCGTAGGGTCTTGCTGCGTGGCGTCATGAGTCAGTACGCGTGCATCATCAGCAGGCACTACAACCAGCTTCGGAATTAACCCTTCCGAATAATCCAACGCTAGACCTTTATCTTTCTCTTTACCAAAGACCATCTTTTCTCCGTGTCGAAGAATAATACTGCGATCAGCACGCATCTCGCGATCGGCAATCCAATTGTGTGTGCCGTTGTTGAATATCACGCAATTCACCAAACACTCAATCACACTAGCGCCCTTATGCTGATGAGCCTTCACCATACAGTCCACTGTCGTAGGCATATCCACATCCAGCGTACGAGCAAAGAATGTCCCCCGAGCACCGAACACCAACTCAGCTGGAACAAACGGACGCTCTACCGTGCCAAACGGACTAGACTTGCTCACAAAACCCTTGGGTGAAGTAGGCGAGTACTGACCCTTAGTTAATCCATATATACGGTTGTTGAATAGACAGATATTCAGATCTACATTGCGACGCAACTCGTGGATAAAGTGATTACCGCCAATAGCGAGACAATCGCCGTCGCCGGTCATCTGCCATACGCTCAGTTCTGGGTGACTTGTCTTCACTCCTGTTGCAATAGCTGCACCACGACCATGAATAGTATTAAATCCGTAGGTGTTCAAATAGTGAGGCATACGGCTCGAACAACCAATACCCGAAATAACTACCGTTTGATGAGTCGCTACACCCACTTCTGCCATCGCTTTTTGCAATGCCATACAAATAGCATGGTCACCACAACCAGGGCAGAACTTTACATATTGATTGCTCTTAAATTGACTTGCTTCCATACTATTATTTATAAGGTGTTTTTGACAAAGTTAACTATGCGGTCAACCGCAAATGGTTGGGCGGTCATCTCGTTGTATTGCTCCAACGATATACCTGCTATCTTGCTTCGTAAATAGGCTGCGAACTGTCCGCTGTTCAATTCGCATACCACTACGCGCTTATATTGGCGCAATACCTCCTCACTGTTCTTTGGCAGCGGGTGGATATAGTTAAAATGCGCCAATGCACAGCCCAGTTCGTTCGCTGCGGCGTGCAGATGTCCTTCCGTGCTTCCCCATCCTACAAGCAGCGTATCGCTATCTCTATTGCCTTGCACCTCTAGCAATGGAATCTGGTTTGCTACTTGCTCTATCTTCGCTTGACGAACCTGAACCATCTGCTGGTGATTCTCGGGATTGGTAGAGATAACCCCCTTGTTCGCATCACGCTCTAATCCGATATTGCGGTGCTCATAACCCTCCATCCCTGGATAAGCCCAATAGCGAACACCACGCGCGTCGCGCAGAGCTGGATTGTAATTCCCCTTCAGGTCTTCTGGTACACCTTGTGGCTGAATATCAGGCAGTTCGCTCAGTTGTGGAATACGCCACAACCCCGTGCCATTGGCCAAATAGGTGTCCGTGAGCAGGATCACAGGAGTCATATTTTCAAGGGCTATCTTACAGGCCTCATACGCATAGTCAAAGCAGTTGGCTGAGGTGGAGGCGGCTATCACTACCGCTGGACTCTCACCATTACGACCGTAGATGGCTTGCATCAGGTCGGTCTGCTCTGTTTTGGTGGGGAGACCCGTACTTGGACCACCGCGTTGCACATCTATCACTACCAAGGGCAACTCTGCCATCACCGCCAATCCTATCGCCTCGCTCTTTAGACTCAACCCAGGACCAGATGTACTAGTGGCTGCCAAATCACCTGCAAAGGCCGCTCCAATCGCCGTACATACACCTGCTATCTCATCCTCGGCCTGAACCACCATCACCCCCATGTCCTTGCGGGCTGCCAACTCGTGCATGATGTCCGTCGCTGGAGTAATAGGGTAGGAACCCAAGAATAATCGCTTACCACACTTCTCTGCGGCGGCTATCAGACCCCATGCGGTGGCTTTGTTCCCGGCGATAGAGGTATAGGTTCCTTTAGGCAATTCGTGAGATTTTTCGATATTCATCGTCTGCACATTCAGTGCAAGGTTTTGTCCGTAGTTGAAACCGTCTGTCAGCACCTTCACATTAGGAGCTATCAGTTGCGGCTTCTTCTGGAACTTACTCTCCAAAAATTCTACCGCCTTATCCACAGGACGATTAAACAACCAGCAGACCAAGCCCAAAGCAAACATATTCCTCGACTTGAGCACCGACTTATTGTCCAATCCCATATCCTTTAGCGCCTCTTTCGTGAGCGATGTCAACGCTACAGGCAGTATCTGTACAGACTCCGGAATACCCAATTCTGTAAACGGATTATCGCTCGTATAGAGCGCCTTCTCCATATCTTTTGCAGTTAGCGAATCTGTATCTACGATGATCACCGCATCGCGGCGGAACATCGACGACTCTTCCTTCCATTGTGCGCCCACCTTGTTGAAATCCGAACCCAACGCACACACTTTCAGTGCGGCGGCATTCATTGCTACTATCACATCCGCTTGATCACCAGGAGTATATACACCCGTACCTAACTGAACTTGAAAACCACTCACACCGCCCAACGTGCCTTGAGGAGCACGGATCTCCGCAGGGAAATCGGGCAGAGTACTGATCTCGTTCCCGAGAATAGCGCTTAGAGAGGCGAACATCGTGCCGGTCAACTGCATTCCGTCACCCGAGTCACCACAAAATCTAACTACTACATGTTGCTTTTGCATGGTTATAGTTGTTAATCAACAATGATTAGTTAATATTTATTTGTCTTCCAAAACGATGTGCAAAATTACTGCTTTTTTTTCATATATCCAAATTTTTTTGGCATTTATTACCCTTGATACCATTCATTGTTTTTTCTTTCCCTTTGTCGGAGTTGATCCTATCCCGATGATATCCCGATGATACCCCGAAGATAGCTCATACATAATCAACGGGAAATTAAACATTTTTTAACTTTCTAACTTTTACACTATTACACTATTACATTAATTTATGAGCGAATTTCTTTTTCATAGCACGAAAACACTTAATCATACTCTCTCGAAAAATCGACTTTTTTAAGGGGATACAGGGGTAGATAATAATTATATGTAATATATAATATTATTTTATTATGCGATATATACCTTCGACTCTTTTTTTAATGTAATAGTGTAATAATGTAATAGTTGAATAAAAGATATAGTTTTGTTAATATTTGTTAATTCTATACCTTGCACTCTACACCCTACACTCTACGCTCTACATCCTACATTTCATTTTAAGCCACTTTCTTTTATTGTGTAATACTTTTATCTCTTTGATGATAAAGTGCCTTAAATCGCATAAAAATAGCCTTAAAATCGATTATGGTGTTTGTTTCTGCTTTTTTGGAGATTGTTTCTTTGCTGTTTTTGAAAAAAACTTTGTTTTTATTTGTGTATATGCGATTTTTTTTGTAATTTTGCAC